>OLSL01001719.1_pt1 | contig 19290 bp, 16 predicted proteins | sample 1672511 | NCBI WGS metagenome assembly OLSL01 (sample SAMEA3136694, study PRJEB25190) | human gut metagenome | biome: human gut; feature: human-associated habitat; material: faeces | place: Austria | collected 2013
ACGCCACCGCCCGCCGGAGCAACCGGAGCACCGGAATGATGGTTGACGCGGCTACTGCCATACCCGGCGCCAAAGCTACTGCTTTGGACCGTGTGGCGGCCGCCGGGGTAGTTCGGGCTTTCGTGCCCGCCGGAAGCAAACCCACTTTGGAAGCCGCCGGCATACTTGCTGCCAAAGCCGCCGCGGTTGTATTCACTGTTCAGATACCCGCGGGAAGCCCCGGAGTATCCGCTGCGCCCGCCGGGAACATTGGTGCTGTAGCTGCCGTACCCGGCGCCAAAACCGCCGCTGTAAGCAAGCTCTGGGCTTTCGGTTTCGTCCATCACATTGGGGTCAATCTCATCCAAAAAGCAGGAAGGCGGGTTGCGGCGCGTCTGGCCGAAAATCATACGGCTGCGGGAGGAAGAAAGATACAGCTCTTTCTTGGCGCGGGTAATACCGACATAGCACAGGCGGCGCTCCTCTTCCATTTCTTCCTCGCTGTAGCGAGCAAGGTCACCGGGGAAAACACCATCCTCCATACCAATGATAAACACATACGGGAATTCAAGGCCCTTGGCGCTGTGCATCGTCATCAGGGTAACGGAATCAGCATCTTCATCATAGGAATCAAGGTCTGCAATCAGGGCAACTTCTTCCAAGAAACCGGAAAGGGTTGCGTCTTCCCCGTTCTGTTCCGCATAAGTCTTTACGGAAGAAATCAACTGGCCCAAGTTTTCCAGCCGGGTCTCGCCCTCTTCTTTCTGCGCTTTCAGCATGGCTTCGTATCCGGTCTTGCGGATCACTTCACCGGCAAATTCATCCAGCGGAAGGGTGACGGAAAGATCACACAGTTCACGGTACATGGAGTAAAACGCGTTCAGCGCGCTGGCGGCACGGCCCAGTGCGGGATAAGAAGAAGCCTCCCGGATGATCTCCATCATCGGCACGCCGTTGGCGGCGGCCAGTTCCCCGATCTTATCAATGGTGGTGGCACCAATCTTTCGTGCAGGTTCATTGATGATGCGGCGCAGGCGCACGTCGTCCCGCGGGTTGACCACAACGGCCATGTAAGAGTTGATATCCTTGACTTCCTTGCGGTCAAAGAAGCGTTGGCCACCCACAATGCGGTACGGGATACCGGCACGGGCAAAATAAGTTTCGATGGGGTTGGACTGCGCATTCATGCGGTACAAAACGGCATGGTCTTTTAAGGAAGCACCATTTTTCAGGTTCTGGCCAATAACCTCGGCCACATGGCTGGCCTCATCCTGTTCCGAAGCAGCCGTATAATGGTGAACTTTGTCACCATCGCCGTTCTGGGTCCACAGGGTCTTGCCCTTGCGGCCGTTGTTGTTCTTGATGACGCTATTGGCCGCATTCAGAATGTTGGAGGTGGAACGGTAGTTCTGCTCCAGGCGGATGGTTTTGGCCCCGGCAAAAACTTTTTCAAAGTTCAGGATATTTTCAATGGTAGCACCGCGGAACTTATAAATGCTCTGATCGTCATCGCCAACAACGCATACATTGTTGGAACCACCGGCCAGCAGGCGCACCAGGTGGAACTGGGCCACGCTGGTATCCTGGTATTCGTCCACCACGACATAGCGGAACTTCTGCTGGTAGTATTCCCGCGCTTCGGCATCGGTTTTCAGCATCTGCACGGTATGGAAAATCAGATCGTCAAAGTCCATGGCACCAGCCGTGCGCAGCCGGTTGGAATAGGCGGTATAGATTTTGGAAATCAGAGCAGCCTTGGTATCGCGCGGCGCTTCGGCGGCGACATCTTTGGCGGAAAGAAGTTTATCTTTGTAACCGCTGATCTGGGAGATGGCTGATTTGACCGGCAGGAACTTGTCATCAATCATCAGTTCTTTGTAGATCTGCTTGATGACACGCTGCTGGTCGTCGGAATCGTAAATCGTAAAGCTTTTGGGGAAGCCAATGCGTTCGGCATCGCGGCGCAGGATCCGTACACAGGCAGAGTGGAAAGTGGAGGCAAATACATCCCCGCCCATGGTATCGCCCAGCATGGCTTTCAGGCGTTCTTTCAGCTCTCCGGCGGCTTTATTGGTAAAGGTAATGGCCAGCACATTCCACGGGCGGGCCGGGGCAACGCTCATCAGCGGCATCAGGGACTGCGGAACCGGCTGGCCGCACATGATGGCGGTGCGCAGCTGCTCCAGATCACTCTGCGCAACCGGGCGGCTGACCTCTTTGGAGCCATAGGCGCGGCCAAAACGGATGATATTGGCAATGCGGTTGACCAGAACGGTGGTTTTGCCGGAGCCTGCACCTGCCAGGATCAGCAGCGGGCCTTCGGTGGTAAACACAGCCTGCTGCTGCACCGGGTTCAGCTTAGTAAAGCAGGAAGCGATATAGCGGTCCCGCAGGGCCAGAAATTCAGTGGTAATGGTATCGGGCATAATGAACCTGTCCTTATATTATATGGCAGAACCAGCCCGGAACCATGCAGGGCTGGGAATTTTGGCAAACGCTGTATAGTATAGCACACTTTTGCCGGATAGAAAAGTAGGCTGGCGGAGGTATCCGCAGAAAATCATACTTTTTACAACCTGCACAAAAGCTGCGCTTTAATTGGAAAAACCTTCTGGGGATTGCAGTCGGTTATGCCACGCTCTGGGGGTGGCATCGCGGAAACCGGCTGTCAGGTATTGGCCCAGCGTTAAGCTGGCTGCGGTTCCGCGTGCCACACAGTTGATGGGGTCTGGTGCGATGGCAACATCCACATGCAGCTCCCCGGCAATATAACCAGCCAGGCCACGCAGCATGGAGCCGCCGCCAGTCAGCAGAATGCCGTTCTTGGCAACATCAGCGGCCAGTTCCGGCGGGGTGCTTTCCAATACATTGCGGGCAGTGGCGGCAATGCGGGCGGCCAGTTCCTGCACGGGCAGGTACAGGTCCCGCGTATAGACAAGGCGGCGGGCGGGCAGGTTGGTCTCCCAGGAATGACCACGGATCTCCATTACGCCCTCAAACTCGCTTTTGGTGCAGCAGGCAACCTGCTTTTTCAGCGCTTCGGCGGTTAGAGGGCCGATGGCAATGTTGAATTTTTCCTGAACATACTGGGCAATGCACTGGTCAAAAGCGTTGCCGGCGACCGGCAGGCTGGCGGCGCGCACCCGCCCACCCATGCTGATCACGGCGATATCCGTGGAGCCGCCGCCGATATCAATTACCATGCAGCCCATGGGTTTGCGGATATCCAGCCCTGCGCCAAGGGCGGCGGCGACAGGCTCATCCACAAGGAAAACCTGCCGTGCCCCGGCTGCCATGACGGCTTCTACCACGGCGTCAGCTTCAATGCCGGTAATGGCTGCCGGAACGCAGACCGATACGCGCGGCTTGATGATGCGCGAACGGCATACCTCATTGATAAACCGCACGATTAGTTCGTTTGTCATGCGGTGGTCCTGAATAATACCGTCCCGCAAAGGGCGGATGATATCAATATAAGAAGGCACACGCCCCACCATGCGCAGGGCTTTGTCCCCCACTGCCAGAATGGTGCTGCTGCGGGTATCAACAGCACCAATGCTGGGCTGATGGAACACAACTCCCTGTTCCTGTGTGGCAATGATAATGGAAGTTGTGCCAAGATCAAGGCCGATATCATATTGCTTCATGTTTATCTGGTACTCCTTGCTGCCAGAAGCAGCACTTTGTTATCTATTGTGAATTGCCATCAACCATCCGGCAGATAAAAGTTATTTGCTTTCTTTTGGTGTTCCGGCGGCACCGTGGCTTTTGGGCATCAGTTCCGTCGCTGCAACACACACGCCGTCCACACTCACAGCGCCACCCTCCAATAGCGCTTTGGCGCAGGCAGAGATGGTGGCACCAGTGGTGATCACATCATCCAGCAACAGCAGCCGCATTCCGGAAAGATCAACCCCAGTACGGCAGGCGTAAGCATCCTTGACATTGGCAAAGCGCTTTTGCTGGTCCAGCGATTTTTGCGGTAAAACCTGCCGGGTTAGGCACAGCGGCTGGATGACCGGAATGTGCAGGATGCGCCCAAGGCGCTGCGCCAGCAAAAGGGGCATATTTTCCGCGCGGTTCTTCTTTACGCGCGGCGGCACCGGAACAATGGCGCTGTACAGCGAAATGCCGGATAGATTCTCGTATACCGGGCGGTACCCTGGGGCACGTGCGGGCTGTGCGCCAAAAATCAGCACAGCCATCAAATCCGCCAGTTCTCGCGCATACCAGGGGTTGCCGTTCTCCTTGCAAAGCAGGATAGCATGGCGCACACTGTCTGCATAGTAAAAGGCAGCTGCGCAGGTGTTGACAGCGTAAAAGGCGTGCTCCGTTACAGGCAGACGCGGTGGAAGATGCCGCAGACGCTCGGCTTCCGGTGTACAGGAACGGCACACGGCGGCTTTCCAGGCGCTTTGCTCAAGTACCGTGCCGCACAGCGGGCAGTGCCGCGGATAGGCAAGGGCCAGCAGCGGTTCCAGAGCCGTTCGCCCACGGTCCAGCCAATCCAGAGATATGCGTTTTCTCTGTTTCATCTGCGTTTTTCAGCCGGAGTGACTGCCTCGCGCAGCAGGTAGCGCAGCCCGCTGTAACGCATGTTCTGGCGCACATTATCCACCATGGCCTGCTCGGTGCGCCGGGTTCCCGCCAGAATGCACAGGCGGCGTGCGCGGGTAACCCCGGTGTACAACAAGTTGCGGTAACAAAGGCGCGCGGGTACATCTGCCACAGGCATAATGACGGCCGGAAATTCAGAACCCTGGCTTTTGTGCACTGTTACAGCGTAAGCGGGTTCCAGCTCGGCAAGCTGGTCAGCACCGTAAATATACTTTCGGTCATCCATCTGTACCGTCACAGCACGGCTTTCGGGGTCAACGGCAGTAATAATACCCATATCCCCGTTATAGGCACCCACACCGGCTTCGGCACCGTCCCGCTCATAGGGAATGTCATAATCGTTTTTGATCTGCATTACCTTGTCGCCACAGCGCAGCACACGGCCGCTTTGCTCCCAAATGATCTGCGGCTTATCCGGTGCAGGCGGGTTCAAAATGGCCTGCAGGCGGCGGTTCAGTTCTACGCTCCCGGTGGGGCCAACCTTGGTGGGGCAAAGCACCTGGATGTCCCGCACGGGGTCATAGCCATAACTTTTGGGCAGCCGGGTACTGACCAGGTCGCAGATCAGCCTCTGGCAGGCAAGACCGGTGGATTCGATCATGAAAAAGTCATCATCCCGCCCGCCTTTTATGGGCATCTGCCCTTCCACAATGCGGTGGGCGTTCTGTACAATCATGCTTTTCTGCGCCTGGCGGAAGATCTCATTCAGCCGTACGGTGGGCAGAACGTCTGCCTGCAAGATCTCCCCCAGCACACTGCCGGGGCCAACGCTGGGCAGCTGGTCGGCATCACCTACCATAATAATGCGGCAGTGGTAACGCGCGGCGGCCAACAATGCCTGGAACAGCTTGGCATCTACCATACTCATCTCATCCAGAATGATAACGTCAAACGGGAGAAGATTCTTTTCATTATGAATAAAACGCACGCTGCCGGTAGAATAGTCCACTTCCAGCAATCGGTGGATGGTGGAAGCGCTGTGGCCGGTCAGCTCGGTCAGCCGCTTGGCGGCGCGGCCAGTGGGGGCACACAGGGCAACCCGGTCATAAATACCTTCATACAAATTCAGAATCGCTTTGACCGTTGTGGTTTTGCCGGTACCGGGACCGCCGGTCAAAACCATTACGCGGGAAGAGAGTGCTAAGCGGATTGCTTCTCGCTGCAAAGGGGCATATTCAAAACCTTGGGTCAATTCCAAAACGCGGATATCGCTTTCCAGCGTTTTGGGGCTTTCTGTCGGGAATGTGGCAAGCTCCCCCAGCCGCGCAGCAATATCCTGCTCTGCGCTGAGCAGATCTGGCAGGTAAATATATTTCGTTCCGTCAAAGGTGCAGGCGCGCATTTCGTCATGCTCCAACAGGCTTTGCAGCCCGGCCTTTACGGCATCCGGCTCCACCCGAATAAAGCGCGCAGTGCTTTCGATCAGCTTATCTGCGGGCAGGCAGGTGTGGCCGTTGTTGGCGTTGTGGCGCAAAGCGTACAAAAGCCCGGCGGCAATGCGCAGGTCGCTGCCCTGTCCTACCTGCAGCTGGGCGGCGATACCATCGACCTGGCTGAATTTCAGGTTCAGCGGCTCCCCGCACAGCATGTAGGGGTTCTTTTTCAGTGCTTCTACCGTGGCGGGGCCAAACGCGCGGTAGGCTGTAACAGCCATCTGGGCGGAAAGCCCAAACTTGGCCATCCAGGCAACCACTTCCCGCACACCGTACATACGTCGGAACTCGTTGGAGATGGCGGTGGCCTTTTGCGGGGTGATACCTTTTAGCTCACAGAGTTTGTCCGGCGTTTCGGAGATGACGTTCAATGTATGCGCCCCAAATTTTGCCACAATCTTTTTTGCTGTGGAAGGCCCGATATAGGGCAATACCCCACTGGAAAGGTAGCTCAGCAAAGCCGCGGTATCCTGCGGAAGGCTGGCCTCACAGGTTTCGGCACGGAACTGTTCGCCATAGCTGGGGTGGTTGACCATATAGCCATACGCCGTAATGGACATACCGTTATCCACGCTGCCCACGTTGCCTGCCACCACAATATCGGTGCCACCGGCATCCACTTCAAACACGGCATAACCGGTATCCGGGTTTTCGTATATCACATGCTCAACAACGCCCTCTAATTTGAGCATCTCAGCAGTTTGTGCTGTACTATTTGTCTGTAAAGTATCCGTGCTTGCCACCTCCTTCCGGGTGCAAATAGGGTAAAAACCGTTCAATACACAATTTTTTATTTTATATTATAGCCTATTTGTATCTCTTTGGCAATTTTTTTGACAACTTCCCCTTGTAGCTGATATAATAAATGTCCTTTTGCGGTTTTGAAGTGAGTGCAAAAAGAAGGCGCTGGGCAAGGAGGCGAAGCTGGAATAAAATTGCATGGACCGAATTTTCTGGCAGCGGCAAGTCCACAGTGGCGCGGACGCTGAGGTAGGAATACGCGGTGTAAATGCCTTGCAGCTTGACTGCGTACAGCATATACTGGGCAGGCAGGTACGCCCGCTGGAAGAAAAGCGGACAGCCGTACCCGCAGGCAAACTGAAAAAATCGCCAGGTTTTTGCGCAGTGCCCGAGGAAGTGCGTGTGATCAAAAAAGCAGGGAGAATTGGATGAATTTTACCGGGAAACGGGAATGCGGACAGAGCAGACTTTGCATAACATATGTTTGCACAGGAGCAAACAACGGGAAAAATAAGAGCAATTTATACATCAATGGTAAAAAATGTTTTGAGAAATTGTTATCACTTGCGGAAGGGATGCAAACAAAATTGTGTATTTTGCCAAAAATCAAGACATTTCGATGTACGGTTGAAACACACCTGAATTTGTGCTAAAATCATGTTAGCTATCTGTGGCCAAATTGCCGTAAAGCACAGCTACTTTACATAAACATGCGTGCTAAGATTTTGCATGTGGGGCAGCTGCGGGCCCCAATTGTAAGAGTGGTGCTTTGCGTCAAAAAGCCGACCGAAGCGGCAGACCTGGCCAACCATCTTTGACTGGAAAACAGGAATTAAGAGATTAGAGAGGTGCCTTTTGTGGATAATGAAGAAAATGAAGTAATTGACCTAACAGAAATTTTAAGTGCGGTTCGCCAGCATCTTCTTGAACTGATTTTTGTAACTTTGGCTGCTGCGCTGGTTGGCTTTACGGCGTCTAAGTTTTTGATGACCCCAAAGTATGATTCTTCTGCCCTGATGATTGTCAATACCCGGCAGGATGTCAACGCCAATGTTACCAGTGACCAGATCAATTCTGCAACCAAGCTGGTTTCTACTTACAGCATTATTATCAAGAGTGATACGGTTCTGCAGCAGGTTATTGATAACCTGGGCCTGAACCTGACTTATGCTCAGCTGAACAAGCGCGTTACCGTAGCAGCTGTGGACGATACCCAGGTTATGAAGATCACTGTGCAGAGCGACAGCCCGGAATGGGCACGGCAGGTGTGTGAACAGATCATTACAGTGGCTCCGGATGTGATCAAAGAGGCTGTTGAAGCGGGTTCCGTCAAAGTGATCTCCAATCCTTCTTTGGCAACGGAGCCGGTTTCCCCCAACATTATGAAGAACACGATGTTGGCCGCAGCGGTTGGTTTTGTTCTGGTGATTGGTATTATTGTGCTGCAGGTTTTGCTGGACAATAAGATCAACACGGAGGAAGATGTTACCAAGTATCTGGATATGACTGTTCTGGGCGTGATCCCGCAGTATGATCAGGGAGGTAAAAAGGAATGAGTAAAAAGCGTGAACATCATAAGCTGTTTATGGTTGGCTCAGATGCACCGTTCCAGTTTACAGAAGCTTACAAGTCTCTGCGAACCAACCTGGAGTTCCTTGCCGCAACCAGCGATTGCAAGACTATCCTGATTACCTCCTCTGTCCCCGGTGAAGGGAAGAGCAACGTCGCAGTAAACCTTGCGATTACCCTGGCAGACAGTGGCAAGCGTGTGGTGCTGGTTGACTGCGATATGCGTAAGTCTACCATCTCCCGCTACCTGCATATTCCGCGTGATCATATCGGCATTACCAACACCATTACGGGCAAGGACCGTACCCAACTGGCCAATGCACTGGTCAACTTCAAAGACCTGGGCATTGTGGTGCTACCTGTTGGCACTATCCCCCCGAACCCATCGGAATTGTTGGCAACGAAGGCGATGGAAAATACCTTTGAGGCCCTGAAGCAGGTATACGATTATATTATTGTGGATACGCCGCCGGTTTCTGTTGTTACCGATGCTGCAGTATTGTGCAAGTATGCGGATGGGGCATTGCTGGTTGTACGCCCGGGTGTTACCACCATTGAAGGTGCCCAGCTGAGCAAGAAAAACCTGGAAGCTGTGAATGCCCGCATCCTTGGCGTAGTAATGAACGGATACAATGTTAAAAAAGCCGGTAAGAAAGATGGCTACTACTATTCTTATTCTTACGGGTACAGCAATGACGACGCAGCTGGAAAGAAGAGCCGGAGTAAGGCATAATGAGTTCGCAACTGGTTGATCTCCATTGTCATATTTTGCCTGGCATTGATGACGGTGCCAAAAACCTGGATGTTTCCATGTCCTTGATCCAGAAAGAAATGGAAGACGGGGTTGTTGGCATTGTGTTCACACCGCATTTCCATTATGAGCGCATTACGCTGGATGCTTTTGTTCAGCAGCGCAAAATGGCTTATCGCAGCGTTGTGGCGCAGCTGGCAGAACGCAAACTTCCTCTTGCCGTTAAACTGGGTGCAGAGGTCTATTTTACCACAGCTTTGGCCAGCCTGGATCTTTCCAAATTAGCATTTGCAGGGTCGCGGTATATCTTGATTGAATTCCCGACCAGCATCCATCCCGGTGGAATTGAGGATACCCTGTTTGCGGTGCAAAACCGTGGGTATACTCCCATTTTGGCCCATGTGGAGCGCTACCCCTATGTTACCGAGGATCCTACCCTGCTGTACCGCTGGGTCAGCTCCGGCGCATTGGCGCAGATCAATGCTTCGGGTTTGGTGCGCGGTGGACATACGGCCAAATGGCTGCACAAACTGCTGGATTGGAACTTAGTTCATCTGATGTGTTCTGACTGCCATTCTGTTACAACCCGCCCGCCAAACTTGAAAGACGGGATGGCACAGATAAGCAGTTCAACGGCAAAACTTTTACAGAAAAATGCCATTGATGTCTACCTGAACAAAGAAATTTCCATCAAAGAACCAATTGAGCCAAAATTCCGCTTTGGACGCTGGGTATAATAGGCTTGCAAGTTACGGTTTGCTGCCCTACTATATTCCGGGGCCATCATGCGTGGCAGAAAGCCCGTTTCACATGCCGCAAAGGGAACGGTCTTTCTTCGTGCTTTTGCGGCTTTTAATTGTATCATGAACCATTCTACATCAAAAATACTGCATATTCTGGATGCTTTTCTGGACTTTTTCCTGCTGCTGGGAGCGTATGAGGTTTCCAGCCTGCTACGTATGCACAGCCCCTGGGGTGAAGCGTTCTGGTGGGTCGATGTTGCCCGCTTCCGCCCGCTGGCACTTGTATACGCAGCGGCAATCATTCTGATTTATATTGCACAGGGTGAATACCGCACTTTTAAGCGGCGCGGCTTAGTGAGAGAACTGGCAAAAGCCCTTTTGGGAAACCTGGGCGGCTTTGCGCTGGCAGCAACCATTTTGTATGTATTCCAACTTTCGCAGTTTTCCCGCCTGCTGCTTGTTTACTATTACCTGCTGTCCAGCGTGGTCATTACGATCAAGCGGTTATTGCTGCACCGGATTAGCCTTTGGTATGCAAAGCGGCGCCATATTGTAGCCCGCGTTTTGCTGGTCGGCAATGGAAACCTGGCATTACGCTATTATAATGATATTGTAAAGGGCAAGGATGTATCGGCAGAGTATGCCGGCTATGCAGCGCAGAACCCGGTAGTGGAACTGCCGAATTACCTTGGCACAGTAGCCGATCTGCATAAGATTCTGGAAAGTACCCGGATTACCCATATTGTGATTGCGGAGGAAACCCAGAACCGCAGCGAGTTGCTGCAGATTACCGCGATTGCAGAAAATTACGGCATTAAGGTTAGTGTAATTCCGGTCTATTCGGACTTTCTCTCTTCCCGCACAATGGATAATACCGTAAACGGGTTGTATGTGATCGACCTGAAAATGCAGGAAACCTGCGATATTATGGGTGTGAACATTGTGGTAACGGACATGGACAAAACCATGACGCTGCTGGAAAGCCAGCTGGAACAATGGCGTGGGAAATATATCTGCGTGGCCAATGTACATACCACCGTAACGGCGCACGAGGATGCCGAGTACCGCTATATTCAGAACCATGCGGTCATGGCGCTGCCGGACGGCGGTCCCCTTTCGCAGTTCAGCCGCAGGCAGGGGTATGCTGCTGCGCAGCGCGTTACGGGGCCGGATTTGATGAAGCAGGTTTTGGCGGTCAGCGCAGAAAAAGGCTGGCGGCACTATTTTTATGGCTCTACCCCGGAAACGTTGCAGTTGCTGCGCAAAAAGCTGGAAGAGCGCTACCCTGGTGTTGTGATTTCCGGTATGATGTCGCCACCGTTCCGCGAGATGACCCCGCAGGAGGACGCTCAGGCGGTAGCGGAAATCAACGCAACAAAGCCGGACTTTGTGTGGGTTGGCCTTGGTGCCCCCAAACAGGAACGCTGGATGGCCGCCCATGAGGATCGCGTACAAGCCTTGATGATCGGCGTTGGTGCGGCGTTTGACTATGAGGCGGGCAACATTAAGCGTGCGCCCATGTGGATGCAGAAGCACAACCTGGAATGGCTTTACCGATTGATGCAGGATCCGAAGCGCCTGTTCCACCGCTACCTGAAAACAAATGTAAAATATCTTTTGTGGACCTGGCGCAGCGGCGAATAACGGAAAAGATAAAACAATAGCAAAAATACCATGCTGTACATTGGAAGGAGGAAACGGCCCCGGTTCCTTGCCCGATGTGCGGCATTTTTTATGGCTTTGGGGCGCCGACCGACAATCTGATTCTATGCAGAATAAGCGAACAGATTCCGGCTGTGCGACAAATCAGAATCGAAGAATCTCGACTTTTTTCTCAAGCCCCCTACCTATTTGCCGGAAGCTATGGTATAATATCTGTATATGCTGTTATATATGCAAATTTAGATGTTTGGGAAGGAGCTACCACATGCAGCAGGAAACTGTCATTGTGTTGGACTTTGGTGGCCAGTATAACCAGCTGATCGCCCGCCGTGTCCGTGAATGCAACGTTTATTGCGAAATTTATTCTTACCGTACTGACTTGGCCAAAATCAAGGCCAAAAATCCGAAGGGCATTATCTTTACCGGTGGTCCCAACAGCGCTTACCTGCCGGATTCCCCTACCGTCGATCCCGAAATATATACTTGGGGTGTTCCGGTACTGGGCATCTGCTATGGCAGTCAGCTGATGATGCATATGCTGGGCGGTAAGGTTTGCAAGGCTCCGGAACGCGAATATGGCAAGACGGTTGTGGATCTGGATACCACCAGCCCGCTGTTTGACGGCCTGCCGAACCAGAATGTTTGCTGGATGAGCCATAATGACTATATCGAGCAGGCTGCCCCCGGCTTTGATATTATTGCCCACACCCCCAACTGCCCGGTTGCCGCTGCACAGGATACCGCCCGCGGCCTGTACTGTGTGCAGTTCCACCCGGAAGTGCTGCATACCGAAAACGGTACTAAGATTCTGCATAACTTTGTTTACAAAGTTTGCGGCTGTGCCGGTACCTGGAAGATGGACTCCTTTGTGGAGCATAGCGTGAACGCCCTGCGCGAGAAGATCGGCAATGGCAAGGTGCTGTGCGCTCTTTCCGGTGGTGTGGATTCCAGCGTATGTGCTGCCATGCTGGCAAAGGCCATTGGTAAGCAGTTAACCTGCGTGTTTGTTGACCACGGCCTGCTGCGCAAGAACGAACGTGAGCAGGTTTGCGAAGTGTTCGGCGAGGGCGGCCAGTTCGACATCAACTTTGTCTGCGTGGACGCCCGCGAACGTTTTTACAGCAAGCTGGCCGGTGTTACCGAGCCGGAGCGCAAGCGTAAAATCATTGGTGAAGAGTTCATCCGTGTGTTTGAGGACGAGGCCAAGAAGATCGGTGCTGTAGACTTTTTGGCACAGGGCACCATCTACCCGGACGTTGTGGAAAGTGGCCTGGGCGGTGAATCTGCTACCATCAAGAGCCACCACAATGTTGGCGGCTTGCCGGATTATGTAGACTTTAAGGAAATTGTGGAGCCGCTGCGCGACCTGTTCAAGGATGAAGTCCGCCAGGCTGGCCGTGAACTGGGCTTGCCTGAATATCTGGTCGCCCGCCAGCCGTTCCCCGGCCCCGGCCTTGCCATCCGCATTATCGGCGATATCACCCAGGAAAAGGTTGCCATTGTACAGGATGCTGATGCAATCTGGCGCGAGGAAGTGGATAAGCTGCCCGCCGCTCAGCGCCCCAGCCAGTATTTTGCCGCGCTGACCAACATGCGCAGCGTTGGTGTTATGGGTGATGAGCGCACCTATGATTACGCCATTGCCCTGCGCGCTGTGACCACGACCGACTTTATGACCGCGGAAGTTACCCTGCTGCCCACCGAAACCATTACCACCGCAGCAAACCGCATCGTAAACGAAGTAAAGCATATCAACCGTGTTCTGTTCGACTATACCACCAAGCCGCCAGCAACGATCGAGTTCGAATAATTTGAAATGCTTTAAAAATCCAGTGTTTATGCGGGTTTGAGGCACTTCAAGAAGTCTTTTGATAACAAATTGATAACGGTTGCATGAGAGCTATTATTCTTGTAAGCCAGTGTTTTTGGGGTTAGAGAATGATTGACAGGTGGTTGTGCAACAAATAAATCCATATTATAAACGAAGCCCTTAGCTGTGGGTATAAAACTCATGGCTAAGGGCTTTTTGTCGCTATTTTTTGGAGGTGGTTTTCTTTTTCTTTGGTGCAGGAAGTTCATCGTACATAGACAGAAACAGGTTGCAAAGAAATTCTCTGCTGTCAACATCATCGACTAAAAGCATTTCCTTTGCTCCCTCATAGGGTAATTCGTAAGTTGCTGTCGGCATAAGGAAAATGGCAGAGGATACGGGTTTTACAAGTAAGCGGTCATCGTAAATACCGCCAACGATTTTGTCACGGTAGTAGAGAATGTACTCGCCCATCATTGCCCGATAGGAGATGCTGTCCAAATCGGATAGCTGTTCTAATACAAAGGTTAAATAATCTTTACTTGACGCCATAGTACACCTGCTTTCAATCATCGGTTTTGAGTTTGTCTTTGAAGGCTTCAACCATAGCGGCACTAAGTTCCTGCGAAGGAACTTTCGCCCAAATTTGCGTGGTATCAAATTCCGGGTAATGGTAACGCCACTCATCGTATTTGTCTTTACTGATTTCTTCAGAAGATAGCTTGTCAGCCTGCTCTTTCCAGGCATACAGCATTTTCCGGAGTTCGTGAGCGGTCTTTGCCCTTGGAAGTATCGACTTTCAGACAGATTTCTCCGTCTGATTTACTAACAGTCAGACCGTACAAATCTTCAAGGGTATGTGCTGACCAATGCGCTGCAAGCCCGCGGCGCGGTGACGGAATCCCTGATTGTCAATATCTCCCGTCAGGGGCTGATCTACATTCCGTCTATGTTCATCCTTGGGGCGATCTTTCACGAAACAGGACTGATCTGGGCACAGCCTGTGGCGGATGTCTTGTCTCTGCTGTTGGCTATTGGGCTGTATTTCCGCATGTCGGGTAAAGGGAACGATTAAGTTCAAAAGGGTTTGGGACTATCCCAAAAGTCATAATCCCCGGCTAAGCCGGAGGCTTGAGTAAGCCCTAGAAGGGCTTTATACCGGCACGCATCTCAAGATGCACCGAAAAATCCTTCACTTGCATCACTCGTACCGCTGCCCACAAGTGGGCAAAACTACATTTACTGCATGCTACAGCAAATCCGACTTTTAATCACAGTTCGCTTCGCTCATTGCTGTAAATGCTAAAGCTTACAATAAAAAGTTCCTGAAACCATACAGCAACCTGCTGCGATTTCAGGAACTTTTTATTTGTGATTTATTCGGCCGGGAGCGGATCAATCAAAACTGAGCACGCGCAGCAACATTGCTGCGCACCAAAGCACGTTTCAAGCGGGCCTGGGCAAGTTCCAGCTCACGGGCATCCAGGTTTTTCTGGGCCAGCAATTCCTCGGCGCGGGCTTTGCTGCGCTCAGCACGTTCTTTGTCAATGCAATCGGCCCATTCAAAGGTGGTGGCCAGCAGGCGGCATTCGCCGCCAAACATGCTCAACATACCGCCCATACAGGCGGCGCTGCGCTGGGTGCCATCCTCCAATGTGATGTGGGCCTCCCCCATGCCAAGGGCAGTGCAATAATCGATGTGACGGGCCATCAACTGAACCTGCCCGGTGATGGTCCGGCAGGACACCGACTGTACCTGCCCATCAAAAGCAGTGCCGTCCGGCGTCATGATTTTAAGTGGGAAACTGGACATGGTCCTGCCTCCTTACTGCTGCTTGGCCTTAGCCAGAACGTCATCAATCGTACCGGCAAACAGGAAGCAGCTTTCGGGGATGGAATCACATTCGCCGTTCAAAATCATCTTGAAGCCGCGCAGGGTTTCTTTCAACGGCACATACTGGCCGGGCATACCGGTAAACTGCTCCGCAACATGGAACGACTGTGAAAGGAAACGCTGTACCTTACGGGCGCGGTTGACGGTGATCTTATCGTCCTCCGAAAGTTCATCCATGCCCATGATGGCAATGATATCCTGCAGTTCCTTATAGCGCTGTAAAACCTGCTGCACGGCGCGGGCAATCTGGTAATGCTCCTGCCCGACAACTTCCGGGGCCAGAATGCGGGAAGTAGAATCCAGCGGGTCGACAGCCGGATAAATGCCCTGAGAAGCAATATCACGGCTCAGAACCGTGGTAGCATCCAGATGGGTGAAGGTCGTGGCGGGGGCCGGGTCGGTCAAGTCGTCCGCAGGTACATAAACAGCCTGAACAGAAGTGATAGAACCCTTGCGGGTGGAAGTAATACGTTCCTGCAGTGCACCCATTTCCGTTGCCAGCGTGGGCTGATAGCCAACGGCAGAGGGCATACGACCCAGCAGTGCCGAAACTTCGGAGCCGGCCTGGGTAAAGCGGAAGATGTTATCAATGAACAGCAGAACATCCTGATGCTTGACATCGCGGAAGTACTCCGCCATGGTCAGACCGGACAGCGCCACGCGCATACGGGCTCCCGGCGGTTCATTCATCTGGCCATAGACCAGCGCAGTCTTGCTCAAAACGCCGCTTTCGGCCATTTCGCCGTAAAGATCGTTGCCCTCACGGGTGCGTTCGCCAACGCCGGTAAAAACAGAATAGCCGTTATGGGCGGTAGCGATGTTATAAATCAGTTCCTGAATCAGCACGGTTTTGCCGACACCGGCACCACCGAACAGACCAATTTTGCCGCCCTTTGCATAGGGACAGATCAGGTCAACGACCTTGATGCCGGTTTCCAGCAGTTCAGTCGAAGATTCCTGTTCATCGAAAGCAGGGGCCGGGCGGTGGATGGGCCAATGCTCTACCCCGGTGGGGGCAGGCTGTTCATCAACCGGTTCACCCAGCAGGTTGAACACACGGCCAAGGCACGCATCGCCAACGGGAACCTTGATCGGCCCGCCGGTATCCACGGCTTCGGCACCGCGCACAAGGCCATCGGTGGCGGCCATAGCAATGCAGCGCACCACGTTATCGCCAATATGCTGGGCAACTTCTACAATCAGCGGTTTGCCGTTGTTCTGCAGTTCAATCGCATTCAGCAGTTCCGGCAGCTCGCCGTCGGCAAAGCGGATATCCAAAACAGGTCCCATGACCTGCACGACCTTACCGATGTGTTTTTCTGGCATTGCACACACTCCTTTGAGTGAATTTTTAGCGTGCTGTCGGGCTTGTTTCCGGGTGTGTCTGAAAAAACTCTCAGCACTGTTGCATCAGATATTGCCCAAAGGCATACCTGAAGGCAAAGAAATCGGATAAAATTTCGGCTTTTCTGGTGCGCCCTAGCTTTCAGCATCTGCACCGGCCACTATTTCGGTGATTTCCTGCGTGATTGCTGCCTGACGGGCGCGGTTATAATAAAGGTTCAAATGCTCGATCATCTCGCCAGCGTTCTTGGTGGCTGAGTCCATGGCGGTGCGGCGTGCACCCTGTTCACTGGCAACACTTTCACACAAAGCGCCATACACAACCCCGGCCAAGTATTCCGGGATAATGGCATCAAACACGGCGACGCTGTCTGGCTCATAGAGCATCAGACTTTGATGCTCGTGGCCCGGCTCCGGCGGTTCGGCATCAAACGGGAGAACCGGCAAAATGATTGCAGTTTGGGTCAGCATGGAAATAAACTGGGTAAAGGCAATGCGAATTTCGTCAAAAGCGCCTTCCAGAAACTTCTGGCACACAAGGCGGGAAATTTCAAAGCAGTCGCTGACCGAAATATCCCCTGCGATGGCAAAAGAATCCGTCAGAATCCGGATCTTGTGGCGCTCAAAGTATTCCACTGCCTTTTTGCCGATGGGCAGCACACAATATTCCCGCCCTTCAGCATCCGCCTCCACGGCTTTTAAGATATTGCTGTTATAGCCGCCCGCAAGGCCGCGATCACCTGCAATTACAATGTACAGGCAGCACTTTTTCTCGCATTTGGCCAGATATGGGCTACTGAACTCAGAATCCGCAGCCGCAATATCAAACAGCGTGGTATAAAGCGTTTCGAAATAGGGACGGCTGTTTTCCACCCGTTCCTTGGCGCGCCGCAGCTTGCTGGACGCTACCAGCTCCATGGCTTTGGTAATCTGCATGGTGCTTTCCACGCTTTTGATGCGCAGTTTTATTTCTTTCATGGAACCAGCCACCGGCAGCACCCCCTTTGGCGTATTTTGTGATTATCCGGCATTTTTGATAAAGTCTGCCGTGAATGCGGCGAGCACATCTTTCATCTGCTGTTCGGTATCCTGCTTCATATCGCCTGTGGTGCGGATGGCTTCCATCACACCGCCAGCGGTTACATTTTCATCAAGGTACTGATACAGCGCGCTTTCGTACGCGGCGATATCCTTTACGGCAATGTCTTTCAGGTAGCCGTGGACTGTTGCATACAAAATGGCAACCTGCTTTTCTACCGGGATTGGGCTGTTGCGGTCCTGCTTCAGGATTTCCACAATGCGCTCGCCCTGTGCCAGACGAGATTTGGTGTCGGCATCCAGGTCGGAGCCAAACTGGGCAAAGCCCTGCAGCTCGCGGTACTGGGAGTAAACCAGTTTTAAGGTACCGGCAACCTTTTTCATCGCCTTGATCTGCGCATTGCCGCCGACACGGGAAACAGAAATGCCGGGGTTGACAGCCGGGCGGATGCCGGAATGGAACAGCTCGGTTTCCAGGAAGATCTGGCCGTCGGTAATGGAGATGACGTTGGTTGGAATATAAGCGGAAACGTCACCAGCCTGCGTTTCAATAATGGGCAGAGCTGTCAGCGAGCCGCCGCCCTTTGCATCGCTCAATTTGGCGGCACGTTCCAACAAACGGCTGTGCAGGTAGAAAACATCGCCGGGGTATGCTTCGCGTCCCGGCGGACGACGAATCAGCAGCGACAGAGCACGGTAGGCAACCGCATGTTTGGAAAGGTCATCATAGATAATAAGCACATGCTTACCCTGATACATAAAGTATTCGCCCATGGCGCAGCCGGCATAAGGCGCAATATACTGCAGGGGCGAAAGCTCCGAAGCTGTGGCGCACACTACAGTGGTGTAAGCCATGGCTCCGTTTTTCTCGAGGTTTTCAACCAGAGAGGCCACAGTAGAACGCTTTTGGCCAATAGCAACATAGATGCAAAGGACATCTTTGCCTTTTTGGTTGATGATCGTATCCGTAGCAATCACGGTCTTACCGGTCTGGCGGTCGCCGATAATCAGCTCACGCTGGCCGCGGCCGATGGGAATCATGCTGTCGATGGCCTTGATACCGGTCTGCAGCGGCACGCTCACGCCCTTGCGTTCGATGATGCCGGGCGCGTTGTGCTCGATGGGCCGGTGTTCCTTTGCGTCCACGGGGCCCTTGCCGTCCACGGGCTGGCCCAGGGCGTTGACCACACGGCCGATCAGGCCTTCGCCAACGGGAACGGAAACCACATGGCCCGTGCGCTTGACCACATCGCCTTCTTTGATGTCCTCGTCGTCGCCCAGCATGACCACGGCGACGCTGTTTTCCTCCAGATTCAGGGCCATGCCGTAGGCGCCGTTAGGAAACTGCACCAGCTCGTTGGCCATGCACTTATCCAGACCGCTCACACGCGCGATGCCGTCGCCGATCATGATCGTGGTGCCGACATCATCCTGTGCGATGCGGTTTTCATAATGCTTGATCTGCTCTTTGATGAGCTTGGAGATCTCTTCGGGTTTTAACTGCATTGTATCACCAGCTTTCAGTAGATGAGGCCATGACTACGCCTCCGCGATCAGGGCGGCGTGGATGGCTTGCAGCCGGTGGCGCAGCGTGTTGTCGTAGCGCTTGCCATTCATCTCCAGCAAAACGCCGCCCACCATGCCGGGGTCCACCTTTTCGGAAAGCAGGATCCGCTTGCCCGTCATGGCGGACAGCTTGTCGATCAAAC
>OLSL01001723.1_pt1 | contig 19277 bp, 19 predicted proteins | sample 1672511 | NCBI WGS metagenome assembly OLSL01 (sample SAMEA3136694, study PRJEB25190) | human gut metagenome | biome: human gut; feature: human-associated habitat; material: faeces | place: Austria | collected 2013
TTGCTTAATCGTTACAGGCGCAGTATACTGGCTTTGTTCCGAAAAAACAACCTGTTTGGGCGTTCTGCTTCCAAACGGGCTAACAAAATTTCCGAAAAGGAGAACCGCCATGCCGGATTTTTCCCTGCCCCACAGCCATGGTGCGCACCGGCACGAAAAGGAAGTGCGCCGCGTTCTTGCCGACGACGCCCGGTTTTCCGCCGCAGCGGAGCTGTTCCGCTCGCTCGGCGACCCGACGCGCGTGCGCATTTTCTGGCTTTTGAGTCACCGGGAAGAATGTGTTATCAACATTGCAGCGATGATGGATATGTCGAGTCCGGCAGTTTCGCACCATTTGAAGTCGCTTTTAGACAGTGGGCTTATCATGAGCCGCCGCGATGGCAAGGAAGTCTACTATAAGGCGTCGGACACCGAGCAAATCGGGCTTTTGCACGAGATTGTGGAGCAGGTAATGGAGATCACGTGCCCGGAAAAGGAAGTGGACTTTCAGGCTTCGCAGGAGGAGATCATTCGGAACGTGCACAATTACCTGATTGAACACATCAGCGAGCGCATCACGATAGAAACGCTGTCAAGAGAGTTCCTTATGAACACCACGACGCTGAAAACGGTGTTCAAAAAAGTGTACGGCACGACGATTGCGGCGCACATGAAGCAGCACCGCATGGAGCTTGCGGCGGGGCTGCTGCTGAAAACGCAGAACGACATTGCGTCCGTGGCGCAGGCCGTGGGGTATGAGAGCCAGAGCCGATTTACGGCGGCGTTTAAGGAGGCCTACGGCGAGCTGCCAACGGAATACAGACGGCGGCACGTGTGCGGGGCGAAGAAGCAAACGTGTGACGCTTGTGCAAAGTGTCCAATCTGCGAGCCGGAAAATTTTGCGAAAACTGCCTTTGAAAAAGTATTTTCAAAAGAGTAAAATAATAGAAAACGTGTGGCGTATGTGCGTAAATCCGGTTTGCGTATATGCGCCGCATTTATTTTGATAAGGAATGGTGAAATTATGAAACGAATTCAGTCTGCGTGTATCTGTCAAACGTTGCATTTCCAGCTTAAAGAGGGTGTGGTAAAGGATTACGCCATGCGCGCAGTACAGGAGGAAGTTGCGAATTACAAGAGCGGGCTGGAACGCAGCCACACAAAGTATAAAATCGTAGAGGAGCATAAGGAAACGGACGGCTCAATTGTAATCAAAATTATTAAGCAGTACAATTCCGCTCCGGTGGGCGACTATTTGAACTGACGGCATACAAGTTTATAGGTTTCAAAATCGAGCAGCGAGATGCGTAAGTCCGGATTTTCGGGCGGCGTATTTCGCTGCTTTGTGATTTAGATTTATATCAGGGAGTAAAGGTATGGAAGAAAACACTAACGTATTTTTGGGCACGGAGCGTGTGGGCAAGCTGATGCGCGGTTATGCAGTGCCGTGTATCATTTCGCTTCTGGTCGGTGCACTGTATAACATTGTTGACCAGATCTTCATTGCAAACGCGGACTACCTCGGTTCTTACGGCAACGCGGCGAACACCGTTGTGTTTCCTCTGACCGTGGCGGCGCTCGCAATCGCGGTAATGGTCGGCGACGGCTGCTGCGCGTATGTGAGTATCAACCTCGGTAAAAAGGACGTGAAAGCGGCGAAGAAGAGCGTAGGCAACGCCGTAGTACTGGTTTTGCTTGCAAGCGCGGCTTTGACGGCTGTGTATTTGCTTTTGGCGGAACCGATTTTAACGATGTTTGGCGGGCGTGTGAACGTGGAGACGTTTCGTTATGCGAAGGAGTACTTCTTCTATATTGCGCTCGGCGTGCCGTTTTATATGTTCGGACAGGCGCTGAACCCAATTATCCGCGCGGACGGCAGCCCGAAATTTGCGATGGCATCGACGCTGGCGGGCGCGATATTGAACACGATCTTAGACCCGGTGTTCATTTTCGTGTGCCGCTGGGGTATGATGGGCGCGGCGGTTGCGACGGTGCTGGGGCAGATTGTGACGGCGGTGCTTGCAATCTGGTATTTGTGCAATATGCGTGTGATTCGCCCGGGAAAGGGAGATTTTAAGCTGAGCGGCGGGCTTTGCAGGCGTATTTTGTCGCTTGGTATGACAAGCTTCCTCTCACAGATCAGCCTTGTGGCGGCAATGGCGGCCATCAACAACATGCTCCGTCAATACGGCGCGCTGGATCCTGTGTTCGGGCAGGCGCAATACGCCCAGATCCCCATGGCGGTGGTGGGCATCGTGATGAAGTTCTTCCAGATCGTCATCTCCATCGTGGTGGGCATGGCGGCTGGCTGCATCCCCGTGGTGGGCTTCAACATGGGCGCCAAAAAGCCCACCCGTGTGAAGGAGCTGTTCACGAAACTGCTGCTGGCAGAAGCCACCGTGGGTGCCGTTGCACTGGTGCTGGTGGAGCTGCTTCCCCGGCAGCTCATCGCCCTGTTCGGTGCCGCCAACGAGAGCGTGTACTACACCGATTTTGCCGTGAAGTCCTTCCGCATCTACCTGTGCATGATCATTCTGGCCTGTGTCAACAAGGCCTGCTTCATCTTTTTGCAGGCCATGGGCAAGGCGGCGGAATCCACCGCCCTGTCCATGGTGCGTGAGGTGGTGTTCGGCGTGGGCTTTGCCCTGCTGCTGCCCCGGTTCTTCGGGCTGGACGGCGTGCTGTACTCCATGCCCATGTCGGATATCCTCACCTTCCTGATTGCAGGCTATCTGATCTGCAAAACCTACCGTGAACTGAGCACGAAAGGAGAAGTCTAATGGAAAAACGCATCATCACCATCAGCCGCGAGTTTGGCAGCGGCGGCAGAACCATCGGCAAACTGGTGGCAGAGCATCTGGGCATCCGGTGCTACGACGCCGAACTGATCCAGAAACTGGCTGCCGAAAGCGGCTTTGACGAAAACTACGTCAAGGAGGCCGGAGAGTACACTCCCGGCGGCTTCCTCGCCTCTGCCTTCACTGACCGCAGCTTCGGTCCCACTAACGAGGACCTGCTCTGGAAGCTGCAATACCGGATCATCCGGGAGCTGGCAGAAAAAGAGCCCTGCGTCATCGTAGGACGCTGCGCCGATTTTATCCTGCAGGACCGCACCGACTGCCTGAAGGTCTTTGTCCACGCGGACATGAAGTTCCGGGCTGACCGCATCGTGCGGGTCTATGGGGAACGGGAGAAATCTCCCGAGGCCCGTCTGAAGGAGAAGGATAAGCGCCGCGCTGCTTATTACCGCTTCTATACCGATATGAAATGGGGCGATGCCGCCAACTATCATGTCGCGCTGGACAGCGGGGTAATCGGAATTGAAAAATGTGCCAAAGTCATTGAAAGCCTAGCATAAGCTGTAAATTCCGACACCGTCCCTGAGACAATAGAGCAAAACACCGCCCACCTGAGTTCCGTTACGCAGATGGGCGGTGTTTTTTGTTAATGGCAGTTCTATGGGAAGATCAATCTTCTAACCCATGGCTCCCGGCCACATTTTTCAAGTATTCCTCTGGATTACCATTCAGAATCAAATCTGCATAGCCCAGTGGGTCATTGTAGATAAGGTAGCCCAACTCTGACCGCTGTGCCATGGTCACATCCAGTTCATCCTCGACCACGGTGCAGTCACTGAAGACTTTTCTCCCATCCCGGAGCAGCAATTTCACGCACCCAGTGTCCATGTTAAAATGGCAGGCTCTTTCATCGTACTTCATGTTCGTGGCCTTTCTACCTTACGGCACCTATACAGTTGTGACGTTACCACGGATAAACCGTGTTCCTTACACAGCCGGTCGCTGGTGCGCCGGATATAGGCATACGACCCAGCCGCCGGGACGTTTGCAAACTGGTTGATACAGACCCAGCGGCGGCAGATACAGCGCGCCTTGACCAACGGCCATGAACGCGGCGAGGACGGCAGGCAGCACAAGGCCAGCGCCGACCCGCTGAACCACTGCACAAGCCTTGATCTGCCCCTTGATGTGGAGGACAGCGGCAGTACAACCATGGGCGAACAGCAGGAAGACCCGGCAGCGGCTTTGCCGCCTGGAAGCACGGCGGCAGCGTAGAAGAATGCCTAATTGAGTATCTGGACGCGAAAGGCGCGTACCTGTACGGGGTGTGGTAAACGCTGCGGTACAGCAAAAAGAAAGCACCTAAAAACTTACGTTTCTAGGTGCTTTTCTTTGGTGCGGATGAAGGGATTTGAACCCACACTCTTTTAAGGGAACTAGAACCTGAATCTAGCGCGTCTGCCAGTTCCGCCACATCCGCTTATTTTGTTTTGCCGCCTCACCGGCGACGAGTATTATTATAACCAGCAGTACCACTTTTGTCAACAGATATTTTCATATTTTTTTTAATTTTTTCAAATTTGTTTCGCAAAGCAAGAAACAAAACGGTAGAACGTCGCTTCCCGCTTGCCTATCTTTTGCTTTTGCCTTTTCTTTCACACAAAAGTGTTTCCTTTACTTCGTGTGCGGCTCCGGGCTGCTGTCAATCAGAGCTTGGCGCAGCGGAAGGAAGCTGAAATGAAAGTCATCATACCCGCTCTTGCACTCCTGCAGATAGCGGCGGGAAGGAACACCCAAGGGGTGGCTGGCGGGCAGGGTGTAAAGGATTGCTTCAATATTATGCAGAACTTCCCGTCGCGTAGTGACGTCCCAGACGCACTGTACCTGCATTGTCTGCTTCTGGTAGAAATAAGGAACCCCCGCATAGACATCCAGAGCCTGCTCGTCTTTATCAGAAATCTCATAAACCCCGCAGCCCACCATAGACGGGCACCAGGGCTGCTGAAAATCCGTGGTCAAAAAGCAGCCGTTCTTGGAACCACGGAAGACCAGGCGCACACCGAATAAATATGTATACCCGACCACACGGGCATTGGGGCAACGCTGGCGCATCTGCACCAGGTTGAGATTGGGACCGTAAGCCAAGTAATACTTCATTTTCAGTTTGCCTCCATTTTACAATTCCGTAATAATTATATTGTAATTCTGATATGTCGATAATGCAAGGCACCAAGTTACACAAACTTATTACCTTGGGATTGTTGGGGTTTCTGTTGTTCCGCTGTTTTTATGAGCAATTACGGTATAAATAGTTTAGATTGTGAGATTTCACCTCAAAATCGGACGGCAACGGCATGACTGGATGGTTCTAAGATCATATCGTTTTTTCATGTGTTTACAGCTTTTCAGGCTGGTGAAAATATGCTATGATAAAGTTGTTCATTTTGGATTGCGGCGTTGGAAAAATCGGGGCTCTGTCCCCTGCCGAATCCGCAGCAGGCCGTGGTAGTGGCGGCTGAACATAATGATGGCCAGGGCCAAAGTTAGAATGCCGCTTTCTGGGCCATAGGAAAGCCACGCGGGCAGGATGGCCAGCGCTGGGATCACCACAGCCCCCAACGGCAGGTAGCCGAGCCACAGGACCAGTGCCCCGCCAGCGATGCAGCAAAGCGTGCCCCAAAACGGAAGATACAAAACGAGCCAAACGCAGGTTACCGCAACCCCCTTGCCGCCGCGGAACCTTGCCCATGCGGGATAGTTATGGCCCAGCACTGCGCCAAGCCCGGCATATAAAATCGACGCCTGCCCGATCAGTGGTGCCGTAGCATAATACGCCGCACCGCAGGCAGCAACCGTTTTTAACGTATCACCTGCCAGGGTTAGCAGCCCGGCCCCCTTGCCCAGTTGGGCCATGATATTAGCCATGCCGGGGTTGCCGGTGCCAAGCTGCCGCGCGCTTTTGCCGGAAACAACGCGGGCGACAACTTCTGCCGTAAGAAAACTGCCGAACAGATAACCCAGCAGGATACAGGCCAGCCGGGCGGCCAAGGCGTCTGGATGCATAAATGATAGCTCCTTTTTACCACTGTTTGGGCAGCGGTTGTCTTTTATTATATTATAGTCCCCTGTGCAAGGGGGCAATACGAGGGATATTCATGAATTTTGATGAGCTGAAACAGCAATGCCTGGCGTGCCAGCGCTGCGGATTGTGTGAGACCCGCACCCATGTGGTGTTTGGGCAGGGTGTGCCGGACGCCGAGGTTCTTTTTGTAGGCGAAGGCCCCGGTGCCAACGAGGACGCACAAGGCCTGCCGTTTGTGGGCCGCAGCGGCCAGCTGCTGGACCATTACCTGGAAGCGATTGACCTTGACCGCAGCAAAAATATTTATATTGCCAATATTGTTAAGTGCCGCCCGCCAGAAAACCGCGACCCTGCCCCGGAAGAATCCGCCGCCTGCCTCCCGTGGCTGCGCATGCAGTTCCGGTTGCTGCGCCCAAAAATTGTGGTGTGCTTGGGCCGCATTGCCGCCCAGCAGATGATTGGAAAAGACTTTTCCGTCACGCGGGACCACGGTAAGTTTTTTGATAAGCAGGGCACATTGTTTATGGCAACTCTGCACCCGGCAGCGCTGCTGCGCAACCCAAAAAGCAAAATATCCGCGTTTGAAGATTTTGTAGCCCTGCGCGAGAAAATTGAGCAGGTGTGTGACCATACCTATAACCGCAGCTGACTGCCCCTGACAGGAGGACGAGCCCTTGCAGGAACCTGTATCCCCAATACAAATCACGCTGCCGGTGCGCCAGCTGGTGGAATTCTTGCGCCGGGTTGGCAGCATTGACAACCGCTTTACCGGCTTTGACCGCGCCAATGAGGGCGCACGCATCCACCGCAAATTGCAGCGCGCCGCTGTAAAAGAACATGCCGATTACGCCGCGGAGGTATTTCTTCGCGGTATTTTTGCGTATGAAGAAATTGAATTTACGCTGGAAGGCCGCGCCGATGGCATTTTTACCGCAGCGGACGGTGTTACCGTGGTGGATGAGATCAAGACCACCGTATGCCCGGCGGCAGATATTACCCCGGATTTTGCACCGGAGCACTGGGCACAGGCTATTGTGTATGCAGCAATTTATGCGGCACAGCATGAGTTGGAAGAGATGCGGGTTCAGCTGACCTATTTCCAGGTAGATGAAGAGCTGATTCTGCGGTTTGAGCGGCATTACACCGCGCAGCAGCTGCAGGAGGAAGTGGAAGCCCTGCTGGCGGAATATGCCCCCTGGGCGCGGCGGGCGTTTGAGTGGAAAAAGGCCCGGAACTCGGATTTGCAGGCCATGCAGTTCCCTTTCCCTGCGTATCGCCCCGGGCAGCGTGCGATGGCGGGCGAGGTATACAAAGTGTGCCGGGACGGCGGCCGGCTTTTGTGCCAGGCACCAACCGGGATTGGTAAATCCATGAGCGTGCTGTTCCCTGCCCTGAAATCTATGGGCAATGAGAGTGTGGGACCGATTTTTTATTTAACGGCCCGCGGCACAACCCGTACGGCAGCGGAAAACGCACTGGCTATCCTGCGCGATACCGAGCCGGAACTGCACCTGCGCAGTGTAACGCTGACAGCGAAAGACAAGATCTGCCTGTGTGAGACGCGGGAGTGTACCCCGGAAGCCTGCCCCTATGCCAACGGGTATTATGCCCGCATCAAAGGTGCTCTCTGGGATGTGCTGGATGTCCCCTGCCTGACGGCGGAAACCTTGCAGGAATATGCAGAACGCCACACGGTATGCCCATTTGAGCTGGGGCTGGACAGCAGCCTGTGGAGCGATGTGATTATTGGGGATTACAATTATCTGTTTGATCCGGTTGTACATCTGGTGCGATTTTTTGAATCTGCCGGGGATTATATCTTCCTGGTGGACGAAGCGCACAACCTGCCGGGGCGTGCGCGGGAAATGCACAGTGCTGCCCTGACCAAAACCAGCTTTTATGAAGCGAAGAAGCTGTTGGGCAAAGGCAAAAGCAGCCTGAAAAACGCTCTGACCAAAGTAAATGATGTATTTATTGAATGGCGCCACCGTGCCGAGGAAGAAACTGCCGCCAGAGATGGACGGTTTGGCAAAACATTCTTTCTAAAAGAGCGCAGCGAGGAGTTTGATCACCTGCTGAACCGCCTGTGTGAACCGTTGGAAGCATGGCTGGACGACCACCGAGAACCGGATGAAACCCACACGGCACTGCTGCAGTTGTATTTTGATGTGCGGGCCTGGCTGCGCGTAGCGGATACCTTTGACGATCATTTTGTGCTGCAAATCACGGCATCCGGCAGCGAGGTGCGTGCAGCGCAGCTCTGCCTTGACCCCAGCGCCTTTTTGGCGGATAGTTTTGCCCTGGGGCGCGCCGCGGTGCTGTTCAGTGCAACGCTGGCCCCGGCCAGTTATTATAAGGACCTGTGCGGCGTGCCGGAAGCACGGGCCGTTGCCCTGCGCAGCCCCTTCCCCGCGGGCAATCAGGGACTGTTCTGCATCGGCAATGTCAGCACCCGGTATAAGGACAGGGATGCAAGCCTTGCCATTGTGGCGGAAAGCCTGGCGACGATGGTGCGGGCGCACTGCGGGAATTATCTGGCGTTTTTCCCCAGTTATGCGTATATGGAGCAGGCTTATGCACAGTTCAAGGAGCACTGTCCGGAAATCAACTGCATCAAGCAGGAAAACGCGATGGATGAACAGCAGAAAGCGGCCTTTTTGGCCCAGTTTGTGCCGGGTCCCAGCCAATCCCTGCTTGGCTTTGCCGTGATGGGCGGCGTATTTGGGGAGGGCGTTGACCTGACCGGCGACCGGCTGATTGGTGTAGGCATCGTGGGCCCAGGGCTGCCGCAGGTTGGACCCCGGCAGGAGCAGCTGCGGGACTATTTTGAGCAGACACGCGGTTCCGGCTTTGACTACGCCTACCGTTACCCCGGCATGAACAAGGTGCTGCAAGCTGCCGGGCGTGTGATCCGCACCCCGCGGGACAAAGGCGTGGTGCTGCTGATCGATAACCGCTTTGCCATGCCGGACTACCGCCGCCTGATGCCCCCGCATTGGAGCCACCTGAAAATGATTTATGATACAGAAAAGCTGGAACGGGAACTCTGGCGGTTTTGGGAAGAATAAAAACAAAACAGCACCGCAATCTTTGCCGTGCACATCGTCTTACTTGACTGTGTGTGCAACAAACTGCGGTGCTGTTTTTGCTTTGCTATTTAGAAGGTGGATTATTTCAGGGTGCTGGCCCACTCGTCAGGCTTGAATCCGACAAGGACAAAATCATCCCCGACCACCAAAGGCCGCTTGACAAGCATGCCATCTGTGGCAAGCAGGTGCAGCTGCTCATCCTCGGTCATGGTGGGCAGTTTGTCTTTCAGGGCAAGCGATTTATATTTCAGGCCGCTTGTATTAAAAAAGCGGCGCAGGGGCAGCCCGCTGCGAGCGTACCATTCTTTCAGCTCTTCATAGGTGGGGGGCTGCTCCAGAATATGGCGGTCGGTGTAAGCAATGCCGTTTTCATCCAGCCAGCATTTGGCCTTTTGGCAGGTAGAGCATTTGGGATATTCAATAAACAGCATGAGAAGCTCCTTTGGGTTATTCAACCGGGATTTTGGCTAGCTGGGCATCCAGCTGATTCAATGCGCTTTCCGGCAATGCCGCCTGCAGGAAGCCGGAAATTTCGCGCAGGCTGATTCCCTGGGAAAGTGGGTTAGACACAATGGCCTGCCACATATCCCCCAGCACAGCCTGCAGCAGAGCGCTGGCCTGCGGGTTCTTCATCAACCTGCGCACCGGCATATTCAGGCTGAGCGGCCCGGCGGCAAGCTGGGCGGCAAGCTCGGTATCCGGTGCGGTAACGCCCAGGCAGCCCCACAGCTTTTGCAAAAAGTCAACGCTCATCGGCAGCCATTGGGCGGTTGCCGGGTTGACACGGGAAGCTTCCGGCCCGGAGGTACAGGCAGTGGCAAGGGAAATGCCGTGTGCCCCGGTCGGGAAGATGTGTAGCGCAAACGGGATGCTGTGGTCAGCCAAAGCATCTGCAAAAACAAGGCTGTTCTTAACAGGAACCAGCGCGTCCCCCTGGGTAGCAAACAGGAATGTGGGCGGGGTGTCATCATCAACCAGCGCGTGCAGGTCGGGCTCCTGGCGGCCAGCGACGGTCCACATTGCACCCAGCGTTGCGGCATAGCCCAACACAAGGGCGTTGGGGCGCTGTGCCTTGGGCAGCAGTGTGCCCAGCGAAGCAACCAAATGCCCACCGGCAGAAAAGCCAACAGCGGCGATCTGCTGCGGGTCAATTTCCAGCTCCGCGGCGTTGGCGCGCAGGTAATCCATTGCGGCGGCACCATCCTGTAATGCTTTGTCAATCGGGGTGGTTGCATCTGCCGTATAGCGCAGAACAAACGCATTGAACCCCTGTGCCATATAAGCCAGGGCAACCGGTTCGCCCTCACGGTCAGAGCAATACTGGTAGCCGCCGCCGGGCACGACCAGCATAGCCGGGCGGATGGCGGCATTTGGCATTTTGGGGCTTTGGTCCTGCAGATAGCAGGTCAGAACAGCCTGGTTAGGAGCAAGTGTAACGGTGATGATTTTCACGGAAATCCCTCGCTTTCGCGCACATATTTAACATTTGACTGTATTGTAGCATTTGTGCCGGAAAACGACAAGCGAGATTGCGAAAGTTTTGTTCAAATTTTATATATTGTCCATATCACTTGTGATTTAAGGGGTGCAGTTCTTCCTGCTGCTCCTGCAAGGTTTTGCCGATGGTGTGCTCCATGGCTTTTACATCCTGGTGCAAAGCGGCGGCTTCCCGCTGCAGTTCAGGGTTCTCTTCAATGTCTTCACGGATAAACATGAAGCTAAGGCTGACCAGCAACGAAGCACAGCAGAACCAGATCACACGGTTGCCAAAGTGGATGGTCAGCAGACTGCCGGCAGCGGCCCCCACAGCAAACAGTGCAATTACAGCAAAATACTGCATGGCGCGGCGCAATACAGCGCGGTCTTTTGTGTGCAGGCCGGTGTACAGGTACTGCATACCGCTGCGCATGTTGCCAATGCACATGGTGCTGGCATATGCATTGCCGTGCACCTTGCGGAAAGATTGTACCTGCATGGCGCAGACAAAGCTGACCAGCATATTGGCCAGCCAGTCCAGATTGTTGGGGATAAAGCCAACAACAAACAACAGTGCAATCTCAATCAGCAAAATCAGCTGGCGCCAGTGGAATCTCTCCATCAGGTGGTAGCGGTTGCGGATGCCCTCGGCAAAATAGACACCGGCGGCAAAGGCCAGCAGCGGCAAAAGATACCGCAGCGCTTTGGCAAAATCACCCTCGCAAAAATTGGTGGCCATCAGCACGATATTGCCGGTTTGAGCGTTGGCAAAAACCTTGCCGCGGCCCATGTAGGTGTAAGCGTCCTGAAATCCGCCGGACAGGGTTAGAAATACTGTCGTACGGAATGCATCGGACATTTGGCGGCTATGTGTAGCCATGGTGATACCCCTCCCCGCCTGCTGTTTGGGCAGGCTGTTTTTCTCTTTTTCTGGTTGTCCTAAATACTTTTAATTTCTTATTGCCTGGTGCGCTTCCCTGTATGGAACTGCGCTGCGGCAAACTTAAAATTCAACGCCTTTTCTTGCCGGAATGCCTTTTTCGTATGGGTGGCGGTGGCAGCACATTTCAGTAATGTAATCTGCGGCATCCAGCATCCAGGGGGCCGGGTCACGGCCGGTCATTGCCAGTTCCTGCTCGGCAGGCTTGTGCAGTACGGCGTTTTGCAGCAACTCTCGGTCCACCATGTTCAGATTCCAGGCGGCGCAGGCTTCGTCCAGAATCAAAAGGTCCGCCGGTTCGGCAAGCGCCCGGCGCAGGTTTTCAGTTTGCAGGGCACGGGTGGCGGCCTTTTCTTCCTCATTCATCTGGAATACAAACTTCTGCCCGGCTTTGCCGCGGTAGAAGGTAGCGCCAAGGGTTTGCAGCGGTTCCAGTTCCCCGGTTGCACCGCCTTTCAAAAATTGCACGATCACCACGCGCCGCCCGCAGCCCAGCGCCCGCACAGCCAGACCCATGGCAGCTGTGGTTTTGCCCTTGCCGTCACCGTGGTATAAATGAATCAAACCATTGCTCATAAGGCTGCCTCACTTTGTGTGGCTTTGGTATACTGCACGGTTTCCAACAGCTGCAAGGTGTGGTCTGTTTGCCAGTTGGCGGCATCCAGGCGGTAGCCGCCCGCGTTGGGACCGCACCAGTCGTGATAATCCCGCCGCGGCAGACCGTAACGGGACATAACCGCCATCTGGATGCCGCCGTGCGCTACAATCACCAGCTGCTGTTTGTGCTGCGCAAGGCTTTCTTCCACCAGTTTGGCAAAGGCGGCACAGCTGCGGTTACAAAAATCCTGAATGCGCTCCCCATCCGGGCGGGCAGCAGTCTTGTTGGCTTCCAGCCAGGCAAGGTAGTCGGGGTCGTGCTCAATGTGGATATAATGCCGCCCCTCAAAACTGCCAAAGCACATTTCCCGCAAGTCCTGTACAATGATCTGCGGGCAGCCGGGGAAAAAGATTTCCGCCGTCTGCCGTGCGCGGATGAGCGGGCTGACATAGGCAACATCCGGCATAAACCCGGCCGGGCGCAGCTGGGCGCGGCCCGCGGCGGAAAGCGGGATATCCTGTTGACCCTGGTACCGGTGTTGGGCGTTATATTCTGTCTGCCCATGCCGCAAAAGGTAAATCTGCATGATTTCACATCCTGATATCAATTCTTTATCAAGCTGGCAGTTGCTGCCAATTCCTGCCCGGCTCCGGCGCAGCGGGCCCAAAGCCGCCGGAAGTCGAAGTATACAAGAACAACTTTATTATAACATTTTCCCTTTCCTGTGCAAGCCCCGTTGGTACATTGTGCGTATAATGCACCGCTGGTGGGGCCACAATAAGGTTACCATGCGGGTTGCATGGCAAATGATAAGGGAGCGGATGGGAAAGATGCAGGCAGTGCAGGAAATGATCAATGTGTTTGCTGCCAGTGTGGTTTCGCTGGCGGTACTGTTTATTTTAACGCGGCTGGGCGGCAAACGGCAGATTGCCCAGATGAACTTGTTTGATTATGTCAACAGCATTACCATTGGTTCCATTGCGGCAGAGATGGCTACCAACCTGGAACAATGGTACCGCCCGCTTACCGCCATGATCGTGTATGGTATCGCAGCTTTTGCGGTGCATTACGGCACCTGCAAAAACCGGAACGTCCGCCTTTGGTTGAGCGGACAGGCCATTCCACTGATGGAGAACGGAACGATTTATAAAGCGGAGCTGGACCGCGCCAAAATAGACCTGAATGAATTTTTAGCACAAGCCAGAGTAGCCGGATATTTTGATTTGAATGAAGTGCAGTGTGCCATGCTGGAAACCAGCGGCCAGATCAGCTTTTTACCCAAAAGTTTCAACCGCCCGGTCACCCCGCAGGACCTTGCCATCCAGACAGATCCGGCCAGCAAGTGGTATGACCTGGTGTTGGATGGCAAGCTGATTGAAGAAAACCTGCACACCAGCGGAAAGGACCGCACCTGGTTGAACACCCAGCTTTCCCGCGCGGGCATCGGCCAGTTGAGCGAAACGTTTTATGCTGCCTGTGATAATCAGGACAACTTTTTTGCCTGCCGCGGAGAATAAATACAGAAAAAATGACAGCAAAAAGGGGCCGGTGTTACCCGACCCCCCCTTGCGGTTTAGGAATTCAATTATTTGAAGTAACGGTCCAGCAGACCCTGCATACCACGGCCATGGCGGGCTTCGTCCTTTGCCATTTCATGCACGGTGTCATGGATGGCATCCAGATTCAGAGCCTTTGCCTTCTTGGCCAGCTCCATCTTGCCTGCGCAGGCACCAGACTCGGCATCCACACGCATCTGCAGGTTCTTTTTGGTACTGTCGGTCAGGACTTCGCCCAGCAGTTCTGCGAACTTGGAAGCATGCTCAGCTTCCTCAAAAGCGTAACGCTTCCAAGCTTCGGCGATTTCCGGGTAGCCTTCACGGTCGGCAACGCGGCTCATGGCCAGGTACATGCCAACTTCGCTGCACTCGCCGTTAAAGTTCTCGCGCAGGCCCTGGATGATATCTTCCGGAGCGTCCTTGGCGATACCGACAACATGCTCGGTCACATAGGAATTATCGGTCTTTTCGATGAACTTGGAAGCGGGAGCCTTGCAGACGGGGCAGAAATCGGGGATGGAGCCCTCAGCAATGTAGCCGCAGACAGTGCAAACATACTTTTTCATAAGAAATACCTCCGAATCAAAATAATGGTTTGTTCTTGGTTTTTAGTTTTATGAGCCGCACAAGACGTTCACTTTTTTTGAACTTGTTCCCTGTGCTATGGTTATATTATAGCCGCAGAAATGTGAAATGTCAACACTTTTTTAAAAATTTTTAAGACGCTATCTTAAAATGTAATTTTGCTTTCCGCTTTGCTCTTCGGCGGAATAATTCTCTTGACAGCGGGAAAAATCAGGCGCGATATCATATAGGTGCAGGAACCAACGATAAGACCCGCTATCAGCAGCATCGGCGCATAGGTGATTGCCATTTTGTCTGAAAGCAGCACTGCAGCCCCCAGCAGCTGGCCGCAGTTGTGCGCCAGTGCCCCGCTGACCGAAAAAATGTAGCCTGTGATGGTGAATGGCAATGCCAGAAGCAGGCAGAACACAGCCAGGGAAAGCGCGCCCCCGCACAGCGAAAGAAACCCGGCTGTAACGCCGCGGGTAAGCAACGCAAACAACGCCTTGAGCAGCACAAGATAAAGCGCCGAACGGCGGTTCAAAAACAGAACGGCGTACATGACAACAATATTGGAAAGCCCCAGCTTCATGGCGGGCATCAGGCCAAAAAACGGGGTAAGCATGGATTCCAAAAAAGAGAGCGCCATGGAAAGGGCAAACAGCATGCCAAGCAGGGCGGTTTGTCTGGCTTTGTAGTTTTGCAAGGGGGATTCCTCCATTATTTTATAAGTTACATGGATTCTGTATTTCAAAGTGTAAGGTGACGGGCGGAGTTTGTCAAGCGCCGGTATTTTTGCGCAAAATTGTGGATGTGAAAGTGTGTGAGATTTACCCTGCGGGACTTGAAAAACAGGTGTAAATCGTGTATCCTATATAAGTACATTACTCTGGTGTACCATAGTAGGTGATCTAAATTCCCAGAGGGCCAAAGAGATAAATTTGAACCCCGAACCAACAAAGGAGAACTATATTATGAAAAAATTGATTTCTGCCTTGGCGGCAGCCGCTTTGTTTGCCACCCTGCTGGCTGGCTGCGGCAGCGGCGCTTCTTCCTCTGCCAGTGCTTCTTCGGAAGCTGCCAGCAGCACGGCTTCTGAGGCAGCCAGCACCGATGCTTCCTCCACCGAGGAAGCCACTGCCAGCGTGGATTTGGGTGCCATCGTGACCGCCATTGAGGCTGTGAACGAAGTGCCCAATGCCCGTGCCATCGATGACTTCTCCATGGAGAACGAGATGAACCTGACCCCGGATAACATTGTTGCTTTCCAGGGCGATGTGACCAACGACCAGGCAGACTGTGCTCTGGTATTCGCCGCCCAAGTCAAAGATGGCACCGCTGACGCCGTGAAAGCTGAACTGGAAGCCTATAAGGAATCAATGAGCAGCACGCTGTATGCTGACTTTGCTGATAAAGTTGCCAAGGCACAGGATGCACGCATTGTGGTAAAAGGCAATGTTGTGGTCATGGTCATTGCCGGTGTGAATGGCCCGGATTATTCCGCAATCGACACCGCCATTGACGGGGCACTTGCCTGATAGCACAAACCGATACCAAACAGGCCGCGCCCCAACAGGCTGCGGCCTTGTTTTTTGGTGGGCTGTTCCCCACACTCCCTGAACCAAGAGAGGAGGAACCGCTGTGAATTTTAACAGCGTTGTCTTTTTATTCTGTTTTATGCCGTTGGCGCTGGGGCTGTATTACCTTGTGCCGGGCAGGGTCAAAAATGCGGTGCTGCTGGTGGAAAGCCTGCTGTTTTTCTGCTGGGGCGGTATTACATGGCTGCCGCTGGCCGTGGGCATGGTTGCCATCAACTATGCGGCGGGGCTTCTGCTTGCCAGCCTGCCCGCCGGGGGCAAGCGAAAAATCGTGCTGATTGCTACCATTGTGCTGACGGCAGCGGCGCTGGTCTACTGCAAATACACGAACTTTTTGCTGGACACGCTCAACGTTATCGCTTCCACCGGGTTTGCCAAGCTGAGTTTTTTGGATGTTTTGCCACTGGGCATCAGCTATTATACGTTTAAGCTCATCAGTTATACTGCGGATGTGTATACCGGCAAGGTAAAAGCGGAACGCAGCCCGGTGGTCTTTGCGGTATATGTTCTGATGTACCCGCAGCTGATCGTTGGCCCGATCGTGAAATACCGGGATATGGCGGATGTCCTACACCAGACACAGGGACGCTGCACCCTGCAAAAAGCGCAGGATGGTGCTGAAATGTTTGTGTTCGGCCTTGCCAAAAAGGTGATTTTGGCGGATTCCATTGCGGCGCTCTGGCAGGATATCATCGGAACGGGCGGCATTGGGCTGGCGAACGCTTCCCTGCCGCTGGCATGGCTGGGCATTATTGCGTACTCTTTGCAGCTGTACTTTGACTTTGCGGGTTACTCGGAGATGAGCAACGGCCTGAGCCTGATGATGGGCTTTGAATGCCCGGCGAACTTTAACCTGCCGTACATTTCAGGCAGTATTACCGAATTCTGGCGGCGGTGGCACATCAGCCTTTCCGGCTGGTTCCGGGATTACATTTATATCCCGCTGGGCGGCAACCGCTGCAGTGCCGGGCGCCAGATGCTGAACATGCTGGCCGTCTGGGCGCTGACCGGCATCTGGCATGGTGCGAGCTGGAACTTTATCTGCTGGGGCCTTTACTATTTCGTGCTGCTTGTCATCGAAAAGAACTTTTTGATGAAGTACCTGAAAAAAGGCAAGGTCTGGCCGCACATTTACACATTGTTCCTGGTGGTACTGGGCTGGGGGCTGTTCACCTGCAACGCCCCCGGTGCACCACTGGGGCTGCTGCTCAGCCGGTTGTTCATCCCGCAGGGCGGCGTTTCGGCGCTGTATTTCCTGCGCAATTATGCGGTGCTGCTGGTTGTGTGCTGTGTTTGCTCCACCCAACTGCCGGGGCGGTTCTGGCAGTGGTGCAAAGGCAAAGCCCCGCTACGGGCAGCGCTTTGCGGCGTCTGCTTTGTTCTGTGCACGGCGTATGTGGTAGCAGCAACGGGTTCCACCGCACTGTATGCAAACTTTTAAGGGAAGGGATGGCTTTATGGAAAAATATGTTCACCGCAGATCCGACCGTCATCTGCCGCCAGTTTCCCTGATTGTTTTTGCCGCCTTGCTGTGCGGGTTTGCACTGGTCAACCTGTTCTGGCCCAAGCGCGAGAACTCGGAGCTGGAAAACCGCAAACTGGCGCAAATGCCAGTGTTCAGCGTAAAAACTTTGCTGAACGGCAAATGGCAGGATGATTTTTCCACCTATCTGCAGGACCAGGTTGCCCTGCGCGATGGGTGGATCAACCTGGAAAGCGCCGTCAATGCCCTCGCGTTTGGCAAAACGGAGGAAAGCGGCATCCTAAACGGCAAAGATGGCTGGATGTTCACCAAGCTGTTTACCGTCAGTACGGATACTGAGAAGCAACTGGGGAAAAATATCAGTGCCGTCACAAACTTTGCCCAGCGCTACCCCGGCCGGGTCACTTTTTTGCTGGCACCTTCGGCCAGCGATATCTACCCGGAAATGCTGCCGGCCAATGCCCCCATGGTGGACGAAGATGCCATGCTGGATGACATTTTTGCCCAAGTGCAGGCCAGCGGGGCGGATGTGATCGATATGCGCGACGATTACCGCGCCAATAAGGACCAGTATCTGTACTTTAAGACCGACCACCACTGGACACCGGATGGTGCTTACCGCGCTTACCAGCAGTTCTGCACGCTGAAAAATCTGACGCCGTTTGACTGCAATGTCTATACCAAAATTACCGTCCCCGATTTTTACGGCACGCATTATTCTGCTACGCGGCGCTGGAATGCACAGGCAGACAGTTTCAGCTATTATGATCTGCCCAACCAGATGACGGTTTATAAAGTAAACGGCGAAGCAGATTATGAACCGGTGAAAACCGAGGGCCTGATGAACCTTGCCAAGCTGGATACTCGTGACAAGTATGGAGCTTTTTTGGATGGCAACAACGGTTATTCGGTGATTGAGGGCAACGGGACAGGCAGCATCCTGGTGGTAAAGGACAGCTATGCCAACAGCTTTATCCCCTACCTGACGGCGAATTATGCGAAAATTGGCGTGGTGGATTTCCGCGGGCTGGCCTATGGGTTAGATTCCACGATTGAAAAAGAGGGCTATGACCAAATCTTGATCCTGTATAACTTCCAGACTTTTATTTCTGACAACAAAGTGATTTATCTGGACCGCCCCACAACGCTGAAGTAAAAACGCCGCAGCCCGCCTGCATTTTGCAGGGCATCCAGCTTGTGCCGGGGAAATGTGATTTTGCGGGAACCTGCAGGAATCCATTTTGAACAGGCGGCCAATAGAAATGCCGATGCTTTAGCCTACGAATCTCACTGTGAGGTATACCGCATGGAACACCAACCTTTTACCATTGCGCAAATGTGCCCCATCCGTGATTGTATGACAGTCTCCCGCCCGGCAAACCTTGGCAAAGAGGTGCCGGTCACCTGGTTTTCCCTTGGGGCGGGTACTACCATTACGCCGGAAAGCTATGACTGTACGACCCTGTATGTGGGTGCTATGGGCAACGGCCGCTTTATCTTAGGCGAAGATGGCCGGGCAGTTCCCTTTGCGGGGGATGATTTTCTGGCTGTTCCGCCCAAAACACTGTGTGGAACCAGCACGGATATCGGTATGATCTATACTGAAATTATTTTGAAAAAGGAGAATACTATCCTGAACAACATCATCAAAGCTGGCCAGCCCACAGCCCTGAAAGACCTGATTTCTTACGAAAAGGGCAGCATTGCCAATGTTGACCTTGTCCACGCAGACAACATGAAGTTTGTGCTGATGGCATTCGATGCGGGCACCAGCCTGCCCCCACACCGCGCCCCCGGCAACGCCATCCTGACCGCACTGGAAGGCAAAGCAATCATTGACTATGAGGGTCAGGATTACGAGCTGAACGCAGGCGAAAGTTTCCGCTTTGACAAAAACGGCCTGCACAGCGTTACCCCGCAAGGCAAGTTCAAAATGAGCCTGCTGCTTGTGATTGAGTAAAATCAAACCATAAATCGCATTCCCCCGATGCAGAAGATAACCCTTTTGCATCGGGGAAATTTTTATTGGGAAAGCAGCGTGGAATCGTACGGTTCAGCCCTTTAGGGCAATACCGCATAATTCTAAGTGCCGATACGGCGAGCGAGGTGCGGCA
>OLSL01001726.1_pt1 | contig 19260 bp, 19 predicted proteins | sample 1672511 | NCBI WGS metagenome assembly OLSL01 (sample SAMEA3136694, study PRJEB25190) | human gut metagenome | biome: human gut; feature: human-associated habitat; material: faeces | place: Austria | collected 2013
CCCGCCGCATTTTACTGCGGCGGGTGGTTTTGTATCACATAGCCACACAATATTTTTCTCCTGTATTTGTGCAATACTTATAAATTTCTTGCGAAAGCATATTGAATATCAAAACATTTTTGACAAAAAGAATAATTTATGTTAATTTTTAGATGACGGGAGTTGAATCATCAGATAAATAGAAAAGCGGGATTCCGGTGCAGTTCCCAACAAGTTGCGCAATAAAGTCGCTCTCTATGCTAATATCTTATTTGGAGAACACAAAGAAACTTGTCTTAATATTGGAAATCCAATGTTAGAGTTTGCACAATTTAATGAGGTGAAAATATGAAGAAAAAGAGAACTGCTGCCTTGCTTCTATTAGCGCTGTTGCTTTGTAATTTTTCTATGCAAGCATTTGCTAGTGATAATGCTCTTGAAGATGCGATTATTGAGCCTACATCTAGTAATGACTCTGAAGCACCTGAGGGCTGGAATGGAGCAACTGAAGCCGATTATGATAAAAATGATGCTTTTCCCGTACAAGCTCTTGATGAACCAAGCGAAATTACTCCCTACGCAACTTCCTCAGGCGAATGGATATATTCAAGCAACGGGAAGTGGTGGTATCGATATAGCGAATGGAGTTTGGAACTATACAACGTCAGTTCTTAATTGGACATTGCTTGATAGCACAAAACATCTTGATTATGCGGGATCTTCTGTATTTTCAAATTATTTTCATACTGCTAAAGATAAATGGAATGCATATAAGGCTGGTGTAGTTCGATTTGCAATGCAGTCATCAGCAGTTGACGTCGTAATTGTTGATGATTCATATATGAAATATCGTGGGCTGACTTCACCAAGCGGAACAATTTCTATAAATCCCAATTTGGTTAGTTTGAGATCTTCTGAATATTCTACGACACTAAAGACTTGTATGCATGAGATGGGGCACGCACTCGGCCTTGGCGATAACGATTCAGCCGATGTGATGTATGGAACTAAGTCGTCTACAACAACACTTACGACTAATGATAAGCGATCCTATGATATCTCGTATAATCGGTAATCAGAGAAGGAGTGATATTATGAAAAAACTTGCGGGTATACTGATCGTATTGTTACTTTTGACCGCTTGCAGTAATGAAGTTACAAACTCGACCAGCGACACGGCTGCCATTTCCGGGCATGATATGGCTTAATCCAAAGAAACGGCCATCGAGCCTGAAAGTCTGACCGACGCAATTCAGATTCGAACATTTCACGGGGAAGACCTATATGACTACGAGAACAAGAAGGAAGCTGTTGGAGCGCATCATTATGTTTTTGCAGGAGAGGTTGTGGAAATATTAGGTGCGGAATATCCGTTTCGTTACACATATGCGTTCGAAAATGGGGAAGTAATGACGGTGGACGGAAACATATATACGCATCTTCGGGTCAAAATCACAGAAAATATCAAGGGGAATCAGCCCGTCGGCACAACAAAGGATATCCTGAAACTGGGAGGATATGATGCGGCGGATGATACTTACTATCTGTGCGAGCTGGACACATATCCTCAGGTTGGAGCCGAATATGTTTTCCTCGCAGAAGAAAACGGTGAAGGTATATTGATCGTTGCTGCACCGCAGTCAACCATTCCGCTGAGCGGCACTGACGGCTCGATTGCGTCCTACTCCGCAGAGCCCCCCGCAAGCCGTCAAGCAGTGATCGATGAATATATGGAAGCATACAGAAATGAGATTCCATTGTCGGAGTAAGTGATCTCGATTGCTTGCACCAATATGATTGCTGCTACTTAGCTATAACCAGTGATCCCCCCGCAGAGCGGGGGGATCAAATTTAATGCTCAGACTGGTTCACAATGTGATAATAGATCCGGGAGGTCAGGAAATAGACCACCAGATACACCAGCGCGAACACGCCGCAGCAGATGGCAACGCAGATCAGGAACAGCCGGGTATTGGTCATCTCCAGGGCGGCAAGACAGCTCTTTACCATGGGAAACGCAAACATGGTATGAATAAAGGCAGTGATGAGGGGCAGGAAGAATACGGTGAGCACCTGGGAATGGATGCTGGAGCGAATCTCCCGTTCCGTCAGTCCCACCTGACGCATGATATCATAGCGCCGGGCGTCCTGTAGTCCTTCGGAGACCTGCTTGTAATAGATAATCAGGATCGTTGCCACCAGGAAGGTCAGCCCCAGGAAGATGCCCAGGAAGAACAGACCGGCATAGCTGCTCAGCAGTTCCTCTTCAATGACACTTCGGGTGGCAATACTGTAGGCAAAGGGGGTATCCGTTTTTCCAAATTGATCTTCAATGAAGCTGCTCCATTGATGGGAGAAGGTCTCCTCCAAAGCGGAATCCCTGAGGTCAAAGCCCACATAGGTAATGGTCAGGCTGCTGCCATCCACAGAAAGGGAGGAAAAATCCTGATCCGGAACAACCAGCACATAGCAGGGATAGGCAGAAGTGGTGAGCTGATTGGACAGCGGGAACGCCGGAATGCGCTTTGAAATGGCAACAGGGGTGTTCCCTACGGTCATGGTGGAATGCGTGTAGGTTTCCGCTGTGTACATCAGCGCTTCGCCGGAGTTCAGAGCGGCATTTGCGCCGGAAAGCCGGTTGTAGTCTGACAGCGGCATCCAGGATACGGAGGCGGCATTGGTGAACTCGTCCAGGGTGGGGGAATCCTCGCCGACGTTGTCCCGGGTCAGTGTATCGCCTTTGAGAATGCCTCTGTACGTGACATAGCGGAAGGTTTCCGGCCGTACCGGTGCACCGTTGAGCGCATCGCCGATTTCCTGCGCGGTGTCCACTGCCAACTGGATACGTTCCTCGGAGGCGTCATGCCCCCAGAAAGAAAGATTGACGCTGTGAGGGGTCCGCGCTTCTACGGCCTGCTGGCTGCCCGCATACAGGCTCATGGTGGAGGAAACCGTAACCAATACCATGGTGGAGAGAATGCAGATGTTGCCCAGGCTCACGGCGTTCTGCTTCATCCGATAGAGCATACCGGAGACGGAGATAAAATGACGGGTTTTGTAATAATACTTCTTGTTTTTTCGCAGCAATTTGAGAAATACAATGCTGCCGGAGGTGAACAGGCAATAGGTGCCCAGAATAACCAGCACCACTGCCACAAAGAACATCATCAGCGCACCGATGGGGTTCTTGATGGTGATGGCAAGGATATATCCCGCAGCCAGGAAAATAACGCCCAATACCGTCAAGATCCATTTGGACTTTGGCTCCCGCTCCCCTTCGCTGCCGCTTTTCAGCAGGGAGATGACGCTGGAAAAGTGAACCTGACGGAGATTGTTCAGGTAAACAGCGAGAAAAATCACGGCGAAAATGCCCAGCGTATCGGTGAACGCATTGATGCTGAGAGAGAATCCGGTGCCGCTGGGGCTTCCAATGAGATACATTAGCAGCAAGTAGGACAGGTAATCCAAAAGGGCGCCAAACAGCAGACCCAGGCCGATGCCAATCACCGCCAGAATCAGGGTTTCATAGAACAAAATCCGCGCAATATGCCGCCGCTCCATGCCCAAAACACAGTAGAGGCCAAATTCCTTTTTCCGCTGCTTCATGAGGAAGCTGCTGGTGTAGAACAGAAAAATTGCGGAGAAAATTGCGATGACAAAGCTGCCCAGGGATGCGGTCATGGTGATTTCCGATGCGCCCCTTTGATGGATGAGGTACGGCATCCAGGTGATATTCCGGAGAATATGGAATATCGCTACCACGAATAGCGTGGTGAGCATATAGGGAATGTAGCTCCGGCGGTTCTTCCGAATGGCATCCCAGGCAAATTTCGGGTAAAACAGCTTCATGCCTGGTCACCGCCCCTCAGAAGCATGGTCAAGGTGTCGGAGATGGTCTCATAGAACGCGCTGCTGCTCTCCCCTGCCCGGTAGAGCTGATGGAATACCTGGCCGTCCCGGATGAACAGCACGCGGCCTGCATGGCTGGCAGCCCGGGCGGAATGAGTAACCATCACGATGGTCTGGCCACTGGCGTTCAGGCTGTGGAACAGGCCCAGCAGCTCGTCCGTGGCCTTGGAGTCCAGCGCTCCGGTGGGTTCGTCCGCCAGAATCAGCTTGGGCTCGGTGATTACTGCCCGGGCCACAGCGGCACGCTGCTTCTGACCGCCGGAGACCTCATAGGGATATTTTTTCAGCAGTCCGGAGATGCCCAGGCTTGCCGCCAGGTTTTTGAGCCGCCCGTTCATCTCGGAGTATTCCATGCCCGAGAGCACCAGGGGCAGATAGATGTTGTCCTCCAGGGTGAAGGTGTCCAGCAGGTTAAAGTCCTGGAATACAAAGCCCAGATTGTCCCGGCGAAAGGCGGAAAGCTCCTTGTCTTTGAGACTGCCCAGGCTCTTTCCGGCCAGAATCACGTCGCCGGAGGTGGGCTTGTCCAGAGCGGCGAGGATGTTCAGCAGCGTGGTTTTGCCGCTGCCGCTTTCGCCCATGATCGCCACAAACTCGCCCTCGGCCACGGAAAAGTTCACGTTGCTCAGCGCTTCAACCTTGTTGCCGCCAAAGCGGGTGGTGTAGATTTTTCTGAGGTTCTTTACTTCAAGGATTGCCATAATTTTGTCCTCCTGTATGGGTTTTGTTCATTGTGGCTTTATTATAGCGAAGGGGCGGATGGGGTGCCATGGATTTGGCTTACATTTTGGGCGGGAAAGCTTACAGTTTTGTAAGGTTGGGAGCAGAAAAAGAGGGGCAACCGCTCGGTTGTCCCTCTCATTTTATCACATCTTAGTCCATCTTGCACAGCTCGCAGGCGGTCTTCGCAGCCAGCGCAGCGTTGTTGTAAACCAGCTGAATGTTGGAATCCAGGCTGTCGCCGCCGGTGAGCTCCTTGACCTTAGCCAGCAGGAAGGGCGTGGTAGCCTTGCCGTGGATGCCCTGCTCCTTGGCCTCCTGGATGGCCTCGTCGATGGCCTTGTTGATGACGTCGGGATCCATGGAGTACTCCTCGGGGATGGGATTGGTGACCAGCATGCCGCCCTTGAGGCCCAGCTCCTGCTGTACATGGAAGGTCTTTGCCAGTTCTACGGGGCTGTCCATGCGGTAGTCTACGCCGAAGCCGGACTTCCGGGTGTAGAAGGCGGGCAGCTCGTTGGTGCCATAGCCGATGACGGGAACGCCATGGGTCTCCAGGTACTCCAGAGTCAGGCCCAGATCCAGGATGGACTTTGCACCGGCGCAAACCACCATAACGGGGGTGTTTGCCAGCTCCTCCAGATCAGCGGAGATGTCCATGGTGGTCTCAGCGCCGCGGTGTACGCCGCCGATGCCGCCGGTAGCGAAGATCTTGATGCCGGCCATGTGGGCGATCATCATGGTGGTGGTAACGGTGGTAGCGCCGTCCTCGCCACGGGCAACCAGAGCAGCCAGGTCGCGGCGGCTTGCCTTTGCGATGGCCTGACCCTTCTTGCCGAAGTACTCGATCTCCTCGGGGGTGAGGCCAGCCTTGAGCCGACCGCCGATGATGGCGATGGTAGCGGGCACTGCGCCGTTCTCGCGGATGATCTTCTCTACGTTCAGAGCGGTCTCCACGTTTTGGGGATAGGGCATGCCGTGGGAGATGATGGTGGACTCCAGGGCAACAACGGGCTTACCGGCTGCAACAGCGGCAGCAACTTCGGGGTTTACGTCCAGAAAACGATTCATGTTCATAGTGATACCTCCATATTCATTCGTGCGATTAATGTTTCTTCGGATAGTGCTTCGTTGATGGTTTCCGTCCCCTCGATGGAGATGGAAGATGCTGCGGAACCAGCCATGGTGGACTTTCTCAGGTCGCTGCCCTGGAGATAGGCCCAGACCAGACCTGCCACGAAGGCATCGCCTGCACCGGTGGCATTGTTTACGCGCACCGGATAACAGGGCAGCTCCAGCATTTCGTTGTGATCGGCGGCCAGAACACCCTGGGTGCCCAGGGAGATGAACACCCGATGGAGCCCGGTGTCCAGCAGCGCCTTTGCCGCCCGCCGGAGATCGTCATCGTTGTGGATGGCAATGCCGGACAGCAACTCCGCCTCCAGACGGTTGGGCTTGAGGGTGTGGAGCTTACCGAGTACGCCCTGGAATTTCTTCGCCTTGGTCACGGAGACGGGATCGGCAAAAATCGGGGGCGTAACATGCTCTGCAAGGAACTCAATGGACTCCTGGGGGATGTTTGCATCCACCACCACCAGCTGTGCGCCGTTGAGCAGGGTGAGATTCTTCTCCAGATAGGAGGGAGAAATCTCGTTGCAGACTTCCATATCGCTGACCGCCAGGGCCATGTCCCCGTCCGGTCCGCCTAAGTAAACGTAGGTGGAGGTGGAAGCCCCGGGCACCGTGCGCACCCGGCTGAAGTCGAGACCGCAGGCCGTACAGGTGGCGGCGATTTTCTCGCCGTAGAGATCAGCACCCACGGCACTGAGCATCCGGGCGTCCATGCCCAAAAGGCTGATGTTGTGAGCGATATTCCGTCCAACGCCGCCCACGCTCATGGTCACGGTGCCGGGATTGGAATCACCGGGAATCATGGACGCAAAGCTCTTGCCGCCGATGTCCATGTTTACGCCGCCGACCACCACTACATAGGTGCCGGAGCGCAGCACATAGCCCTTCCCGGCGATAAAGCCCTTTTTCATCAGGTTGGAAATATGAACCGCCACAGAGGAGCGGGTGATCCCCGCCTTTTCGGCCAGCTCCTGCTGGGAAATCATGGGGTTTTCCTCGATCCAGCGAAGGATCTGGCGTTCACGCTGGGTCATTGCGTCACCTCCAATAAGGAATTGCTTATCTTTCGTAATCTATTGCTTAGTTTACACGGAAACACTGCACTTGTCAAGGGGCTATGCAAAAAAATCTCCCCGAATTTTCATCGGAGAGATCATCGTAGATTATTCAATATCGAATTCCTGGCGTCGGAGGCCCAGATGCACCTGCGTCCCCTGCCCCGGGGTTGAGGTGATGGTGATGGTATGGCCCAGCCGGGTAAGAATCTCGTGGCAGAGATACAGGCCGATGCCGGTGGTCTTCCGGGTGCGGCGGCCATTGAGCCCGGTAAATCCCTTTTCAAAGATCCGGGGCAGATCCTCCGGGGCAATGCCGATGCCGTCGTCGGCGATCACCAGCTGCTCCGGCCCCTCCAAATAGATGAAGACCGTACCGCCCGGGGCATATTTCAGGGCGTTGGACAGCAGCTGCTCCATGACGAATTCCAGCCACTTTTCATCGGTGAGAACCGTCGCGTTCGTCGTCGTAAAGTCCAGATGCACCTTTGCCCGGATAAACTGCCCGGCGTAGGCGTGAATGGCAGTCCGCAGAATATCATCCAGAGGATATTCCCGGAACACAAAGTCCGAAATCCCCTCCCCCAGCCGCAGAAAATTCAGCGCCATGGAGACATATTGCTGCACCTTAAACAGCTCGCCCTTAAGCTCCGAACTGCCCTCCCCTGCCTGTAAAATCAAATCCATGGCGGAGATGGGGGTCTTAATCTGGTGGGCCCATAGGGTGAAATAATCCAGAGTATTGTTATAGCGGTCTGTGGCGGCAGTTTTCGCGGCTTCCTTTTCGGCGAACAGCTGCCCGAGGAGTGCCTGATAGTCTTCCTCAATGGAGGATACGGGCTGGGGCAGGTGCTCCAGAGAATCCCGGATGTCCAGCTCCCGGAGCAGCTTGTGGCGGCGGGCATAGGGAAAGTAGCCCCAAAACAGCATGGTAAGTCCCAATACGCCGCTCAATCCCAGCGCATAGAGCACCGCATGAATGGGCAGAGCGGAAAGCAGCAGCACCGCCAGACAAATCAGATAGAGCAGCAGCGCAAAAATCAGCGGCATTCGATACTGCCGAAGATAGGATCGCAGCATGATTGGCTCCTTTCCGGGCTAGGGAATCCGATATCCCATGCCTTTTTTCGTGACGATGAAGTCCGGAAGTCCCGCAGCGGCCAGCTTTTTCCGGAGCCGACCGATGTTGACGGTGAGGGTGTTTTCGTCCACATAGCTGTCGGTTTCCCAGAGCTTTTCCATCAGCGTATCCCGGGAGACCACGGTACCGGCGCGGGCCATCAGGGCTTCGAGAATGCGGTATTCGTTCTTAGTGAGTTCAATGCGCTGGCCCTGAAAGCTCAGGCTGTCATCGCCGGTGTTAAGGACGGCTCCATGGGCCTGGGGCTGCGGAACCGTGCCGGAGAAATCATAGCTCCGCCGCAAAAGCGCCTGGATTTTCGCCATGAGAATGCTGAGATCAAAGGGCTTGGCAATGAAATCGTCCCCGCCCATGTTGATTGCCATAATGATATTCAAATTTTCCGAGGCGGAGGAGATGAAAATCACGGGAATCTGGGAGGTCTTCCGGATTTCCTGGCACCAGTGATAGCCGTCGAAAAACGGAAGGGAGATGTCAAGCAGCATCAGCTGAGGCCCGAACGCCTCGAATTCCGGCATAATATCCCGGAGATTTTCCGCAATGTGCACCTCGTGGCCCCAGCCCGCAATGAATTTCGACATGGAGCCGGCAATAACGGGGTCGTCCTCCACGATCATAATACGGTGGGACATGGCTCAGTCCCCCAATGCTTCATCAATGGCCTGACGAATGTTCTTCACCCGCACCACGGTCATGCCCTCCGGCGGGAGCACCTTGGCGCTGCCCTGATGGGGAATCAACACCCGGGTAAAGCCCAGTCGGCTCAGCTCTCCCAGACGCAGGGAGAGGTTGTTCACCGCTCGAATCTCGCCGGTGAGGCCGACCTCACCAATGGCAGCGACGTTGTTGGCAATGGCCTTGTCCCGATAGCTGGAGGCCAGAGCCAGAATCAGCGGAAGATCCGCCGCAGGCTCCGACAGGCTCAGACCGCCGATGACGTTGATATATCCGTCACAGGCCGAAAGCCGCATGCCGCCCCGCTTGTCCAGTACTGCCATCAACAGAGTTGCGCGGTTGAAATCAAAGCCGTCGGTGGTTCGGCGGGGCACATTAAAGCTGGAGGTCACCACCAGCGCCTGAATTTCCGCAAGAATGGGCCGGGTTCCCTCCATGGCACAGGCCACGCAGGTACCCGGGGCATTCAGGGGCCGCCCGGACAGAAGCATTTCCGAAGGGTTCTCCACCTCTTTTAGGCCGCTTTCGTGCATATCGAAAACGCCCAGCTCATTGGTGGAGCCAAAACGGTTCTTAGCGGCACTGAGCAGCCGATAGGAGGTGTTCCGGTCTCCTTCGAAGTAGAGTACGCAGTCCACCATATGCTCCAGTACCTTGGGCCCGGCGATGGAGCCTTCCTTATTAATATGCCCGACCACAAAGACCGTGATTCCCTGAGCCTTGGCAAGGTGCATCAGGGTCATGGTGCATTCCTTCACCTGGGTGATGCTGCCGGGGGCAGAAGTGCCCTCCTGGGTATAGAGGGTTTGGATGGAGTCGATCACCAGTACGTCGGGATTGAGTTCGTCCACGGTCTCCAGAATGTCCTCCATGGAGGTCTCTGACAGCACATAGAGTCCATCCCCGGAAACGCCCAATCGAACGGCTCGCATTTTCAGCTGGGTTTCCGATTCCTCTCCGGAGACATAGAGCACCTTGAGACTTTTTGACACATAGTCGCACAGCTGGAGCAGCAGCGTGGATTTACCGATTCCGGGAGCGCCGCCCACCAGTACCAGCGATCCGCGGACAGCGCCACCGCCCAACACCCGATCCAGCTCGGCCATGCCCGTGGAAAAGCGCACTTCATCGGTGGTGTCCAGCTCCATCAGCGGGCGGGCATTGCGCCGAACACCGCCGGTGGAGGCAGCGGCACGGGAAACGCCCTTGGGCTTCGGTGCGGCCTTGTGCTCCACAATGGTGTTCCACTGGCCGCAGGCGGGACATCTCCCCTGCCACTTCATGGTTTCATTGCCGCAGGAGGTGCAGTAAAATACAGTTTTCTCTTTCATAATACGTCCTCAGCGATACCCCGAAATTTGGCTCCGAGGCTTGGTTTGCGGCGGTGACTGCAATGGTCACTGCCAGACGGGTTTGATAGTCCGGATCCTTTAAGTTGGTTAGCTCCTCCTGATTCGTGAGAAAGCCGCACTCCACGAGAATTCCGGGCACTTTGATGTGGTTCATGAGATAGACATCCGGCGAAACGGCCTTTGCCATCCGGGCATTGGCGGGATCCACTCCGTTTTTCAGGGCCAACTGCATGGTTTCGCCGAATTCTTTGGCCCCGCCGGTATAAAACACCTGGGCCCCATGATATTTCTCCTGGGAATAGGTGTTGCAGTGGATGCTCACCAGAATGGCCCCGGGCTGACTATTGACCAGCTCCACCCGGCGGCGGATGTCTGAAACTTTTTTCTGGGAGATGGATTTGGCGTCGGAAGAAGAAAGGTCGGTATCGGTGCTGCGGAGAAGCAGAGTTTCCTCCCCAAGAAGCCCCAGCACTGCGTCGGTTTTCAGGGTGATGGCAAGATTCAGGTCGCATTCCCGGGTGCCGTCCGGGCCGGATGCGCCGCCGTCTGCCCCACCGTGACCGGCATCCAGGACAATGATCCGCGGAATGGCCGCCTCCCCTGCCACCGCCGCCTGAGCCCGGAGACCGTGCAGGGCAAAGGCGGTGAGCAGTGTCAGCGACAGCATATACATACAGGACAGAAATCGACCTTGCTTCATAAAAACACCCCCATAAAATCTATGAGGGTGTTTTCCGGTTATGCCTCAGCGCAGACGCTTATCCTTATCCCGGGACTTGTAGATGAGCTTGTAGAAGATGCCCTTGTTGTTGTAGCCGTTTTTGTAGGCCAGATAGCCGATGATGGGCTGGAACAGCATGGGGATGATGTAGAAAATCGCATAGCCCCAGACGGAGGTATTTACCACCATCTTTATGGCCCCCACAAAGGTGGCAAAGGGCGCATAGAACACCAGCCACAGCACGGAAAACAGATCCGACCAAGTGGCGGAGCCCAGAGACAGCACGCACACGAGAATGACGCAGATCAGACCGGGAATCTGAGCCAGCAGACCGGTTTTCAGGCCGCGCTTGGGATTATATTCGATGTAGCCGTATTTTACCACATTGTAGTCCCGCATGGCCAGCTTATAGATGTCGGTATAGTCAAAATAGACCCACAGGATCAGCAGCAGGATAGAAAACGTCCAGTTGACCCACAGGGGCACCGTAAAGGAGCTGGTGAGAATGGCGAAAATCATATACAGCGCCACGGTTTTGATGCCCACATACCAGTGCTTCCGAACAAAGGAGAAGTCGGTGCTGGTCATTACATTGGGATCGGCGGAGCGGGCGGAAAATTCGGGCTTGTTTTTCTCGTTTGAAGCCATAGGTGTCGGATTCCTTTCTAAATGGGCGGGCAAGTATCCCGCAAATCGGATGGATTAGATTCTTATTATAGCACAGATATTCCCCGGTGAAAAGCCATAATCCGAACAGATTTTCCCGGAATCGCATAGACTGCCCATGAGATCAGGTAAAGGAGGTAACTGTAAATTGGACACGAACAAACAGCAGACCCCATGCAACCCACAGACCACCGGCATTCTGCCCCGGTGTGGTATGCTGGCGGTTCCCTATGTGCCGGTGCAGCGGAATACCGACGGCAGCTATCAGGCCGATCAGGCCTTGGCGAGAGGTACCCTGTTCCCCGGCCTGGACCTTCCCTATCGTGGCATGGTCAATGAGGCCGCAGAAACGCCCACGCCCCTGCAGGAGCTGATGGCCCTGGGCTTTGCGGTGCAGGAATTGGGGCTGTATCTCGACACCCATGGAGATGACAAGGAGGCACAGCAGCTGTTCATGAAATATAACAAGCTCTATGGCGAGGGCGTGGCGGAGTATGAGCGGCGGTACGGACCCCTTCAGCTCACCGCCAGCGACGGCACCGACTGGGCAAGGGATCCCTGGCCCTGGGACGGTCAGAGCGCACAGCAGGCGCGTATGGAGCGCATGGAAACCGCGGCAATGCAGCAGAAGGAGGTGTAAGCCCATGTTTGTCTATGAAAAGCGGCTCCAGTATCCCATCCACATTCGGAAGCCTAATCCCAAGCTGGCGAATATCATAATCACGCAATATGGCGGGCCAGACGGCGAACTCGGCGCATCCCTTCGCTATTTGTCCCAGCGGTATAGTATGCCGGATGCCAAATTGAAAGCATTGCTCACGGATATTGGAACCGAGGAACTCGGCCACTTAGAGATGATCGGCACCCTGGTTCACCAGCTTACCCGCAATCTCAGTGACAGCCAGCTGGAGGACAGCGCCTATGCGCCCTATTTCGTGGATCACGGCGTTGGGGTCTATCCCACGGCGGCCTCCGGTTTTCCCTGGAATGCAGCCAGTATGGCGTCCAAGGGCGATCCGGTGGCGGATCTCACGGAGGATATGGCGGCGGAGCAGAAGGCCCGGGCCACCTATGACAACATTCTCCTGCTGTCCGACGACCCGGATGTGAACGACGTGATCAAATTCCTCCGGGCCCGTGAGGTGGTTCATTTCCAGCGGTTCGGCGAGGCCATGGAGGTGCTCAAGGATCAGCTGGATCGGCGGAATATCTATGCGTTCAATCCGGCGCTGACCGGCGAGAAATAAGAAAAGACCTGCGGCGGAGCACAATACTCTGCCGCAGGTCGTCTATATTCAGGAGGAATAGCTGCTTTCCGCGTCGGGAATCTGGGCGTAAGCTGCCGGGTCAAAGCCCTTGTCGATGAGGCACCGGAGAATCGCCATCACATCATCGGAAGCCACCGTATCAAAGGCGACGATCTGGCAATAGGCGCCGCCCGGCAGGGTGAAAATCAGGCGGCTGACCCGGGTGTCGGGTGTGCCGTCGCCATACACCCGAACGGATCGCCCGTGGGGATCAATGAGCTCGGTTTTGGTCAGATCCTTTGGCTCAAAGAGCAGCATACCGTCGGTGTTTTCGGGATCCTCCGGCTTTTCCGACCAAATGGTCAGGGTGAGCTGCTGATAGTCCTTGCGATCGTCCGATTCATACTGCCATCCGGCGGTATAGCACCACAGGCTGCCGTCGGTTTGATACTGGCCCAGGCTATAGCTGCCCGTATAGTGGTCAAGCTCCGGCAGCGTACCGGCTTTTATTAGCTCGTCCATGGAGAGGTCGGCGGCGTATTCATAGGGCGCGTCGGCGTAGCAAATGGTCTGCTGGGTGCTGGCAAGCCCTTTATTGTTCCGCAGCAGAATGCCCAGAGATACATAGTCCGGGTTATGGATCCACTGCTCCTTGGGCATGGGATCGCCCTGTTTCAGCAGCAGTTTGACGAGATTTTTCTCGGTGCCCAATGCGGTCTGATACCACTGCCCATCCAGACAAGCATAGCTTTCGGAATGACCGGAGGTGAGCAGCAGGTCATGGGCGGTATCTCCCAGGGTAAAGGAGAAATCATAGCAGCCAGTCAGGCCTGGACTATCACAGGGCTCGCCGTGAAGCTGAGACAGCGCGGTTTCCACCTGAGAAAAGCCGCGATCTCCCGTGTTGATGATATACCAGGTCTCGTCAAAGTCCCGATAGATGACGGATTCCAGCTGTTCCGTATTCTCAATCAACGGTTTCCCCTCCGGCGCAGCAGGGGCCGCGGTAACCGGCGCATGGGCACAGCTGGTGAGCAGGGCCATACACAGGGGAATGGCCAGAAACAACGCTTTCATGATGGTTCCTCCTTTTCTGTCCGCTTACATATATAGACGCAGAAAACAGCCAAAACGTTCCGTCATTTACCAAAAATATATCAGATATCTGTGTCCCCGGTGTGTCTTCGGGCAAAAATCCCCCGGAACAGCGGCTGCCATTCCGGGGGATGAGAATGTTATTTAGGCCAGGGACACCTGAAAGTCAATGATAACGTCCGGTGCGCCAGGCGCGGAAAGGGTAAGTGTCCCCTGCCCTTCCCTGCCCAGGGACTTCACATAGGTGCCGCCCATGCCGCCCTTGAGGGAGATAAGGCTGGGGCCGATCAGCGCGATGTCGCCGGTGACGGTCAGCTGCACCGGCTCCTGATAGAAGGGCAGCAGATTGCCACTGTCGCTTCTGGCCTCAATGCGGACGGCGGCAACGTCATAGGTGTGCCGCTCTGTCAGATTGGTATGGGAGGGATTCAGCCGAAGCTGTACCTGCTTCATGGGCTGGCGGGTAATCACGCTGACTACCTTGCCGTCCGTGATTGCCTCAAAACGATAGCGGGGCACCTTCTGGCCCCAGTTGCCGATATACCGGCCATAGAGCGCCATGAAGTCCGTCTCGGTGATGCCGAACTGTTCCTCGCACTGCTGCATCTGCTCCAGTACCTCCTGGGGCAGCGTCTGGAGACCGAAGCGGTTGGCGGCCAGCAGAAGTTCGTTCACCATCGGTGCGGCATATTCGGGAACGGCGCCGTCCTCCACCAGCTGATTGCCCACAAAATCGTCAATCAGAATCGGGCCGTGGGGCATAGTTTCATAGGGAGACCCGGTGAATTCTGCCACAAATCGATCATTCTTAAACATTCTCACGGAGTCGGCGTTGGTAATGGCGTAGATATCCCCGATCAGACCGGCGGGATGCTCGCCAATGTCCATGGACGAGGACAGCTCCAGTACCGGATATTCCTCCTGCTGGGCGGCGTAGAGATAGCCCGCCAGTTTGCGGTTCCGGAACATATCCATCACGCCGTGGTAGCAGATGCGGTCGCCGCTGCCGAACTCGCGGTGGGTGTTGTAATCGGCCATGCACCAGCCAAGGGCACCGGCCACGCCCTGCTGGGCAATGGCATCGTTGAGGACGGCGGCATGGCGCAGGGCCTGTGCCAGCCGGTGCGGCTCGTCGTCAAAGGCTTTGGCCGGGAACTGCTGGCCCCCGAACTCGCTGATGAGGTAGCCCTTGCGCAGGTCAGGCGTAACGGCAGACCGGGGCTCGCAGCCCGGGCCGCGGCCGGAGTAGGAGTAATCGTTGTAGGCGTAAACGTCCTCGAGCAGCTGGCTCTTGCGGGCGATCCGTACGCCGCCGGTGGGGCGGGTGGGGTCCAGCCGATGGACAGCTTCGTTGGTGCGCTTGTAAAAGGCCTCGTTGTCGGAACTGCCGTTCACCCGCACGCCCCACAGGAACACGCTGGGGTGATTGCGGCACTGGCAGACCATCTCGCGGCAGTTCTGCAATGCCTGGGCCTGCCAGGCTTCATCCCCGATGTGCTGCCAGCCGGGCATCTCCACGAACACCAGCAGGCCTAGCTCATCGCAGGCATCCAGAAAAGCCGGGCTCTGGGGGTAGTGGCTGGTGCGCACTGCATTGCAGCCCAGCTGCTTTTTCAACAATTGGGCATCCAGCTGTTGAATGCTGTCCGGCATGGCATAGCCCTGATAGGCGTAGCTCTGATGCCGGTTCAGGCCCCGCAGCTCCACCCGCTGGCCGTTCAGATAAAAGCCCCCGGCCACGAACTGGATGGTGCGGAAGCCGAACCGGGTGCTCTTTTCGTCCAGCACCCGGTCGGGCAGGCCGCTGGTGCCGGGCCGGATGAGCCGGACGGTCAGGGTATAGAGGAAGGGGTGCTCCACGCTCCAGGGGTGCACGCCGTTCAGGGTGCCCACAATGGGCAGGCTGAGCTCACCGCTGTACAGGGCTCTGCTCCCGGCGGGGCTGCGGATCTCGGCCTGCAGGGTGCAGCCGATGGTCTCACCCACTGTGGAGGAGTAGATGCGGAAATCGCCCTCGGCCTGCGCCTCGATGAAGATGTCACGCAGATAGGCGGGCTCCTTCACGTCCAGACTGACGGCCCGGTAGATGCCGCCGTAGGTCAGAAAATCGATCTGCCCGCCGAAGGGGGGAATGTTCAGGTCCTCCCGGCTGTCGCACCGGACAGCCACCACATTTTTTTGGCCCAGCAGCAGCGATTCGGTCAGGTCCACAGTGAAAGCGGTGTAACCGCACCCGTGGTGGAACACCCGCCGCCCGTTGCAGAACACGGTGGCATCGTGGGCCACGGCTCCAAAGGTCAGCAGTACCGTGCGGCCCTGCCACTCTTTGGGCGCAAAAAACTCCCGCCGGTAGCCGGACACCCGCTGGTATTCGTTCTCGTTGCAATAGTTGTAGGGCAGCGTTTTGACCGTGTGGGGCAAGCGCACCGGTTCCAGCTCCACCCCGGTGCATTCGGGGCGGACGATGGCGGGATCAAAGGTGGGGGCAAACAGCCAGCCGTCGTTCCAATCGTAGTGTTCCATAGCCTGTCTCCATCGCTCTGCACAAAAAAATTCTTACCCTTATGCTACCACAAAGTTGTGAACGAAAAAAGCACTCCGTCCCTTATTTTTTCCGTTTTTGCAGAAAAAGCTGTTAAAATCAGAAACGCCCCTGCCGACAAGGACAGAGGCGCAAAGGAAATATCAGAATCTGGGAAGGTCGTAGGCACGCATAGCAGGATGTTTGTGGGAAATCTGCTCTTCCGTAGAAACTACGCTGGTGCCAAACTTACAGGATTGACATTGATAAATTTCAACATGAGTGCGATTCTCGACCGAATCATTATATCGGGGATCGCGTCCCTGACAAGGAATAAAATTGACTGTATACCAGGAAGCATAATACTCATCCACACAAATCATATCGCTCTGTCCGCAATATTCACAGACAAGGACCGCAGGTTCGGCAGTTGTTGCAGCATTTGTGGAACGAACCTGAGACGCTGCGAATGTGGGAAGAGCACATAGACTTGCCAGAAGAAAAGCGGCGAAAAATGCGGAAAGATTCTTTTTCATGGTAAACGCCTCCTTTTTGAGAAAGTATGGGGGTGAACTTCTCTGATCTCATCTTCATTATAGCATGGATCGCAGAAAGAGAAAATTGTGAGAGGAACAGAAAAAAGAGAGCTCTTTTTATGCGGATTGACGACAAAAAACGCCCCTGCCAGGGAGGACAGAGGCGCAGGGAAAACACAGGGTTCAGCGGATGAAATTGGTCATGGGGCGGCGGGGATTTTCGGGGTGAGTGATGCCGTTTGCTTTGCCCAGTTCGATGCACTTGAGCAGCCAGGCCATGTTGCGGCCCAGCTCCCGCATCACGGCGCAGCCCTCTTCATCCTCCAGCACCTGCTCGGGCTTGGAGCCGTGGACCATGGGCCAGTAGGAACCGCTGACCAGCGGCATGTGGAAGAACTCGGGATACTTCACCAGCTGGTCCAGCGTGGTGGTGGTGCCGGCGCGGCGGGCCGAAGCGCAGATGGCAGCGGGCTTGTAGGCCAGATACTTGCCGCCCGCGTAGGCCAGACGGTCCATAAAGCTGGCCATGTTGCCCGCAGCGGAGGCGTAGTGCACCGGACTGCCGAACACGAAGGCGTCGGCAGTCTTGGCCTTCTCAATGGCTTCGTTGACGACGCCGCCGAACACGCACCCGTTGCCGCTGCGGCAGCCGCCGCAGCCGATGCAGCCGCCCACGGGCTGACCGCCGATGTGCAGGATCTCGGTTTCAATGCCCTGTGCCTTCAGCTCCCCGGCAATGAGGGAAAGAGCGGTGTAGGTGCAGCCCTTCTCGTGGGGGCTGCCGTTGATGAGCAGAACTTTCATGCTGTATACTCTCCTTTGCTGAAATGCGCCGTAAAATGCGCAATATTGCTGCTATGATTGTAGCACAAAGCCGCCCGCAGCGCAATGCGGGCTCTTGACAATGCTATGCAGTTGGGAGATAATAAAGGATACGAAAGAGTTCAAACTGGCTGCCGCGGGGGCGGCAGCTACGGCAAGGAGGTAACATCATGCGCGTGATCGCAGGAGAAGCCCGGGGCCGCAGGCTGGAAGCACTGCCCGGCACCGATGTGACCCGCCCCACCCTCTCGCAGGTGAAGGAGGCGATGTTCAGCATCGTACAGTTCGACCTGCCCGGGGCACGGGTACTGGATCTGTATGCCGGCAGCGGCCAGCTGGGCATCGAGGCGCTGAGCCGGGGTGCGGCCCGGTGCGTCTTTCTGGACGAGAACCGGGAGGCGGTAAGCATCGTGATGCGCAACTGCAAGGCCTGCGGCGTGTTTGACCGCAGCCGGGTGAATATCGGCGAAGCTGCGCGGTTTTTATCGGCCTGCCGGGAACAGTTCGATCTGGTGCTGCTGGACCCGCCCTTCCGTGGCGGCACCCTGGAAAAGATCCTGCCGGCCGTGGAAAAGTGCGTTGCCCCCGGCGGCATCGTGCTGTGCGAGAGCGAAACAGGCATCGTGCTGCCCGCGCAGGCGGGCAGTCTGACCCTGCAAAAACAGTATAAATACGGCAAGGTGCTGCTGTGGAAGTACACAAAGCCCATGCAGCCCGCCGCTGAGCAGGAGGGAGAAGCCTTATGAACGTGAACGAGCTTTTGGATACCATTGAGGATGCACTGGAAGAGAGCGCAAATGTGCCCCTTTCCGGCGGCAAGCGCATCGTGGATGTGGAGCAGATCCGGGATTATCTGGACGAGGTGCGGGCGGCTCTGCCCGGCGAACTGCGGCAGGCGCAGCAGATCGTGAACGACCGGGCGCAGATCGTGGACAGCGCCAACGCACAGGCACAGGCCATTGTAAAAAAAGCCGAGGAGCGCGCCCGCATTCTGGTCAGCGATGCCGAGATCGTCAAGGCCGCCCAGCAGCGCGCGGCTGAGATTACCGTTGCTGCCCAGACCGAGGCACGCACCCTGCGCCAGACCGTGACCGACTACTGCGAGAATATGCTGCGCACCACCGAGGACACCATGGTGGAAAACGCCGCACAGGTCAAAAACATCCGCAACAGCCTGCGCCAGAACGCCAAGAAAAACGGCTGATAACGGCCAACTTTCCACACAAATTCCACACATTGCGGAAAATGCAGTCCCTGCGAGCAAAAATGACGGCTCACAGGGACTTTTTTTGTGGACTTTTGCGGCAAAAAGCCGCCCGAAAACCCTTGCATTCACAGGCTTGATTTGCTACAATAAAGATGTATCAGTGGGGCAAAGTGGGTAAAAGTAGGGCATACACCCTGAAAACGCCCCTGAAAGGGGAGCAGCGCGTGTTTTTTGGCCGTTATGATTACACCATCGATGCCAAGGGGCGGCTGAACTTCCCCGCAAAATTCCGCGACGCCATGGGCGAGAGCTTTGTGGTGCTGGAATGGGTGGACAACTGCCTGTTCGCACTGCCCATGGAGGAAGTCCAGCGGCTGGCGGACAAGCTGGAAAGCGATGAGCTGATGAACAGCTGGGCTGTCTCCGGCGATCTGTTCAGCACCGCCTGCGAGGTGGTGCCGGACAAGCAGGGACGCATCCTGC
>OLSL01001729.1_pt1 | contig 19235 bp, 19 predicted proteins | sample 1672511 | NCBI WGS metagenome assembly OLSL01 (sample SAMEA3136694, study PRJEB25190) | human gut metagenome | biome: human gut; feature: human-associated habitat; material: faeces | place: Austria | collected 2013
GCGGCGGTCCTGCTGCTGTCCGCAACCGCCTGCGCGGCCCACGAGCCCGTTCTGCCCCCCAGCCGGTAGGGCGAGATGCAGATCCGGTCCATGTTTGAGCGCTATTATTCCATTTCCGACGCCTTTCAGGAGGCAGACGCCGTGGCCCGCGTCACGGTGGGCGACTGGCAGGGAGAGGACCTGCACAACTGGGTCACGTTCTTCGACGCGGACGTTCAGGAGTCTTATAAAGGGGACCTTCCCCGGCACTTCACCCTGGTGCAGGGCGGCTGCTCAGAGGCATCCTCTCCCAACTACCCCTTGTTTATAAACGGAACCGAGCTTTTGGTTTTCCTGAAGGATTATGACGGCAGCGGGGAAAAATATCACCCCATCACCGATTACAATACGGTACTGTATGTCGTGTATGATGAAAACGGCCACCGATATTTTCTGGATAGCTTCGGGACCATGAGCGCTCAGGATACCCTTACACCCGGCAGGACCACGCTGACCGCCCAGGAGCTGACGCAGCTGACGGCCCGCATCGCCCAGACGGATCCCGTTCTGTCGAACGCCGTGGTCCAGGCCAATCAGAACTAGGAAGCCGTGATCTACCGGCAGTCCGACCTGGAGGAGCTTTTCAAAAGCCTGTCCTGAAATTGCAGCAGACCGCCCGCCGGGGTTCCGGCAGGCGGTTTTTTATAGGTTAAAGGAGCCCGGCACGCGCCGGACTCCTCTTGTTTATTAACCCAGCGCCCAGGCCTTCACATCGCTGCCGTCGGGGTCGGCGATGCGCAGACCCGCCGTTACGTCCACCCCGGGCGCAGCCGCCCGGATATCCGCCACGGAGGTCTCGATGCCGCTGCTGCCGCTGGTGCAGAAGGGCCGGATGGTTTTCCCGGTCAGGTCATAGCTGTCCAGGAATGTGTTGATGATCCGTGGTGCGGTGCCCTGCCAGATGGGATAGCCCAGATAGATGGTGCCATACTGGGACAGGTCCAGCGGCTGGCCCGCGATCCGGGGCCGGGCCGCGGGGTCCTTTTGCTCCTGATTGGCCCGGCAGCTCTCGTCGTTGTAGTCCAGATCCTGGCTGGTATAGGGCTGCTCCGGCACCAGCTCGATCAGATCCGCCCCGGTCAGGTCGCGGATGCGCTCTGCCGCCGTCCGGGTGTTGCCGGTGCAGGAGAAATAGATCACCGCCACCCGGGTACCGGCCCAGCCGCTGCCGGTACTGCCGGTGGTATTTCCGCCGTTTCCGGCATTTCCGGTACTGCCTGCACCGCCGGGCACACCGGCGCTGCCGCCGGGATTTTCCGCCGGGCCGCTTCCCGGGTCCGTGGCCCCGGGGGTCACCGTGGGACTATCTCCGCCGGGGGCCACCTCCGTCTGCTTCTTTCCGCAGGCAAACAGGGAAAAGGTCATACACAGCGCTAAAATCAAAGCAAAAATTCGTTTCATAGGGAGTCTCTCCTTCATTCGTCCTGCTGCTGCACCGCCGTGCCGCCCAGGCCGAAATCGTCGGCCACGGTGGCGCTGTCCCGGCGGAGCATGGTTTCCATGACCCGGATATCGCTGTCGATGTCCATGGCGTCGGCGCGGTACAGCTCATCCAGCTGCCGCTCAAAGCCCGCCACGATGCTGTCCATGGTACTCCGGATTTTGGCCTTGGCCTGGTTGAGATTCTCGCCGCTGACCCCGGCCTCCTCAAACTCGGCATAGGAATTCAGCAGCTTCTGGGTGGTGGGCAGATAGTAGTTCAGGAAGGTGCCGGCCTTGCCCTTTTTGGCGGGCTCCTTTTCGATGATGCGGAAAATCTTCCCCGCCACCTCCTCCAGACGGTCGATCTTCTGGCTGAGGACAGGGTCGGCAATGCGGTCGTTGGCCCGGCGGATCTCCCGCAGGATACCGGAATAGCCCTGCTCCGCCGGGGCCGGCTCCTGGGCGGTCTGCCGCGGGGCAAAGTATGCCTCCGCCGCCTCCGGAGAGCGGAACAACATGTCGCTGCTCAGGTCCACATAGGCGTTCTTGCCCCAGAGGCCCTTTTCGATCATGATCTCCAGGTCCCTTTCCACCTTCCGCTGGGGGACCTCCGCCGTGTCGGCCAGCTTTTTCAGAGACACGGCGTCCTGCCCGTGGGCACAGGCCAGATATTTGCCGAAGCGGCGGGCCCGGCGGGTCATAGAGGCGCTGCCGATGACCAGTCCCAGGCCTCCGGCGGCCAGGCCCATGGTGGGAAACAGCTCCGCCAGCAGGCTCCAGCTCAGAACTCCGGCAGCGGCGCCAACGCCCTGCACCATAGACACCAGGCCTGCGAAAAGCAGCACCAGGCCCACAATTTTCATGGTATTGGCCCCTTTTGCGGAGTATTGGGGCGTTTTCGTCACCTTTTTGCGGGTGCTGGAGGCTGTCCCGGTACGAGGCCGGGACGGGGCGGGATTCTGCTGGGACAGGCCGGGATTTTGCCGGGACACGGACTTGCGCTTCGTGTCGCCGCCGAACAGCTTGGCCAGCAGCACAACAAGGCCCACCGGCCAGGCCACCGCGAATAAAATTGCGATAATGGCCCAGGAGCCAAAATCGTTGTCGTCCTTTTTTGGCGGACGGCGGGGCGGCTCCTGCCGGGTCTCCCCCTCCCGGTCGTCATAGGAATAGGCCATTACTTCTCTCCCTTCCGGCGGAGCTTGCGCTTGTTGCCGTGCTCGTCCACCACATAGGTGTTATCCAGCTCCCGGGCCAGATTTCCCACCACGGAGTCGATGTATTCCCGGCGCAGGGCAAGCTGCTCCTGCTTCTCCTCCGGCGTCAGCCCCTCCGCCGTTTTCGACTTGGCGGCCAGCTGGTTGATCCGGGCGATCTTCTTTTCATCCATCATCGGTTCCCCCTTACAGATAGCGCTTCAGGGTGATGAACACCCTGCCTTTTTTCGTTTGATTGCCGACCTCCTCCAGAACGCACTTGCCCAGACCCCGGAGGGTCAGGGTATCCCCCTGGGATACCGGGCGATCCGGCTTCTAGCAGTCGGTCCAGTTCACCTGGACCTTTCCGGAGGTCACGGCCTCGGCGGCCTTGCCCCGGCTGAGGGAAAAGCCCGATGCCAGCACGCTGTCCAGCCGCAGGGAGGACACCGTGTCCCGGATGTGCTTCACCTTTTCCTCCGGCGGGATCAGATCCTCCAGAGGCAGGGACGCAGTGTGCAGCCGCACCCGGCCCGCAGCCGTCCACTCCGACAGCAGCAGCTCCGCCGCCGGTCCCGTGGCCAGTACGTCGGCCCAGCGGGGGGACACCAGAATGTCCCCCAATGTCTCCCGGGTGACGCCCAGGGCCATGAGACTGCCCAGAATGTCCCGGTGGGTCAGGGAATCCTCCTCATAAAACGAGGCCCGGACCACCCGGACGGCGTCCTCCTCCGGGGCCTCCTGCCAGTCCGGCAGGAACCACAGCTGCCGCCGCTGTGCCCCGTCGTATCCACCCCAGAAGGTATATCCCTCCGAGACGGACAGGGCGTTCAGCAGCCGCTGGGCCGCCGCCTGCTCCGCCGGGGACAGGAAGCCCGTTCCCTGGGGCAGATTTCTCCGGCGGCACTGCTCATACTTGTCCCAGACCCGGCCCAGCAGCAGCCGCTCGTCGCCGTTTGCCGCAAGCCGGTCCAGCATTTCGCGTTTATCCATGGTATTCCCCCAGATTCTGGGTGTGGTACAGCCGGGCGTAGGCTCCGCCCCGGGCCAACAGCTGGTCATGGGTCCCCTGCTCGGCAATGCAGCCGTCCTGGATCACCAGGATGCGGTGGGCGGCCCGGATGGTGGAGAGCCGGTGGGCGATGATCAGGGTGGTGCGGCCCCGGCTCAGCTCGTCGAAGGCATGCTGGATCCGGGATTCCGTGACGCTGTCCAGGGCGGAGGTGGCCTCGTCCAGAATGAGGATGGGCGGATTTTTCAGAAAAATCCGGGCAATGGCTACCCGCTGCTTCTGGCCCCCGGACAGCAGGGTGCCCCGCTCGCCCACATAGGTGTCGAACCCGTCGGGCATGGCGCAGATATCGTCGTAGATCTCCGCCTGCCGCGCCGCCTGCTCTACCTCGGCATCGGTGGCGTCGGGGCGGCCATAGCGGATATTTTCGCGGATGGTGTCGGCAAACAGGAACACGTCCTGCTGTACGATGCCGATGGCCCGGCGCAGGGAGCGCTGGGTGACGGCGCGGACATCGCGGCCGTCGACGGTGATGCTGCCGCTGTCCACGTCGTAGAACCGGGGCAGCAGCTGGCACAGGGTGGTCTTGCCGCCGCCGGAGGGCCCCACCAGGGCCACCGTCTCGCCGGCGGGGATGTGCAGCGTCACGTTGTGCAGCACCTCGGCCTTTTCGCCGTAGGCGAAGGAGACGTCGTTCACGTCCACGCGGCCCTGTACATGTTCGAGGGGCTGCGCGTCGGGGGCGTCCTGGATGGATGGCTCGGTGGCCATCAGCTCGATGAAGCGGTGCAGGCCCGCGAAGCCGTTGGAGAACATCTCGGCGAAGTTGGCCAGCTTGCGGATGGGACTGACGAAGGCGGTGACGTATAGGGAGAAGGTGATCAGATCCACATAGTCCATTTTCTCCCCCATGATGAGCCAGCCGCCCACGGCGATCACCGCCACCGGCAATATGCCGGTGCAGAACTCCATCACCGCGTTGAAGCGGCCCATCTCCTTGTGAAAGCCACGCTTGGCGGTCTTGAACACCTCGTTGGCCTCGTCGAACCGCTGCTGCTGGGCTTCTTCGTTGGCAAAGGCCTTGGTGGTCCGCACGCCGGACAGGCCGGACTCGATGGCGGCGTTGATGGTGCCGGTCTTGACCTTGGCAGCCCGGGAGGCGGCGCTCATCTGCCGGCGGCGGCGCAGGGCCATGGTCAGCAGGACAGGCAGCAGCACCAGCAGTACCAGCGCCAGCTCCCAGCGCAGGGTGAACATCACCGCCAGCGCGCCCACGATGGTCACCAGGGAGATGAACAGATCCTCCGGCCCGTGGTGGGCCAGCTCCGTCAGTTCAAACAGGTCACTGGTCAGGCGGCTCATCAGCTGGCCGGTGCGGTTGCGGTCGTAGAAGTCGAAGCCCAGCTCCTGAATGTGGCGGTACAGATCGCGGCGGATATCCGCCTCCACGCGGATGCCGAAGGTGTGGCCCCAGTAGGCCACCACGAAGTACAGCGCCGAGCGCAGCACATAGGCGGCCACCACCACCGCCATGACGATGAAGAATACCCGGAACTGCCGCTGGGGCAGCCAGGTATACATGGCGGCGCGGGACACCAGCGGGAACGCCAGGTCGATGCAGGCGATGAGGAACGCGCAGGACAGGTCCAGGGCGAAGAGCCGCCGGTGGGGTTTGAAGTAGGAGAGGAATATCCGCAGGGGGCTGCGGGTCTGATAATCTTTCGTGGTCATGCTATGCCTCGCTTGGTGTTTTTTGAATATATAGTATAGCACATCGGCACGGCATTCGCAATAGCACGGCGCCCCGGCTTGCGTGCCGGGGCGCTGCGTGTTATAATTGGGCCATGACCTGGCCGATAGGGCCGTCGATGGTGACGGCGGCGCCAAGACCGCTGCCGGCCCCGCCCTTGTTGATGACCGCCAGCTTATGGCCGCGGTAGTACTGTATCAGCCCGGCGGCGGGATAGACCACCAGCGACGTGCCGCCGATGATGAGCACGTCCGCCTGCCGGATATAGTGGATGGCGCGGGCCATCACGTCCTCATCCAGGGACTCCTCATACAGCACCACGTCCGGCTTAATGATGCCGCCGCAGGTGCAGCGGGGAATGCCGCGGCTCTCCGCGATGCGCTCCACACCGTAGAATTTCCCGCAGCGGGTACAGTGGTTCCGCAGCACGCTGCCGTGGAGCTCAAGGACCTCCTGGCTGCCGGCCTTCTGGTGCAGGCCGTCGATGTTCTGGGTGATGACGGCCTTCAGCTTCCCCTGCCGCTCCCATTCCGCCAGCTTGCGGTGGGCGGCGTTGGGCTGGGCGTCCAGGGCCAGCATCTTGGCGCGGTAGAAGTCGTAGAATTCCTCGGTGTGCGTCTCGTAAAATGTGTGGCTGAGCATGGTCTCCGGCGGGTATTTGAATTTCTGGTGATACAGGCCGTCCACACTGCGGAAGTCCGGTATCCCGGACTCGGTGGACACGCCGGCGCCGCCGAAAAACACGATGTTGTCACTGGCGTCTGTCAGTTCTTTCAGTCTGCGGATGGTGTCGTCCATACTGTCCCTCCATTTCTTTTGTAAGGAGCATACGCTATGAATATTCAGATCTTCGGAAAAAGCAAGTCCTTCGACACGAAAAAGGCGGAGCGCTGGTTCAAGGAGCGCCGCATCAAGTACCAGTACATCGACCTTGTGAGCAAGGGTGTATCGCCGGGGGAGTACCGTTCCATCCGGGCGGCCGTGGGCAGCTTCGACGCGCTGGTGGACAAGGACTGCCGGGCGTATGAGGCGCTGTACATGGCCTATATCACGCCTCAGGCGGCGGAGGAAAAGCTGCTGGAATACCCGGAGCTGTTCGCCGCACCCATTGTCCGCAACGGGAAGCAGGCCACCGTGGGCTATTGCCCGGAGATATGGCAGACGTGGGAATAGGAATAAGGGCTCTCATCCGTGCGCCGCAGGCGCACGGTTTTTTTCGGGCAGCACCGCGGCTTTCACTGTGCGGTGTTGCCCTTAGTCCGTGTAGCTGTGCTCCACCGTGACCACGGCGTAGTAATTGCCGTCCATGGCGCGGACCAGAGCGCGTATCTCCTGCGCTGCCTGGGCCGGGGTCTTGCTGCTGGAGAAGGGCAGCACCGCGTCGAAGATCAGGTTATCGTGTGTGGTGCCCCGGACCACGCGGAAGTCGTGGATGGTCAGACCGGGATCCACCTGCTTCACCAGCGCGGCCACCTGCTCCCGCAGGCGGGCGATGGACGCGTCGTCCGTGTCCACGGGATCCATGTGGATGACCGCGTGGCAGTGGAGCTTCTCCATCAGTTCCTTTTCAATATTGTCGATCACATCGTGCATGGCCATGATGTCCCCGTGGGCGGGGACCTCCGCGTGGAGGGTGATCATCAGACGGCCGGGGCCGTAGTCGTGGACCACCAGATCGTGTACGCCCAGCACTGTGTCGTTGGAGAGGACGATATCCCGTATCTGCTGCACCAGTGCCGGGTCGGGCGCCTGCCCCAGCAGGGGGGACAGGGTCTCTTTTGCGGCCTTGTAGGCGGAGAACAGGATGAACAGCGCCACCACCAGGCCCACATAGCCGTCCACCGCCAGACCGGTCCATTTGCCGATGAGCATGGCAAGGAGCACCGCCAGGGTGGAGACGGTGTCGGAAAGGCTGTCCGTGGCGGTGGCCTCCATGGCGGCGGACTTGATCTTCCGGCCGACGGCCCGGTTGTACAGCCACATATAGACCTTCACGCACACGGAGGCGGCCATGATGGCGATAGCCATCAGGGAAAAGGTGACGGCCTCCGGATGGAGGATCTTGTCAAAGGAGGACTTGGCCAGCTCCACGCCCATCAGCAGGATCAGGCCCGCTACGATCAGGCCGGATATGTACTCGATGCGGCCGTGGCCAAAGGGGTGGTCGGTGTCCGGCTTTTTGCCCGCCAGACGGAAGCCCAGCAGCGTCACCGCCGAGGAGCCGGCGTCGGACAGGTTGTTGAAGGCGTCCGCCGTGACGGCGATGGAACCGGACAGCTGTCCGGCGAAGAATTTGCCGATGAACAGCAGAATATTCAGTGCGATGCCCACAGCGCCGCACAGGGTGCCGTAGGCGCGGCGGACGGCGGGGGAGGACACGTTGTCCCGGTCAGGAATGAGCCAGCGGCTCAGCAATCGTATCATAGCAGTCGTCTCCTTTCGGCGGGTAGACCCGGCGCTTTGTCAGCCAATAGCACAGAGGGATGGCGTACAGCAGTATCTCGTAGGGGATGGCGGACATGTCCGCGCCCAGCATGGCCAGCGGGATGGACACGGAGATGTTCCAGGGGATCAGCGGCGAGAGGACGATGCCGGAGTTCTCGATGTCAAGGGCCATCTCGCCCCTGCCGTGGCCGCGCTTGGTGTAGTCGTCCTCCAGCAGCTGGTTGCACACCACCGCGCAGGTGGACTGGTTGCAGAACACCATGCTGCACACCACGGAGATCGCCGCGCAGGCGGGGAACCGCCCGGCTCTCCGGGCCAGGCGCTGGGCCAGATGCGCCGCGCTGTTCAGCACGCCCATGCCGCCCAGCAGCCCGGCGTACAGCCCGGCGCTGACGGCCATGATGGTGGCCGAGACCATGGACATCATGCCGCCGCCGGAGAGCACGTCGTGCAGCGCGCCGGGGGCGGGGAGGTAGCCCAGCACCGCATCCCGCAGGGTGGGCAGCAGAGCGCGGCCCTGGGCGAACACCGTCACCAGCAGCGCCGTCAGCGCACTGACGGCCATGGTCGGCCGGATGGGGACCTTGCACAGCGGCAGGATCAGGATCAGCAGCGCCGGGATGGCCGTCCACCAGCTGAGGCTGAAGGTGCCGGACAGCTGGTCCAGCACACCGCTGTCCACCGTGGCCAGCGGGTGCGTTACGGACAGGGCGGCGTAGGCCGCGAGGCTGACCAGATAGGGCAGCCAGCCGGTGCGGTGCATCATGTGCAGGTTGTCATAGAGCTTGGTATCGGTGGCGGCGGCCACCAGCGTGGCGCTGGAGGAGGCCGGCGAGCAGCGGTCGCCGAAGTAGGCGCCAGCCACGATGGTCCCCGCCGTGATGGCCACGCTGACGCCGCCGGAGCGGGCCAGGGCCATCAGGATCACGCCCAGGGTGCCCACCACGCCGAAGGACGTGCCCAGGGCGTAGGAGATGAAGCTGGTCAGCAGGAACGTCACCAGCAGGAACAGCTGCGGCGTGATGATGCGCAGCCCGTGATAGATGAAAAAGGCGATGGTCCCGGCGCTGCGCCACAGGGCGGTGATGGCGCCGATGAGCATGTAGATCACGATCACGCAGCACATTTTGCGGCCCTGCGCCCAAGCGGCGTCCCACATGGCCCGCACGGTCATCCCGCGGCGCAGGCCCAGGGCGGCGAAGGCTGCTATGCCCACCCATATCGCAAGGATCAGGGACTGGCCCAAAAGGATGCAGAGACCCACCGCGGCCAGAAACAGCAGAAAACAGAAGACAGCGCCCATGTTACCTCCCTGGGATGGTCAGCGTCATGCGGCAGCACAGATCATCCAGGTCGCTGTCGGTGGCGGCGGGAAGGCGCAGGCGTCCCCCGCATTTGGCACAGGTCAGGTCCACCGCGCCGCGGCGGACCTGCATGGTATATTCGTGGCTGCCGCAGGCGCAGGCGATGCCGCCCCGGGCGGCGATATCCTTCAGCTCGGACAGCACCTCGTACATGATGACGTTGTCGGTGAAGGCCTCATCGGGGGACGATTTTTCCTTGGCCACGCGCAGGGCCAGACCCTCCATGGCCTTTCGCACCTGGGTCTCCTCACCGATGTAGCAGCACAGCTCCTGCTTCACCGGGCAGGCCAGGCCGATGCCCCGGCCGTGCAGCACCGCGCCGGCGTCGCACTCCGCCTGGTGGTGCCCGCCGCACACGCCGCAGGGCACGTTCAGCCGGAAGCGCAGGCCGTCCGTCTCAGCGGTCAGAGCTTCTTTGCCGCATTCGCATTCCATCCGCGCCGCGGCGGCGTTCAGGGCGAAAACACTGCGGCTGTGCAGCACCGCTTTGCCGCAGGCCGGACAGATATATCCAAAGCTACGCATTTCTTCCATGACATACGCTCCTTTGTCAACCAAAAGTCACAACAAGTTCCTGTATTATATACCATTTATTCGCTGTTTTCCAGTATTGCGGGAAAAAGAGTTTTACATTATAATTGCGCCGTTATCCCACGCTTCAAAGGATGTGATACCGTGCAGAACAGGAGCTTTGCCGCGGCGGTGAAGGCGGCGTTTCCCCATACCATCCCCATTATGACCGGCTATCTGGCCGTAGGCATGGCCTACGGCGTGCTGATGGCCTCCAAGGGTTACGGCTTCCTGTGGGCCGGCTTTGTCAGTGCCTTTGCCTTCTGCGGCAGTATGCAGTATGTGGCGATCACGCTGCTGACAACGGCCTTCGACCCCCTGCAGGCCTTTGTGCTGAGCCTGATGGTCAACGCACGGCACCTGTTTTTCTCGCTGGCGCTGCTGCCCAAGTACCGGGGACTGGGCAGGCTGAGGTATTTTATGATCTATACCCTCAGTGACGAGAATTTTTCCCTCTCCTCCTCGGTGGAGCCGCCGGAGGATACGGACCCCACGCTGTTCTACTTTGCCATGAGCTTCCTGACCTGGCTGTACTGGGTGGCGTTCTCCATGCTGGGTGGCCTGCTGGGCGGGCTGATCACCTTTGACATCACCGGCATCGACTTTGCCCTGACGGCGCTGTTCGTGGTGCTGTTCATCGAGCAGGTCGTCAAGAAAGAGAACCGTGCCCCCGGCGCTGCCGGTCTGGTGTGCGCTGTGGCGGGTCTGGCCGTTTTCGGCGCGGACAACATGGTCATCCCGGCCATGGTGCTGACCCTGGCGGTCCTGCTGCTGGGAAGGAGGAAGCTATGCGCCTAGACACGATACATTCCCTGATCATCGTGGCGATGGTGGCGCTGGCCACCCAGATCACCCGATGGACGCCGTTCCTGCTGTTCTCTGGGGACAAGAAGCTGCCGAAGGTGGTGGAGGACCTGGGCAGGCTGCTGCCGCCGGCCATGATGGGCCTGCTGGTGGTGTATAGCCTGCGCAGTACCGACCTTCTGGGCGGCAGCCACGGCATTCCGGAGGCCATCGCCGTGGCGGTGACAGCCGGGCTGCACCTGTGGCGGCGGAACACGCTGCTGTCCATCCTGGCGGGCACCGTCTGCTATATGCTGCTGGTGCAGCTGGTGTTTTGAAGATCTGTGAAAGCGCCGTCCCGTGGGACGGCGCTTTCATATTTTCCCGTAAATGGTGCACACTACGGTCAATGCTATGTTTGCGAGGTGCGTATCATGGACGTAAAACGCTTGAGCCGGCAGACCTGCCGGTTTTTGCAGCCGCCGGGAGTGGTCAGCTTTGCGGCGGTGGCGGGAAAGCTGGAGGGCGAGGGGCCGCTGGGCGGCTGCTTCGACGCTGTGGGGACGGACGCCTTCTGTGGGAAAAAGACCTGGGAACAGGGCGAGGCACAGATGCAGGCGGATGCCCTGCGTCTGGCCCTGCAAAAGGGCGGGTTGGCGGCGGAGGACGTGGACTGCGCCTTCGCCGGGGATCTGCTGAACCAGAACATTGGGGCCACGTTTGCCCTGCGGGATTTCAATATTCCCTTCTACGGGGTATATGGGGCCTGCTCTACTATGGGGGAGACACTGTCGCTGGCCGCTATGGCCGTGGCCTCCGGCGCGGTCCGTATGGCGGCGGCGCAGACCTCCTCCCACTTCTGCACGGCGGAGAGGCAGTACCGGATGCCTCTGCCCTACGGCAGCCAGCGTTCTCCTACTGCCCAGTGGACGGCCACGGCGGCGGGGTGCTGCATTCTGGGGGCCCAGGCGGAGGGACCGTATATCACCCATGTGACCCGGGGACGCATCGTGGATCTGGGTGTGACGGACATGACCAACATGGGCGCGGCCATGGCACCGGCGGCCTTCGACACCCTGCAGGCAGTGTTCCGGGACACCGGCACCGTACCCGGGGACTATGACCTGATCCTCACCGGCGACCTGGGCGATGTGGGCAGCCGCATCGTGCTGGAGCTGTTCGCCCGGGAAGGCGTGGCGCTGGAAAATTACACCGACTGCGGACTGGTGCTCTATGACCGGAAGAGGCAGGATATGCACGCCGGCGGCAGCGGATGCGGCTGCTCTGCGGCGGTGCTCTGCGGTTATCTGCTGCCGGAGATGCGCCGGGGCCGGTGGCGGCGGGTGCTGTTCGCCCCCACCGGGGCGCTGCTGAGCCCCACCAGTTCATTTCAAGGGGAGAGCATACCGGGCATCTGCCACGCGGTGGTGCTGGACCGGACGAAGGAGGATGCGTGATGGAGTATCTCAATGCCTTTCTCTGCGGCGGGCTGCTGTGCGCCGTGGGCCAGATCATTCTGGACAAGACAAGCCTGACCCCGGCCCGTATTCTGACGGGCTATGTGGTGGCAGGTGTGCTGCTGCAGGCTGCGGGTGTGTATCAGTATATCGTGGACTGGGGCGGGGCGGGAGCCACCGTGCCGCTGACGGGCTTTGGCTATTCCCTGGCGAAGGGCGTGGCCAAAGCAGTGGCGGAGGACGGCTTGCTGGGTGTGCTCACCGGCGGATTGACCGCCACCTCCGGCGGCATCGCCGCGGCGGTGGTGTTTTCCCTGCTGGCGGCGCTGCTGGTGCGGCCCAAAGAAAAACGTTGACAAATACCCGGTGGGGGTATATAATACGACCGTGATCAAAAATACCCCCAGGAGGTATACGACTGTGGAAAATACTTGTTGCTGCTGCCAGGGAAAGACCAAGCGCCGCACGCCAGAGGAGCAGAAAAAACTCCTGAACCGCCTGTGCCGCATTGAAGGGCAGGTGCGGGGCCTGCAGGAGATGCTGCAGAAGGACGCCTACTGTCCCGACATTCTGATACAGGTATCCGCCGTGGGCGCGGCACTGAACAGCTTTAGTAAAGAGCTGCTGGCTACCCACATCCGCACCTGCGTGGCGGACGGTATCCGACAGGGGGACGACGAGGTCATCGACGAGCTGGTGACCACGCTGCAAAAGCTGATGAAATAAGGAGATGGCAGTATGACAGAGAAATTCGTCATCACCGGCATGACCTGCGCCGCCTGCGCCGCCCATGTGGAAAGAGCCGCGGCTTCGGTGCCCGGCGTACACAGCGCGTCGGTAAATCTGATGCTGGGCTCCCTGGTGTGCGACAGGGACGAGAATGTGGACCCCGCCGCCATTGTGGCCGCCGTGACGGCGGCGGGCTACGGCGCCGTGCCGGAGAGCGAGGCCCGGCGGGACCTGCACGCGGAGCAGGACGCGGCGGTAAAGGCCATGGGCCGCCGGCTGCTGTGGTCGGTGGTGTGTCTGGTGCCGCTGTTTTACCTGAGTATGGGGCACATGATGGGGCTGCCGGTGCCCATGTTCATGCACACGCGGCCCTTGCTGTCGGCCTTTGTGCTGCTGGCGCTGACGGTGCCCATACTGATTTTGAACCGCAGTTATTTCACCGTGGGATTTTCCCGGCTGTTCAAGGGTGCGCCCAATATGGACTCGCTGGTGGCGCTGGGCGCGGCGGCGGGGCTGGTGTACAGCCTGATCGAGATGGGCCTGCTGGCGGCGGGAAAGGTCACGGGTATGCCGGACCTGTACTTCGAGTCGGCGGGCATGATATTGGCGCTGGTGACGGTAGGTAAGTACCTGGAGGAGCGCTCCAAGGGCAAGACCACCGGCGCCATCACCGCTCTGCTGGCGCTGGCGCCGGAGTCCGCCGTGGTGCGCCGGGACGGCAAGGAAGTCACCGTCCCCACCGAGAATATCAAGGCCGGTGAGACGGTCATCGTCCGGCAGGGGGGGCGTATCCCCGTGGACGGCACCGTGACGGCGGGCAGCGGCACCGTGGACGAGTCCGCCCTTACCGGTGAGAGTATGCCGGTGGAGAAGGCTGCGGGCGACAAGGCGGTGTCCGCCACCATCCTCACCGGCGGCTATCTGGAGCTGACGGCGGACCGGGTAGGTGCGGATACCACTCTGTCCCAGATCATTCAGCTGATGGAGCAGGCCGCCAGCGGCAAGGCACCTATCAGCCGTCTGGCGGATAAGATCAGTGCCGTGTTCGTGCCGGTGGTCATTTCCGTCGCGCTGCTGGCGGCTATCCTGTGGGCTGCGGTGGGCGGCATGGGTGTGCGCTTCTGCCTGTCCATCGCCATCGCCGTGCTGGTGATCTCCTGCCCCTGCGCCCTGGGCCTGGCCACGCCGGTGGCCATCACTGTGGCTACGGGCAAGGCGGCGGAGCAGGGTATTCTGGTAAAGTCCGCCGCCAGCCTGGAACTGATGGGCCGGGTGGATACGGTGGTGCTGGACAAGACCGGCACCGTCACCGAGGGTAAGCCCCGGGTGACGGATGTGCTGTGCGCCGGCGGCATGGACGAGGATACGCTGCTGTCCGCCGCCACGTCGCTGGAAAAGCCCTCCGAGCACCCGCTGGCCGGGGCGATCGTGGCCGAGGCGGAAAAGCGCGGTTTGGCCCTGCGGCCGGTGTCCGACTTTGCCGCTGTGGCCGGCGGTGGTGTTGCCGCCCGGGCGGAAGGTACATTACTGCTGGCGGGCAATGAGGCATTTATGGAGGCATCCGCAGTGGCCGTCAGCGAGGAGATGAAATCCGGCGCGGCCAGACTGGCGGAGGACGGTAAAACGCCGCTGTTTATCGCCGCAGGTACATCGCTGCTGGGGGTCATCGCTGTGGCGGACGTGGTCAAGGCGGACAGCGCCGCCGCCATTGCCGCCCTGCGGGAGATGGGCTGCGACGTGGTGCTGCTCACCGGCGACAACCAGCGCACGGCGGACGCCATTGCCCGGCAGGTGGGCGTCAGCCGGGTCATCGCCCAGGTGCTGCCACAGGATAAGGCCCGCGTGGTGCAGGAATTGCAGGCCGAGGGCAAGAGGGTGGCCATGGTGGGCGACGGCATCAACGATGCCCCTGCACTGGTGACGGCGGATGTGGGCCTGGCCATCGGCGCGGGCACAGATGTGGCCATCGAGTCGGCGGACATCGTGCTGATGAAGAGCAGTCTTATGGATATCGCCGACGCGGCAGCCCTGTCCCGGGCCACCCTGCGGAACATCCGTCAGAACCTGTTTTGGGCGTTCTTCTATAATTCTGTGGGCATCCCGGTGGCGGCGGGTGTGCTGTACCCGGCCTTTGGGATCACCCTGAACCCCATGATCGCCGCCGCGGCCATGAGCCTGAGCAGCGTGTGCGTGGTCAGCAACGCCCTGCGTCTGCGGGGCTGGAGGGGCCGCAGACGGGAGGGAACGCCGACTGCAAAAGAGCCGCAGCTGGTGCAAAATATAAATAATAACGAAAGCAGTAAGGAGGATACCGCTATGAAAAAGACCATTACCATCAAGGGCATGATGTGTGCCCACTGCGTCTCCCACGTGGAGAAGGCGCTGACTGCCCTGGGCGTACAGGCGGACGTGGATCTGGCGTCCGGGACCGCCGTCGTCACCGGCAACGCCAGTGACGAGGCGCTGAAGAAGGCTGTCACCGACGCCGGTTACGAGGTCGTGGAGATCAAGTGATGAAAAAAGAGCAAAAAAAGAAAGCCCATATGGGCTTTCTTTTTTGTTTTGACGTTATGCGGCTGGTTCTCTTTCTGTATCTGTACCGAGTGCGGGAGAGGTCTGCGCGGCGGTGCGGGTGACGCTGTCGGCGGTGAGGATGGTCCCCTCGCCCTCAGCGTACCGAATGGCGACGCTGTCGCCTACATTGAAGATGACCGCCTCCGGCTGCTGCGCGGCGGAGATGACGTAGTAGTGCTCGTCACCGGTCAGGCGCAGGTAGTAGAGGGTATTGCCGTCCACCACGGCGGAGCGGATATCCTCCAGCACACCGCTGACTTCGCTCTGGCCTGTCAGGGGCAGATCGGCGTCATCGGCGGACACCAGACCCTTTTCCGCCAGAATGCGGCGGTAGTTGGCCTCACACTGGGCCACCGTGTCGCCGGTGGCCACGATCTGGTACTGGCTGACGTTGACCATGGCATACATTTTCACCAGCTCGGCGGCGTCCTTCAGCGCCATGAAATACGTGGGCTGGTCGGAGATATTCAGCAGCAGGGGGAAGGTGGCCGTGTACTTCATCTGCTGTACCTGACCCTGGGCGCTGTCCATGGCGGAGTACTCCTTGGCGCCGGCCACCAGATAGAACCGCGTCTCCTTCGTGCGCTGGTTGGACAGGATAAAGCCGATGTTGGACTCATCGGATACCACGGAGGTGACACCGGTGTACATATACACGTCGTCACCGATGGCGATGTAGTTATAGCCCTCGGTGGTGACGGTCACGTCCCGCTGGCCGAACAGGGAATTGATGAAGCCGTTGACATACGCGCCGTGGTAGTCGTACTGCTGCATGATCAGCTCGGCGGTGTAGACGTGATCCACCCAGTTGGGCACGTCGCCGGTCTTGTAGTAGGCGCTCTCGCCGGTGACGGCGTTCACCAGCACGGCACCGATGATATCACGGCCGCCGAACAGACCGATGGTGTGGCTGACCCGGGGGCAGACCCACCAGGGGTCGCCGTTCTCGTCGATCTCGAAGGCCGGCTCGTCGAACATATAGGTGGGGTAGTGGAAGCGCAGATGGCGGTACAGATTGCGGCTGAAGTGCTCGGCGGTGGTGTAGTGGATGCCCTCGTCCAGACGGATGACCTCCACGTTCTGGGTCACCATGTCGATAAGCAGATAGGCGGGCAGGCCGTCGGCGCGGTTGTTCAGCCACTTGATGATATCGCCGTAGCGCAGGGGCGTGACGCGGACAGGGCGGCCCTGGTAGTTGATCTGGGTATAGTCGTCGGCCACCTCGAACTGGGAGACCATGTCCGCCAGCTCACCCAATTTGCGGTTGCCCAGCTTTGTGGCGGAGTTGGCATCCAGCATGGGGATCTGGTCATAGCTGATCTCCTCCACTTCGGCGGCAAAGTCGCCGTCAGTGACGGTCAGCAGGTCGCGGTAGTCCCCGGCGCGGAACAGCTGCCAGCCGATCACCGCGCCCACCAGTGCCGTGACGATCAGCGCGGCGGCCGCAATGAGTGGCACGGTGCACTGTTTTTTCAAAAAGGTGAAGTAGCCCTTGGCACCGGTGCCCTGAAAGCCGGAGGTCAGTATGGCGCAGCCACCGTACACGGCGCACACCAGCAGCACAAAGACGTAGAAATCCTCGCTCTTGAGACTGATGGGCGGCAGGACGATGTAGAAATACACGGCGGCGAACACCAATGTGACGGCGATGTTCAGCAGCGTGCGGCCCAGGGGCGTGCCCACGGCTTTGCGTTCCTTTTTCGGGCGGGGCTGGCGGCCGAAGCCCTGAAAGTTGGGGTCGTTCCAATTTGTATTCTTCATAGACGGTTCCTTTCTCTGTTGATATGCCTGTTGGTGCTATTATAACCGATGCATCTTCGTTTGTATAGCAACTTCAGGTTGCAAACGGCAAAATTGCCGCAGAGAGATGCATTTGGCTGTTCACAAATTGTTTACAATAAAAGTCAAAGAAAGTCAAATTACCCTATTGACAAAGTAGGAAAGGCGGTGTAATATATGTTCAAGGTAAAAGAAAGGCAAAGTCAAATGAGCCGAGCTTGACCGAGAGATGCAAACGAAAGGCGGCGAGGATTTGGGTATTTCCGATATTATCGCTGGATTTATCCAGCAGGAGTTAGACCAGGCGGGCGGTGCGCTGGAGCTACAGCGAGCCGACCTGGCGCAGCGGTTCAACTGCGTGCCCAGCCAGATCAACTACGTGATGTCCACCCGGTTCTCGCCGGAGCATGGCTACATCGTGGAGTCCCGGCGGGGCGGCGGCGGCTACATTCGCATCACGCGGGTGCAGGTGGACCGCCAGACGCTGCTGATGCACGTTATCAACAGCATCGGCGACAGGCTGGACGCGGCCAGCGCACGGGCGATCGCCCAGAACCTGGTCCAGTCCGAGGCCATCAGCCGGGAGCTGGGACAGGCGTTGCTGTCCGCCACCGGCAGCCGGGCTCTGCAGAGTGCCTCTCCGGAGAGCCGGGATGCCCTGCGGGCTGACATATACAAGCAAGTTTTGATCCATTCCGTCTGACGACGGCGTAAGGAGGTTATGATTATGAAGTGTGATCGCTGTGGAAAGAACGAAGCGACGTTCCATTATAAGACCAATATCAACGGCAGAGTGACCGAGGCCCACCTCTGCTCCGACTGTGCCCGGGCCATGGGCTATGCCGGATCCGTAGAGCGCCGCATGAGCAGCTGGTTCGACGACGATTGGTTCGACCGGCCCTTCCGCATGCTGGAGCCGTTCTTCGGCGGCTTCGGCAGCCGGATGCTGACGGAGTTCCCTCAGCCGGTGGATGTGCTGGAGCAGGCGCAGAGCGCCGACCCGGAGAGCAGCGCCGCCGAGGAGCTGCTGCCGAAGGACGAGGCGATGTCTCTGGCGCTGGAGCGTAGGCGCAACGCGCTGGAGACGCAGCTGCACAACGCGGTGGCGGAGGAGCGTTATGAGGACGCCGCCCGCCTGCGTGATGAGCTGAAGGCTCTGGGCGGCAAGGCGTCCTGACGCCGTTCCGCTATGTTAAAATAACAAATCGAAAGGAAGTGTTCCTTTATGTCTGAGAATAAATTTACCCCCCGTGCAGAGGAAGTTCTGCGTTTGAGCCAGGAGGCTGCCGAGGACCTGGGCCACGGCTATGTTGGTTCCGAGCATCTGCTGCTGGGCCTGATCCGTGAGGAGGAGGGCATCGCCCACCGCGTACTCAGCGAGTTCGGCGTCACCGATGAAATGGTCTGCTCCGTGCTGCAGCGCAGCGTGGGCAAGGGCGTTTCCGGCGCCGCGCCCAGCCAGGGCCTGACGCCCCGCGCCAAGAGCGTGGTGGAGCTGGCTGTGTCCGAGGCGTCCCGCATGGGCAGCAGCGCCATCGGCACCGCCCATCTGCTGATGGGCTTGCTCCGTGAGGGCGGCAACATGGGCCTGCGTATCCTGCGTACCGTGGGCGTGGACCCCAATAAAATGTACAGCGCTGTGCTGAAGAAGCTCAACGATATGCCCCGGGCTGCCGCCGGCGGCGTCTCCGCCCCTAACCGCGAGGCGGACAAGAAGAACAAGACGCTGGCTGAGTACACCCGCGATCTGACCGAGGCCGCCCGCAGCGGCAAGCTGGACCCTGTTATCGGCCGCGATACCGAGATACAGCGGGTCATCCAGATCCTGTCCCGCCGCAGTAAGAACAACCCTGTGCTCATCGGCGAGCCCGGCGTAGGCAAGACTGCCATCGCCGAGGGCCTGGCCGAGCGCATTGCCGCTGGCGATGTGCCCGAGGAGCTGCTGGACAAGCGCATCCTGTCGCTGGACCTCAGCGGCATGGTGGCCGGGACCAAGTACCGCGGCGAGTTCGAGGAGCGCATCAAGAACACCTTGAATGAGGTGAAGAAGGACGGCAACGTCATCCTGTTCATCGACGAGCTGCACACCATCGTGGGCGCAGGCTCCGCCGAGGG
>OLSL01001737.1_pt1 | contig 19156 bp, 19 predicted proteins | sample 1672511 | NCBI WGS metagenome assembly OLSL01 (sample SAMEA3136694, study PRJEB25190) | human gut metagenome | biome: human gut; feature: human-associated habitat; material: faeces | place: Austria | collected 2013
CAGGCCTCATCGCCCGAAATGCGAATGACTCCGATGCCGCCCGGCGCCGCCGCCGTAGAGATTGCTGCAATGGTCTTCATAGTTTATCCCTTCTTCTCGTTCGCTGCACATGCAACACTTTCTCATTTTGTATTATACCACGCGGCGAAAAGATTGTCACGCAGAATGTCGGAAAACGCAGGAAAATCACAGAGAAAAAGCGCCTCCTTTATCCGTTCGGAGACGCTTTCTTTTCATTTTTATGCCGTTCTTATTCCGTGAAAGCTCGCTATGAACAGATTACAGCGCGCTTTTAAGCGCAAAAACCTCCGCATACCAAAGTATACGGAGGTTCTCTGTTTTTAAGTTTTAGTTTTTGGAGATCTTACCGTAAGGCGTGGAAACATCGTCCAGAACACGCGGTGCTGCGGGAGCGGTGCGATTTTGTGCCGGACGGTTGTCACGACTATCTCTGCGCGGAGCGCGGCCGCCGCGATTATCGCGGTTGTAGCCGCCGTTTCTGCCGCGGTTATTGCCGCCGCGACGGTTATCGCGTCTTACGTAGCGCTCGCCGCCCTCAGGGCCGATCACAACGTGACGGGCAAGGTCTTCACCCTCGCTCCAAGACTTCGCACCCTCAACCTCCTGCACGGCGGTGTGGATGATGCGGCGCTCATACGGATTCATCGGCTCCAAGGAGGCATTGCGACCGGTCTTTACGGCGCGGGCAGCCATCTTTCTGCCGAGATTTTCAAGCGTTTCCTTGCGTTTTTCGCGGTAATTGCCCACGTCCAGCGTAATGCGATAATAAGACTCGTCCACATGGTTTGCAACGAGAGACGCAAGATACTGGAGGGAATCCAGCGTTTCGCCGCGGTGGCCGATGATGAAGCCGATATTTTCGCCGGTGAGCACAAGCTCTGCGCCTGCCTCTTCCTCGCGGATCTCAATATTTACGTCGCCGAGGCCCATTCCGGAAAGAACGTTGCGCAGATACTCTGCTGCGGCGTCTGCCGGTGTGGAACGGATAAACGCGCGCACCTTTGCCGGTCTGCCGCCGAAAAGGCCGAAGCGCTTTTTCTCTTCCGTTTCAAGAACTTCAAATTCTGCGTCTGCGGGGTCTACGCCCAGCATTACGCATGCTTTTTCATACGCTTCTTCTGTGGTTGCGCCTGTTGCGATTGCTTCTTTTACCATGGCTTTCTTCTTCCTTTCTTCTTTTCAATACTCTATCTTTATCCCGTTTCGGAGTGAAAGGAGGTGGGGATAACAGCCTTTATTTCTTGCTTCCGAGATAATCGGTAGAATTGCCTTTGTTTTTCTGCGCATTTCCGCCTTTTTTACCGGCCGCTTTCTTTTCCTTCTGTGCGGCCTGGCGCTCTGCCTGCGCCTGGTTCTTCGCCTCAATCTTATCGGCGATCTGCTTTTGCAGGTTTGCGGGCAGCGGCTTTACCTTCCGATCCGCCTGTAAAAGCGTCACATAGCGGCTCGCTTCCGACTTTGCGGAGACCTGCTCCGGCGAAAAATACTTGTGCGTGATGAGCGTCTGTGCAAAACCGACCAGCGCGGAAATAATCCAATAGAAACCGACAGCTGCCGGCATGACGTATGCCCAGTATGCGGACAGGAGCGGCATGCCGTACATCATGACCTTCATGCAGCCCTGACCTGCGCCCTGCTGCTGTGTGGGCTGCAGCTTCTGCATGACAAAGGACTGTCCCCAGTAGGTCACAAGTGCCAGCACCGGGATGATCCACAGCATAGAAGCGAACGAGCTCGTGTTCGGGGACGCGAGCAGGTCAAGGCCGAAGCATTTGAAGCCCTTGCCGAAAAACTCAATCTTCTGCACATCGTCCGCGGAGAACATCGTCAGGTGGTCCTTCAGTGCGTCGAAATTCTTAACGATCTCAAGCTCTACATACTGGTTCGTGCTCGCAATGCCCGGAATCTTAGAAACGAATTCCGTAGCCTGCGAAATGGTGTCCTTTGCAATATGCAGGGTGTTCGAGAGCGGATAAATAACGGAGTAATAAATGCCGAGCATGATCGGGAACGGAAGCAGCGTCGTCAGACAGCCGCCGCCGGGATTCACACCCTCTTTTTCGTAGAGCTTCTGCAGCTCTTCGTTATACTTCATCTGGTCCTTGGCGTACTTCTTCTGCAGCTCCTGCTGCTTGGTTGCCAATCTGGACTGCGCCGCCATGCTCTTCTGCGATTTAATCGAGAACGGGAACATCAGCGCCTTTACGATGATCGTGAACAGGATGATCGCGATACCGTAGTTTTTGAAAACGGTGTACAGGAACCACAGCAGATAACCGAGTACGCTGCCGAAGAAATTAAAAATAGACATCATAGTAGTTGACCAAATCCTTCCCGGATCAAAACTTATTCTTTTTTTCGCTTTTCCGGCACGGGGTCATAGCCACCGCGGGAAAACGGATTACACCGCAGAATGCGCCAAAGCGCAAGTACGCCGCCGAGTAAGGCGCCATACCGCTCCACGGCTTCTTCCCCGTACTGTGAGCAGGTGGGGATATACTTGCAGCAGCCGCGCGTTGCACGCGGTCTCAGCTTCCGATAGAGATGGATGAGCCCAATGACGGCGCGGCGCGGCCAATACCGCACACCCTTTTTCGCCGAAGAGCGTCCGCCTTTATATTGTATCACAGCGGACGCAGGCTCTTTCTGTTTTCTCATACTGCTTTTCTGATCTGTCGTTATGACAATTCTTCTTTCGTTACACTTGCGGTTTCTTCGCCCGTCTCCGACGTCCTTTCGGAGTCATTTTCCGCCGTTTTTGCGGAGTTATTTTTATCTTTTGGTAGGGCAACAAGCACGCCGAGTTCCTCAAGCGCGCTTTTTAACTGCGAAGATACGATTTGATAGTTTGCGAACGGCGTTCTGCCGCGGCTGACGAGGACAAGGTCATACCCCGGCTTCAGCTGCGGGTACAGCGCGCGGATGCTTTCACGCAGAAGGCGCCGCGCACGGTTCCGCTTGACCGCGTTGCCGATCTTTTTGCTGGCCGTAATGCCCACGCGCGCCTGCTTCACCTTTTTATTGCGCAGGCAATACAGCACAAGCACCGGGCGCACCGCGCTTTTTCCGCGGGCGTAAACGCGCTTATACTCGTGGTTTTCGGTCAGCGGCACAAGGATGTCCATGGGTAAGCCTCCAAAGCCGTTCGGTAAGGCCAAAGCTGAGTATAGCAGAGCCTCGCCGCCGAAAAAATCAGGCAAAACAAAGAAAGGTCACGCAGCGGTGACCCTCAAAGCATACATTAATAGGTTAAACGTGCTCTGCCCTTTGCTCTGCGACGCGCCAGAACTTTACGTCCGTTGCGTGTAGACATTCTCTTTCTGAAGCCGTGCTCCTTCTTTCTGTGGAGCTTCTTCGGCTGATAGGTTCTCAGCATATCAAAAACCCTCCTTTCACGAGGTTACTTATCAAAATGCGGTCTGCAAATAACAGTCCGTTACAGATAAGCATTATACCTTAAAACCGTAGAAGCTGTCAACCTTTTTTCGGGTTTTTACGGAAAAAAACTTGGAATGAAGCGCTGCAAAGGCAAAAGCAAAGGAAAATAGAAGGCCTACATGTTTTTTTCAGCCTGAAAAAACACAAAGCAAAGTGCGCAATGCCAAATGTTTTTAATCGATCTTTTTTCAAGAAAGGTTATGGGAGCTCGGGGCAAAGTTTCCCATTCCTGCGTTAAAAATCCGCCTTCGCGCTCCCTTTTTCCACCCTTTCTGCGTATAAATTGCCGAAAACACGTTTCTTTCCCGCTTTTTGCCTGTGAAGCCCGTCAGATTTTTCAACATTCCACAGGTTTTCTGTGGACAACTTTGCGGTTTTGTGCTACACTATATATTAATATTTTAGCGTCAAAATGCACTTTCAATGCCGCTTCTTCGGTCATCATGACCGCTGCGGCGCGGCTATGGGCGCATACCGATACCAAAACCTAAAAGAAAGGCAATAAGGAAATGGAATCATTCTTAGAAGCATGGGACCTCATTTGCGACTACTGCAAAAAGCAGGTCACCGACGTGAGCTATGAAACCTGGTTCAGCAAGCTCGTCCCCATCTCGCTCGATTTCGGAGCAGGCGTTGCAATCATTCAAGCGCCAAACGAATTTAACAAATCCACCATCGAGCGCGGCTTTCACAAGTGCTTGAACGACGCCGTACAGAGCGTTTTCGGCGAAGCTTTCACCTATAAGCTCATCACCCCGATGGAGAAAAAAGAAAAAGAGCGCGTGCCAGACGATGACGAATATGAGTACACGTTTGAAACGTTCATCGAGGGCAGCTCCAATAAATTTGCCTGCGCAGCCTGCCGCTATGTTGCAAAAGAGCCGGCCAAAAACTACAATCCCCTCTTTATCTACGGCAACTCCGGCCTCGGCAAAACGCACCTGCTCAACGCCATCGGTCACGAGCTCAAAAAGAATTTCCCGGATAAGGATATCATTTACGTCAAGGGCGACCAGTTTGCAAACGAGCTGATCGAGGCCATCCGCGCCGGTACCACCGTGAGTTTCCGCGAAAAGTACCGCAAGGCCGACGCACTCCTCATCGACGATATTCAGTTCATCGCCGGCAAGGAATCCACGCAGGAAGAGTTCTTCCACACGTTCAATACATTATACGAATCCAAAAAGCAGATCGTTTTAACGAGCGACCGTCCCCCGCGCGACATCGCTACCTTGGAAGATCGTTTGAAGACCCGCTTTGAATGGGGCCTTACCGCCGATGTGCAGCCGCCGGACTTTGAGACCCGCATGGCAATCATCAAGCGCAAAGCCGAGCTTGTCGGCCTCAGTGTGCCGGACAACGTCTGCGAATTTATCGCACAGAAGCTCAAGAGCAACATCCGCCAGCTGGAAGGCACGGTCAAAAAGCTCAACGCCATCCACCTTGTGGAAGGCGCCACCCCCACTATCAGTACGGCACAGCGCGCCATCAGCGACATCGTAAACAACGAGCAGCCTGCGCCTGTCACCGTCAGCAAAATCATTGAAGAGGTCGGCCGCACCTACGGCGTTTCCCCGGAAGATATCAAGTCCTCCAAGCGTAACGCAAATGTTTCCTTTGCACGTCAGATTTCCATGTACGTCGTGCGTGAGATTACACAGATGCCTATGGTCGAGATCGGCAAGGAATTCGGCGGCAGAGACCACTCCACCGTCGTTTACGCCATCCAGCAAATCGAAGAAAAATCCGCGCGCGATCCCGTGACGAAGGCCACCGTCAGCGACATCATCAAAAATATTCGCGACCGCTGATCCTCTTTCACCCCTAAAGTGCTCCATTTCCCTTATTCTTTCCTATATACTGGAATATCGGCAAAACCGCTGCGCTTTTAAAAATATCAAATACAGAGCATTTCCTATAACGTTCTGTATAATTGTCGCTGGGCTCCTTGTGGCCGATTTTGAGGTTCAACCACAAGATATAGAGTATGATCTCCAGTGGCTTTACGCGCGAAAGCCAAAATAAAATCAACGAGTTTTCAACATTTCACACAGAGTTTTCAACTGCTCTGTGGACGAAATCAAATTTTCCACACTCTCCACAATCCCTCCACATCCATTTTCGCAAAACTTTCGCGCGATTTTCACCTGTCCAAAGCCACTTTTTGGAGTTTCCAACTTTTTCACACCCTCTACGACTACTGCTATAACTTATACTTAAAATAAATATAAAAAAGGACCGCAAGCTTACTCCTTCAACTTCTTCATGCCAAAAAACACAAAGAAATGTGAAAAACCAAAATACGCGGTAAAACTTTCGCGGTCCAAAATGCTAAACAAAAGGCCAAAACCACAAAACCGCGCAGAAAGGAAGAACTTATCCACATGAAATTCACCGTAGAAAAAAGATTGTTGAACGAAGCCGTAACCAATCTGCAAAGAGCGGTTTCTTCCAAAACTTCCATTCCGGCACTCGAAGGCATCCTCATCCGCAGCGAAGAAAATCGCCTCATTTTGACCGCTTACGATCTTGAAATCGGCATGCAGACCGAGCTGCCCGCCATCATTTCCGCGCCGGGCGCGATCATCCTCACCGCAAAGCTGTTCGCCGAAATCGTCCGCCGTTCGCCGGACGAGGACATCACCATTGACGTGGACGACCGCAACACCGCCACCATCACCTCCGGCGTGAGCTGCTTCACTATCATCGGTATGGATTCGGCGGAATTCCCGGAGCTGCCGAAAATCACCGACGCCGATACAATCAAAATGCCGCAGGAACTCTTAAAAAGTATGATTCGCCAGACGCTTTTTGCCGTCGCGGACAGCACCGCAAAGCCGATCCATCAGGGCAGTTTGTTCAAAATTGAAAACGGAAATTTAGATGTTGTATCAGTCGACGGTTACCGGTTGGCCCTGCGCCGCGAGGCGATTAACTACGCGAACAACACCGAATTTGTCGTTCCTGGAAAGACACTTTCCGAAGTACTCAAGCTCTTAAAGGACAGCGAGGGCGAAGTGGAGATTTGTCCGAGCCGCCGCCACATTTTGTTCCGCATCGATAATTATACGGTTATTTCCGCTTTGCTCGAGGGCGAATTCCTCGATTATAAATCGGCACTGCCGAAGGATAAAAAAACCGAAGTTACGGTTTCCACTCGTACGATGATCGAAAGTGTCGAGCGCGTTTCGCTTCTCATCACCGACCGCCTGAAAAGCCCGGTGCGCTGCGTGATTGGCGAAGACACCGTCAAGCTTTTCTGCACCACCACCATGGGCCGTGCCACCGACCAGATTTCGGCGGAAATTTCCGGAGACCAGCTTGAAATCGGTTTCAATAACAAATATTTGCTCGATGCACTCCGCGCGGCGGAGACCGACGAAGTTCGACTGCAGCTCGGCGGCCCGATCAGCCCGATGCTCGTTCTGCCGAAGGAGGGTGACGCGTTTTCGTTCCTCGTCCTGCCGGTGCGGCTACGCAGCGAAATGTGATTGATGTTTCATGCACTGTCTGCCACTCGCGGACAAATATCACGACTTTTGTGAAACATTAACTTGTGAAGTTTTGACGCCAAAATCTAAAGTATAAATTCTGTACAACTTTAATGTGCGAACAAACGCGAAGATTTGCATATTAAATTTATCTTTATTTTATAAAGGATCGAATATATTATGAAAAATGAGATCATCACGATCACAACGGAGTTCATCCGTCTGGATGCACTTTTAAAGCTCGGCGGCGCGTTGGATACCGGCGGGCAGGCCAAATTCGTCATTCAAAACGGCGAAGTCGAAGTAAATGGCGAAGTCTGCACCATGCGTGGCAAAAAAATGCGTGACGGCGACTATGCCGAATATAACGGCGGCCGCTATACGGTAAAAGTGGAGGAATGAGCCGGTGAACGTACTGTGCCTCGGCTTTGAAAATTTCCGAAATTTGTGCCCGGGCGAAATTTTTCCGGGCGAGACCATCAATGTCATTCACGGCAGCAATGCCCAGGGCAAAACGAATTTGCTTGAGGCCATCTGGCTTTTTACAGGCGGACATTCGTTTCGCGGCACAAAGGATAGTGAGTTGCCGGTTTTAAAAGACGGCAAAAATGCGCCTGCGGCCTCACTTTCCATGACGCTGTTTACAGAAGGACGCGAGCAGGAGCTAAGGCTCGAACTGCGCGACGGTCGGCGCTCCAGTGTCATCAACGGCGTGGAGAAAAAGACCGGCTCGGCGCTTGTGGGCAAGTTCTGCGCCGTCATTTTTTCGCCGGAGCATCTTTTGCTCGTCAAAGAAGGCCCTTCGCGCCGCCGTGCGTTTTTAGACGGTGCGTTGTGCCAGTCCCGCCCGGCATTTACGCGCGTTTTGGCGCATTATAATAAAGCTCTCATGCAGCGCAATGCGCTTTTAAAGGATATTCCGCGCCACCCGGAGCTTATCGATACGCTTGATGTTTGGGACGAGCGCCTTATTCTGTTTGGCACGGAGGTCGTACAGGAGCGCGCTGCGTTCTGCAAAGATCTGGAGCCGCGTGCGGCGGAAATTTACCGGGGTATCGCGAAAAACAGGGAGGAAATCATGCTTTCCTACGCGCCGTTTGGCGGTGCGGAGACAAAAACGGAGATTGCCGAGCGGTTTTCCGAAGCGCTGAAAAACGCCAGAAATGCCGATGCTCGCGCGGGGTTTACGTCCGTCGGCCCGCACAGAGATGATTTAACGCTCACCATAGACGGGCTTTCCGCCAGAACGTTCGGTTCGCAGGGGCAGCAGCGCAGCATCGTGCTGGCATTAAAGCTTGCGGAAGCCGATATTCTGTACCGAAAAACCGGCGAGCGCCCGGTTATCTTACTCGACGACGTGATGAGTGAGCTTGATATGAGCCGCCGCGATTATCTTTTGAATCACCTTGACGGGCGGCAGGTGTTCATCACGTGCTGCGACCCGGAAACTGTGCGCCTGATGGAAACGGGACGCGGGTTCTATGTGGAAAAAGGCACGGTGCGGCAGGATACGGACGAAAAAGCAGGGGAAGTGCACGCGGAAAACGAAACGCCGACTTGCGAAAGTGAGTAAACCTGTGGTATGATAAGGAGCATGGTATGTATATTCACCTTGGTATGGGCGTTGTAGTGCGCGAAGAAGACGTCGTGGGCATTTTCGATATGGAAAACACCACGGTCTCCGGCGCAACGCGCGATTTTTTGAAGCGCGCCCAAAAAGAGAACCTTGTGGAAGACGTGTGCTATGACCTGCCGCGTTCCATTGTGGTTTGCAGAGACTATATCGGAGGCGAGCGCGTGTATATCACACAGATTGCCCCGGCCACGCTTTTAAAACGCTCCCGCGCGGAGATCGGCGGCATTGCGCTGAGACCGCACGCCAAGGGACTGTAACAGAAAGGATCTTCATTTATGCAGTATTTCGGCATTCCTACCTGTCCGTATTGCAAAAAGCATGTCAACCTTGTTCGCACGTGGAGATTGAAGCGTGAGGGCGAGTATAAATGCCCGCGCTGCGGCGGTATTTCCAATATCTATCTTTCTCCGCTCGTGTATGTGTTTGCCGTGCTGGCCATCTGCGCCGGCGTGTGCATCTATTTCTTCCATAAATTCGTTTTGGATGACATCAAGCTGTTCACTTGCCTGCAAATTTTCATCCCGTTTGCGATTTTCTTCTTTTTAAGCCTTTTCACGGTGTATTTAAAGCGCCCTGTCATCCGCAGAGTACAACGCGAAGCCCCGCGACAGGCTCCGCAGCGCAGTGCGGAGCCGGAAAGACGTGCTCCGAGCCGTGACGATACGTTTACGGAGATGAATACGGGCAGATACAGAGAAAATAACGAGCCGGAGCGCAGAGTGGACCGACGCGTCTGAATTCTGACGGCAAGTAAAATGTAAAGACCTTTGATGAAACTTTCTTCAGAAAGTTTATAGAGTCTCGGGGTAAAGCCCTGAAAAACAGAAAATCCACACGGAAAAGAGCTGCCGAATTGTAATTTACGGGCGGCTCTTTTTGCGTTCTTACCGACCGAAAAACCGCAGAAAAGAGGGGAAAGCGGTGTGCATTTTCAAATATACATGCTTTTGTATGTTTATGCACAAAAAGCCGCAGAAAATCTAAGCTTTCAGCCGACATTTTTCAAAAATGACCTTGTAAATTTTACCGTTTTGTACTATACTATTATATAAAGATAACCGCCTGCGGAACTGTACAAATGAAACAGGCGGCGTTTCTCTTTGAATAGATAGCGAATGAATGTCTTTTATTTCAAAGGCACAAAAACACATTCGGCGTTTTCGTGCCGAAGAAAGGAAAATGAGAGTTAATATGGATATTAACGAAATGACGCATGTGGATACGAATTACGATTCGGATCAAATACAGGTCCTTGAAGGTCTGGAAGCCGTCCGCAAGCGCCCGGGCATGTACATCGGCTCCACCGGTCCGCGCGGCCTGCACCACCTTGTTTACGAAATCGTAGATAACGCCATCGATGAAGCGCTTGCAGGCTATTGCGACCGCATCGATGTGCGCATCCTGCCCGGCGACATCATCTGCGTACAGGATAACGGCCGCGGCGTGCCGGTCGGCGTGCAGCACCAGACGGGTCTGCCGGCCGTGACGGTTGTGTATACCATTTTGCATGCCGGCGGCAAATTCGGCGGCGGCAGCTATAAAGTTTCCGGCGGTCTGCACGGCGTTGGCGCTTCCGTCGTCAACGCGCTTTCCTCGTGGCTGGAGGTCGAGGTGTGCCAGGGCGGTCACCTGTACCGCCAGCGCTTCTCGCGCGGCAACGCGGAATATGACCTGCAGGATCTCGGCCCCATCGAAAACCCGGAGCAGACAGGTACCATGGTTACGTTTAAGGCTGACCCCGAGATATTCAAAGAAACCACCGTTTATGATTTTGCCACGCTCGAAACGCGTCTGCGCGAGCAGGCATTTTTGAACGCCGGCGTCAACATCATCCTCACCGATGAGCGTGACCCGGAGAACATCAAAAGCGACCGTTTCCACTACGAGGGCGGCGTAGCAAGCTTTGTGGAGTACTTGAACCGCAAAAAAGCCGTGGAAGTCATCCACCCGGATGTCATTTATTTCTCCGCGACCGCGCCGGACAACAACTCTACCTGCGAAATCGCCATGCAGTATACGGACAGCTTTAACGAGCTGATTTTGTCCTTTGCAAACAACATTCACACGGTGGATGGCGGTACGCACGAAGACGGCTTCAAGCGCGCCTTAACGCGCGTGATGAACGATTACGCAAGAAAGTACAACATCTTAAAGGAAGCTGATAAAAACCTTTCCGGCGAGGATGTACGCGAGGGCCTCACGTGCGTCATCAGCGTAAAGGTGAAGGAGGCACAGTTCGAGGGCCAGACGAAGGGCAAGCTCGGCAATACGGAAATCAGCGGCCTTGTCAGCAATATGATGAGCGACAAGCTGATGACATTCCTTGAAGAGAACCCCGCCGTGGCACGCGCCATTTTCGACAAAGCCATGGCGGCCTCCCGCGCAAGAGAAGCGGCGAGAAAGGCAAGAGACCTTGTGCGCCGCAAATCTGCGCTTGAAAACGCAACACTGCCCGGCAAGCTCGCAGACTGCCAGTCCCGCAACCCGGAAGAGACCGAAATTTACATCGTCGAGGGCGATTCCGCAGGCGGCTCCGCAAAGGGTGGCAGAGACCGCAAATTTCAGGCGATCCTCCCCTTGTGGGGTAAAATGCTGAACGTTGAGAAGGCACGCTTAGACCGCGTTTACGGCAACGATAAGCTCATGCCGGTCATTACGGCGCTCGGCACGGGCATCGGCGAAGAGTTCGATTTGAATAAACTCCGTTACGGTCGTGTCATCATCATGGCCGATGCCGATGTCGATGGTTCGCACATCCGCACTTTGCTTTTGACGTTCTTCTACCGCTATATGCGCCCGCTTGTCGAAGAAGGACACGTGTACATCCGCCGCTGTTCCGCATCACGAAGAATAAGCGCCACTATTACGCGTATTCCGATAACGAGCGCGACGAGATCATGACGCAGCTGCAGAGCGGCTACGATATTCAGCGCTACAAAGGCCTTGGTGAAATGGACTCCGAGCAGCTTTGGGAGACGACCATGAACCCGGAGACCCGCGTCATGCTGCAGGTCACGCCGAGCGATGCCGCACAGGCGGACGAAATCTTCACCATTTTGATGGGTGATAAGGTAGAGCCGCGCCGCGAGTTCATTGAGCGCAACGCAAAGTACGTAAAGAATCTGGACATTTAAGCGCGAAAGGATCAGCAAGCAATGGATAATATGGAAGAAAAGAAGGAAAACCTCATACAGGTGGACCTCAGAGAGATCATGGAGACGTCGTTCCTCGATTACTCCATGTCCGTTATCGTGCAGCGTGCGCTGCCGGACGTGCGCGACGGCTTAAAGCCGGTGCACCGCCGTATTCTCTACACCATGTATGAAAACGCTCTGTGGCCGGAAAAGGCTTACAGAAAGTGCGCGGATACCGTCGGTTCCGTACTGGGCCGCTACCATCCGCACGGCGATGCTTCGGTTTATGACGCGCTGGTGCGTCTTGCGCAGGATTTTTCCATGCGCTATATGCTCATTGACGGCCACGGCAACTTCGGTTCCGTAGACGGCGACCCGCCTGCTGCATACCGTTACACGGAAGCCCGCATGAGTAAGCTTTCTGTGGAAATGCTGAAGGATATTGAGAAGGACACGGTCGATTTCTCCCCGAACTACGACGACCGTCTGAAAGAGCCGAACGTGCTGCCCTCTCATTTCCCGAATATCCTCGTAAACGGCTCCACAGGTATCGCCGTCGGTATGGCGACGAACATTCCGCCGCACAACATGGGCGAAGTGCTTGATGGCGTGTGCGCTATGGTGGATAACCCCGATATTGACCTTGACGGCCTCATGCAGTACATTAAGGGGCCGGATTTCCCGACCGGCGGCATCATCATGGGCCGCAGCGGCATTCGCGCCGCATACGGCACCGGCCGCGGCAGAATTTACGTGCGTGCCCGCGCAGAGATCGTGGAAAAGCCGAATGGCCGCTACCAGATCGTCGTCACCGAGCTGCCGTATCAGGTCAACAAAGCAAGACTCATCGAAAACATCGCAGAGCTTGTCAAGGATAAGCGCATCGACGGCATCTCCAATATCGACGATCATTCCGACCGCAACGGTATGCACATTGCCATCGACATCAAGCGTGAGGCTTCCCCGCAGCTCGTTTTGAACCACCTGTATTCGCTTACGCAGATGCAGGTCACGTTCGGTGTCATCATGTTGGCCATTGTAGACGGCCAGCCGAAGCTGCTCACCCTGCGCGATATTCTGCAGGAATACATCAAGTTCCAGAGTGAAGTTGTGCTGCGCCGCACGCAGTTTGACCTTAAAAAGGCGCAGGAGCGCGCCCACATTCTGGAAGGCCTCATGATCGCGCTCGACTTCATCGATGAAGTCATCGCCATTTTGAGAAATTCCAAGTCTATCCCGGAAGGCAAAGTCGCCCTCATGGAGCGCTTCGGCCTTGACGATGTGCAGGCACAGGCCATCGTGCAGATGCGCCTCGGCCAGCTGACCGGCCTCGAGAGAACAAAGCTCGAGGAAGAGCTTGCCGCACTGCGCCTCAAAATCGCCGATTTCCTCGACATCATCGCAAGCGAAGCGCGCCGCTACGGCATCATCAAGGATGAAGCCATGGAGATGAAAAAGCGCTTCAGCGACGAGCGCCGCACGGAGATCGCCGCCATTTCCGGCGAAATGGACGTGGAAGACCTCATTCCGGAGGAAGACTGCGTCTTGACACTGACGAACTTCGGCTACGTAAAGCGCCAGACGCTCGACACGTACCGCACACAGCGCCGCGGCGGACGCGGCATCTCCGGCATGAGCCGCCGCGAAGAAGACGTTGCGAGCGAGCTGTTCATTGCAAATTCGCATGACTTTGTACTGTTCTTCTCCGATAGAGGGCGCGTGTACCGCTTAAAGTGCTACGAGATTCCGGAGGGCTCCCGCACAAGCCGCGGCATGAACATCACGAATCTGCTGCCGCTTGAGCCCGAGGAGCGCATCACCTCTATGCTGCGCGTCACAAAGTCCGAGGAGGAAGACCACTTCCTCACCATGGTCACAAAGAACGCCGTCATCAAGCGCGTTGCGCTCTCTGCGTTCCGCAATGTGCGCAAAAACGGTCTTATCGCACTGGATCTCGCCGAGGATGACGAGCTCAGCTGGGTGCGCCTGACGAGCGGCAGCGACGATCTGCTTGTTGCAACGCGCTTCGGCAAGGCCATTCGCTTCCACGAGGCCGACGTGCGCGAAATGGGCCGTCAGGCCCGCGGCGTGCGCGCCATCCGCCTTGCAGAGGGTGACGTTGTGGTCGGCATGAGCGTCCTGCGCGAAAACGGTCTCGTGCTTACGGTTTCCGAGACCGGCTACGGCCGCCTCTCGAACCCTGAAGATTACCGCCTGCAGCATCGCGGCGGCATGGGTATCCTCAACTACCACGTTGAAAAATACGGCAATGTCGCGGCCATTAAGGTCGTTGATCTCGATGACGACATCATTCTCATCGCAGATGACGGTGTGATTATCCGTATCGAAGCCGGTTCCATTCGCATCTGTGCACGTCCCAGCAAGGGTGTTCGCGTGATGAAGGTCAACGAGGGCAGCAAGGTTATCACCATGGCCCGCGCCCCGCATGACGACGAAGAAGAAATCAGCGCCGTAGAAGACGACGGTACCGCCGAAGAGGGCGAAGATGAGCCCGTAACGGAAGCGGAAGACGTCATCCGTGACGATGAACCCGCAGAAGAAACAGAAGAAACCACGGAAGAGTAATTTTCCGGGCAATAAAAAAGAGCGTTGGTCAGAAGACCGGCGCTCTTTTTGCAATTTTTTAGTTACGCGTTCGGATCCATAATGGCGCCGTGACCGCAGCAGTAGGTGTACACGTCCGTCGGGAACAGGCTCTGCAAATATTTGCGCTCCGCGGCGGCGCGGCGGGAATCGAGGTTCACGGTGGTCATTAAATACGGTGCAAGCAGGTTAAAATCATACTGCTCTTTTGAAAACCCCTTGATGTTCACCATGATGTCGCCGCTGAAAACAATGCGGTGCGCGTCGTCCACAAGCACGATCTCGCCCTTAAAGTGGCCGCCGTTGCCGTCGAAAACGCGCAGGGTAAGACCCTCAAACTCCAGCGTGCCGCGCGGGGAGATGGGTGCGTCGCTTGCAGGCTCTGTGTGCTCAATAACGCGCAGCGTGTGCATATCGGGTGGCGTGTAGCCCGTCATCAGCTTGCAGATGCGGTTATACGGCGCACAAATGCGGTTCTGCTCGCGCAGATCGGGCAGACCGTTGTTCTGCAAGGCGAAATTCAGCCGCGTTTCCTCGTTCACATAGAATGTGTCGAACAGGTCGTGCAGGCCGCAATGGTCGATGTCCGCATGCGTGACGATAAGCGTGCGCTCCATATTGTCAAAGTTCGGGAACAGGCTGCGGAAAATCTTCAGCATCTCGTCCTTGTAGCACGGGAAGCCGCAGTCGATGAACAGCAGCTTGCGGTTTTTCTCCAGAATATACGTGTTGCCCCCGCACGGCGGCTCGATGATGTGCATTGTAAACCCGCCGAACAGACTGCGCTGCGAAATGCGCGCGCGGAAGTTTTCGCCTTTAAAGCTGTGCAGCATTTCGGCGATTTTGCCGATGTACGAAAACGTCTTGTGCGGCGCTTCGCCTTTTTCGTCAAGGTGCTGCATCAAAAGGTTGGAGTCTGCAATGAGCGCGTCCATATCTTCCTGCGGCAAGTGCAGGGTAGAAGCCAGCTGGTGCGCAAACGAAAGGTAAAACACCGTGTTATCGAGCACCTTTTGGCTTTTGTCGTAGTTTAAAACACGCATTTCGAACAGCTTTGCGGCGCGGTCTAAAAACGCCTTCGTCTGTGCGGGATCCTGAATGTAGATGCCGACCTTTAAATCCTGATGGTCGGTGTCGTTTTCCTGCCCGCTCATGTACGTGATGTTAAAATTAAAGCTGTCGATGAGCTCCAAAACGGGCAGCACGGCGCTCGGTACGTTCGGCAGGTGAAATTCCAGCAAAATCGTTTTGCCGGGGTTATCCTCGTTCAAAATATAGCCTACATCGTTTAAACGCACGGCGATGGTATCAAGCTGCGCCTGTGATCCGCTGACCTCCAAAAACAGCACGTGCAGGTCAACGGCTTTATTGTAGCTGACGCGCGTGATGTTCGCGCCGGACTGCGCCACAATGCGCGTAGCCTTCAAAAACGCACCGGCTTTGTTCGGCAGTCGCGTGATGAATGTTCTTCTCATGCGCGCCTCTTAAAGCTTGCCGGCCTTTATGAGCGCGGCGGTCTTCAAAATGCCCACCTGCGTTTTGGAATCGGGGATTTCATTGTTTAACACCATCTCAACGGCTTTGTCGAGCGGAATGCGCTCCACTTCAAGGAACTCATCCTCGTCTAAGTGCATTTCGCCTTTTTGGGCCACACGGCACGCCCAGATGCGGATGATCTCGCCGCAGTAGCCGGGAGAGGGGTACAGATTGCCGAGCGAAATGTAGTTTTCGCCCGTGGTGCCGGTTTCCTCCATCTGCTCGCGCTTTACGGCCTCAAACGGGTCTTCGCCCTTTTCCAGTTTGCCGGCGGGCAGCTCCAGCAGCACTTCCTTGTACGGATAACGGAATTGGCGCACAAGCAGCACTTCATTTTGTTCGGTCAGCGCCGCCACGCACACGCCGCCGTTGTGGCACACAACCTCTCTTGCACTCGTTTTGCCGTTTTCCAGCTCCACGGTGTCGCGCAGCACCTTGATGATGCGGCCCTCAAACTTTGTTTCGCTTGTCAGTGTTTTTTCAAAGAGCTTCATAAACTGTCGTTCCTTTCTCTTTATGATAAAAACTGCTTGATTTTCTCGGGAAGATTACCCTACTATTATATAAACATTTTCTTAATTTCGCAAGGCGCGGGCGGGATTCTCTTGCATAAATCCCGCGAATGTGGTACATTTTATCAGAACCAAAAATTTCTCGCGGCGGTGCCGCGTGCTATATCCCATTTTTGAAAGGAACATGAATATGAAAACCTGCATTCGTTTACTGTGCGCCGTTTGCTGCGCCGCGATGCTGCTCACCATGACCGCCTGCTCGGGCGGCAATACAAATACGTCTTCCGCCATGGCAGAAGCGACCCCTGCGCCGGAGATCACTCCTGCGCCGGAGGCAACAGCGGCCCCCGAAGAAGAACCCACCCCTGCGCCCGAAGGAAACACGTCCTCCGAAACGGGCGAAAATCGCCACACAAGCACCTTGCCGGTACCGGAAACGGGCAGCGAGGAATTCCGCGCCGCGTTTGAAAACAACCCCATCGATACGCAGTATGCGGACGATATGGAAAAGGCGGGCTCTGTTGCGGGCATGATTACTGCGTGCAACACGGCTTCCGACAGCTGGAAAGAGCAGATTGATTCCGTCTACACGCAGATTTTGGAGTATGGCGACGATAAAACGGTCGAAACCGTCAAAGAGGAACAGTCCCACTGGGTGAACGAGCAAAGCACCGCTTTGCAGGACATCCGCGATTCCGTATCGGAGGATGACCCCCTTAGGGCCATCACTGTGGCGGAGAGCATCATGGTCTATTACCGCACAAGGGCCATTGACCTTTGCGCCGTATTATACGATATTAACGGCACGTTGGTGTTCGGCTAAAATCAAAAAATACAGAGGATTTGTATATGAAAAAAGCATTCGGCGCAATTTTGATCGCGGTTATTCTCATTGTCTGCGTTATTACCCTCACAGTGCAGCGCGGCGAAAACGCCATGCTGGAGTTCCCGGAGCGCCCCGCAGAGGGCTGCACGGTGATGTCTCTTGAAATCACCGACGGCAAAGCGCAGACCGAAGTCATCGGCACGTACAACGTAAATGAAAATGTGCTGACGATGAACACCTCGGCGCTTGAAAACGCAGAGCCTACCGAAAGCGGAGAAAACTACACATACACGCTGCCGGAAAGCATCCCGAATTTTTATTTCAGTGACACCACGCAGGGCCTTTTGCTCTACAAGGGTTATTTATACGTGGTGACGGCGACGACGAGCGGCCAGACGTTGGAAATCATAAATCTGAAAACCGGCACCCTCGGCGGCAAAATCTACTATTCGCAGTTTGTGAAAGAACAAATTAGCGGGAGCGCAGCGTCGGAATAAGTCTCTTTTATTCGTTTTTTGTATTTCTGACTCTGCAAATTAAGTATTAGACATTTATAGACCTTTTCGTTATACTGGAATTATCCAAATTCAGTACACGGAGGGGTTTTATGTTTTCTGATAAAGATTTAAGAAAGCTCATCGCGCCGCTTGTCATCGAACAGATTCTGGCAGTGCTTGTGGGTACGGCCGATACCGTCATGGTGTCTTATGCGGGCGAATCCGCCATTTCCGGCGTTTCCCTTGTGGATATGTTCGCTTACATGGTCATCACAATCTTAACGGCACTTGCAACGGGCGGCGCGGTCATCGTTTCGCAGTACCTCGGCAACAAGGAGCAGGAAAATGCGAACCGCGCGGCGGGGCAGCTGATGGTCGGTACTTTGCTCGCTTCCGGCGTGGTGTGCGTCATCTGCGCGGCTTTGAACAGTCAAATTCTGCACCTTTTGTACGGTTCGGCAGAAGAAAGCGTCTTGCAGGCGGCGGAAACCTATATGTTCATCACGGCGTTTTCGTTCCCGTTCCTCGGTATTTACAATTCTTCGGCGGCACTTTTTCGCTCCATGAAAAAGACGAACATGACCATGTACGTTTCGCTCCTCATGAACGTCATCAACATTGCCGGCAACGCAATCGGTATTTTCGTGCTGAAAGCGGGCGTTGCAGGCGTTGCGGTGCCGACGCTTTTGTCCCGCGCGGTGGCGGGCATCGTCATGACGGCGCTTGCGTTCAACGCAAAGCACGAGGTCTACCTCAAGGCGAAAAACGTTTTCTGCCGCAACTTTGAGATGCTGCGCCGCATTTTGAAAATCGCAATTCCTAATGCGATTGAAAACGGTCTCTTTGCGCTGGGGCGTGTGCTGGTGACAAGCATCGTTGCCATGTTCGGCACGGCGCAGATTGCCGCAAACGGCGTGGCGGGCAGCGTGGACCTCATCGCCATTATCGTCGTCAGCGCCATGAACCTTGCGGTCGTGACGGTCGTGGGGCAGTGCGTGGGTGCAAACCGCTACGACGAAGCGGAACATTACCTGAAAAAGATGATGAAAGTATCGTGGATTGCAACGGCTGTTCTGACGGTTCTCGTGTGGCTGTGCCTGCCGATGATTTTAAGCTGTTTTGCAGTCTCCGAGGAGACGTATCACTACGCGTATATCCTCGTGATGCTGCATAATATCTTTGCAACGGTGCTGCATCCGACGTCTTTCAACCTGCCAAACGGTCTGCGTGCGGCGGGCGATGCCAAGTTCACCATGTATATCGGCATCGGCTCCATGGCGATGTTCCGCATCGGCTCGGCAGTTTTGTTTGGTATCCTGCTCAACATGGGTGTTGTCGGTGTTTGGATTGCCATGGGCATGGACTGGCTTGCGCGCTCCGTGGCGTTCGTGTGGCGCTTCAAGAGCAAAAAATGGCAGAAATTCCGCGCCATTTAATACATTTAATAAAAAACCAGCCTGC
>OLSL01001738.1_pt1 | contig 19151 bp, 19 predicted proteins | sample 1672511 | NCBI WGS metagenome assembly OLSL01 (sample SAMEA3136694, study PRJEB25190) | human gut metagenome | biome: human gut; feature: human-associated habitat; material: faeces | place: Austria | collected 2013
CGCGCAGCGCGGCAACATAGCCCCCGGGGCCCGCACCTATCACTATCAGTTGGTATTTCTTCATAAGTATTATATCTCCTGTTCTTGGATCATACGGCATATATCCGATGCGATATCCGGGCAGGCCGTTTCTGCGGCAAGGCACAGGGCGGCCTCGCTGAAGCTTTTGCCCTCAAAGGCCTGCTTCAGCTTTTCGGCTATGCTCCAGTCCATTGAGTCGGAGTACACCTCCGCTTCCTTGACCCTGCCGCCGTCCATGAGCTGTATCTGTACGCTGCCCCAAGGAAACCTTTCGCCGCACTCGAAGGTGAAGGGTATCTCGCGGCCCAGACGCCACTCCCAGCTTGAGTACTTTTCAAACAGCGGCTGCATGGCGGCTTTGTCCTGCTCCGTAAGGCCTATCTCTTCATATGTCAGACCGTACACCTGGCCAAACGCCTCAGCAAGCTTCTGAGAAAGCAGCTCTATCGTGGTATCCGGCGCAAGCTCCTTCAGATTGACTACCCTTGAGCGGACGGAATCCACGCCCTTTGATGACAGCTTGGCCTTTGAGGGGTTGAGATACCGGCCCATTTTTTCTCGGTCCACGTCCACCATGAGTGTGCCGTGATGGTATGCGCGGGGTCCGTTCTTGTAAAATGCGTTGCCGGAGAACTTGCGCCCATCTGCCAGTATGTCGTTACGTCCGGAACGGTCGACCTTCACGACCAGCTTTTCGCATGCAAGCTCTATCACTTTAAGCTGCTTATCCAGATCGTAATCCGCTGTGGGAACTAAAAAGGTAAAGTTAAGGTTGCCAAGATCGTGAAAAACCGCACCGCCGCCCGAGAGCCTCCGGGCCAGCTTTCCTCCTTCATCCTCCAGAAGGGTGGTACGGCATTCCTTGAAAGCGTTCTGGTTGCGGCCTATCACCACGGTATTCTGGTTTTGCCAGAGATACAGCGTGCAGCAGCCCTCATCTGTATTTTGCAGCAGATATTCCTCCACCGCCAAATTGAAAAAGGGGTCAAAGCTTTGACCCCTGTAAAGCTTGAGTTTATCTATCATTATTCGCCGTTATGTTTACGCCCTTGTATAGCGGACTATCGGGTTTCGGGCCGCCTTGACCTCGTCCGGCCTGCCTATCTGTGCATTGTGGGGAGCTCCGTGCATATACTCGGGGTCGGTATGGCCCAGCTCATACAGCTTGCGGTAGACCTCCGCTGCCCAGTCCAGGGTATCCTTGCTCTCGGTCTCGGTGGGTTCGAGCATAAGCGCCTCGTGTACTATCATGGGGAAGTACATTGTTGGCGGATGCATGCCGTAATCGATAAGGGACTTGGCAACGTCCAGAGCGGAAACGCCGGTCTCCTTCTTGAAGCCGGAAAGATCGAGCACGAACTCATGCATGCATATACGGTCGAATGCGGGTTCGAAGGTGCCCTGTATCCTCCGCATGAGGTAATTCGCGTTGAGCACGGCGTTCTTCGCCGCCTCAGGTATGCCCTCGCGGCCAAGGGTCATTATGTAGGTAAGAGCCTTTACTACCACGAGGAAGTTGCCCGCAAAGCCGCGTACCTGGATATGTCCCTCGCCCTCCATCATGGCGCTGTGGGGCAGGAACTTCGCAAGGAAGTCCTTGCAGCCGACCGCGCCTGCGCCCGGGCCGCCGCCGCCGTGAGGCGTTGCGAAGGTCTTGTGCAGATTCATGTGTATGCAGTCGAAGCCCATGTCGCCGGGGCGCACAACGCCCATTACCGCGTTGAGGTTTGCGCCGTCATAATAGCAGAGGCCGCCGCATTCATGGATGATATCTGTAATCTCCAGAATGTTCTTATCAAAGAGACCGACTGTGTTCGGATTGGTAAGCATCAGTCCTGCTACATCGTCTCCTGCTGCCTCTCTTAATTTCTCAATATCTACGCCTCCATCCGGTGCAGATGGAATGCTGACAACTTTATATCCGGCCATCGCTGCACTTGCCGGGTTCGTTCCGTGTGCGGAATCCGGTACAAGAATCTTCGTACGCTTCTCGTCTGATCGGCTTTCGTGATAAGCCTTGATCAGAAGCAGTCCGGTGAACTCCCCGTGAGCTCCGGCTGCCGGCTGCAATGTCATGCGATCCATTCCCGTGATCTCACACAGGGAATTTTCAATCTCTCCAATGACTTCCAGACACCCCTGTACGGTATGTTCCGGCTGTAATGGATGGATTTCTGTAAATCCAGGCAGTGACGCCATATCTTCATTGATCTTTGGATTATACTTCATCGTACATGATCCAAGTGGATAGAACCCGTCATTCACGCCGTGTGATTTCTTTGCGAGTTCTGTATAGTGTCTGCTCAATTCACTTTCGGACAATTCCGGAAGGTGAAGCGGCTGTTCTCTTTTATCTTTTTCTTCCGGTAAGTAGATTTCTACATCTGATGCCGGTAACAGGTCGCAGCCTCTTCCCGGTCTGCTTTTTTCAAATATTAACATCCCTGCACCTCCCTTAAGATATGGACTGCCTGATCCATCTCTTCTTTTGTATTGACCTCGGTGCAGCACCACAGAATATGATGCTCATCTAACGGATATCCGCCAAGGATTCCTTCTTCTTCCAATGCTCTTAATATCTTATCCGAATCCACTTCTGATCTGGTGACAAATTCATGGAAGAACTCTGCCTGGTTACAAACTGTCAGACCGATCTCTTCCAGTTTCTCTGCAAAATAATGTGCTTTAGACATAGACAGAATTGCTGCCTGTCTGACACCTTCATTTCCCATCGTTGCAAGATAAACACCGACTGCCAGTGCACAAAGTGCCTGGTTCGAACAGATATTGCTGGAAGCTTTTTCTCTCCGGATGTGCTGCTCTCTTGCCTGAAGTGTCAATACATAACCAGTCTTTCCGTTATGATCGACCGTCTCACCAACAATTCTTCCAGGGAGCTTTCTCATCATCGCTTCCTTACTTGCCATAAATCCAAGATAAGGTCCGCCGAATCCGAGAGAAAGTCCGAGCGGCTGTCCTTCTCCGACTGCCACGTCTGCCCCGTATTCTGCCGGAGTCTTGATTACTCCCAGAGAAATCGGATTCACTCCCATCACATATTTGGCTCCTGCCTCATGTGCGATCTTGCCAATCTCTTCTGCGTCTTCCAGATTACCGTAATAGTTCGGATGCTGGATATATACGCAGGCTGTCTGCGCATCGATATGTTCTTTTAAATATTCTTTGTCCGTCAGTCCGTCTTTTTCCGGAATAACTTCCAGTTCCATTCCATTTCCAAAGCAGTAGGTCTCTACCACTTCCAGTACATATGGCGGAACAGTTCCTGATATCAGTGCTTTGTGTCTCTTTCTGTCCTGACACATCGCAACACCTTCTGCCGCTGCAGTTGCACCGTCATATACAGATGCATTGGATACATCCATTCCTGTCAGGTCGCAGATCATCGTCTGATATTCGAAGATCGACTGTAAGATTCCCTGACTGATTTCTGCCTGATATGGCGTATATGCCGTCAACAGGTTTTCTTTGGATGTCACATTTTTTACCATTGCCGGGATAAAATGTCTGTAAGCTCCGGCTCCGCGGAAGATCGTCTTGAACACCTGGTTCTTCTCTGCGATCTGCTCCATCTCACGCCGCACTTCAAACTCTGACTTTCCATTCGGAATATTCAGTTCCCCTTTTAATTTTACTTCTTCCGGAATATGTGCGAATAAGTCCTCGATGGACGAATAGCCTATTTCCTGAAGCATTTTTTTCCGTTCTTCTAACGTATTCGGTACATAGCTTCCCATCGCTTTTTCACCGCCTCTTTCAATGACTTTGTGTTTATTCCTGCTCGCTTTCTACAAATGCTTTGTATTCTTCTGCAGTTAAGAGTTCTTCTGTTGCTGATACATCTTTTACTTTGATGAACCATGCTTCATAAGCATCGTCATTGATCAGTTCCGGTGAATCTAAGAGTTCTTCGTTAATCTCCGTAACTTCTCCGGTTACCGGTGAATAGACATCGGATACTGCTTTTACAGATTCTACATCACCGAACACTTCACCCGCTTCTACGGTATCTCCCACTTCCGGAAGGTTAACAAATACCAGATCTCCAAGTTCTGACTGTGCATAATCTGTCAATCCTACAACTGCTGTATCTCCGTCTAATGCTATCCATTCGTGTGATTTTGAATATTTTAATTCTTCTTTTAAAATCATGATATTATTCTCCTTTATATCTTTTTATTATATCTTTTTATTTTTCTCTTTTATAAAACGGAAGTGCAACCACCTCTGCTGCCACTCTTCTTCCTCGCACATCTGCCTCTACTGTATCCCCAATTTCTACAGAATCAGCATCAACGAGTGCCATTGCGATTGGATATCCAAGATACGGACAATGTGTTCCACTTGTTGTATGTCCGATTTTCTTATCGCCTACGTATACATCCTGATGTTCACGGATGATTCCTCTTCCCGTTACTTTAAGACCGATTCGTTTGATGGATGGAGTCCCCTTCTCCTCTAAAGCTGATTTCCCAATAAAATCATTCTTTGCCATCTTCACTGCGAATTTAAGTCCCGTCTCCAGTGGAGTGATGTCATCGTTCATCTCGTGTCCGTATAACGGCATCGCTGCTTCCATACGAAGTGTATCTCTTGCACCCAGTCCGCAAGGAATCAGTCCTTCTTCTTTTCCTGCTTCTAACAGTGTATTCCACATTTCTTCTGCTTTCTCACTTGCCAGATACAGTTCCACGCCATCTTCACCTGTGTATCCTGTCTTGGAAACGATACATGGGATTCCGGCAACTTCAGCATCGAATACTGCATGATAATATTTCTCCGGAATATTCTCTTCTGCGGTCAGCTTCTTAAGGATCTCCATTGCTTTCGGTCCCTGCAGTGCAAGCTGTGCATACTCAGATGATACATCTTTGAATGTTACTTTGCCAAACTGATGACGTAACATCCACTGATAATCTTTGTCTTTATTTGCTGCGTTTACAACGATAAAGTAGTGTTCATCCGATTTCTTATATACGATCAGGTCATCCACTGTCCCGCCGTGTTCATTACACATCGGGCTGTATCTTGCCTGTCCGTCTACCATATTGGTAAAATCATTCGTCAGGATCTGATTCAGATTCGCCAGTGCATCTTTCCCTTCACATAATACTTCTCCCATATGTGAGACATCAAAAAGTCCTGCCTGTGTACGTACTGCCATATGTTCTTTGATCACACCTGTTTCATACTGTACCGGAAGAAGATATCCCCCAAATTCTACAATCTTTCCACCGGCTTTTACATGCGCATCATAAAGTGGAGTCTTTAATTCCATTGCCAACACCTCCTAGTTGTAAAGTGGATACTTACCACAGATTTCATTTACTGCTTCACGGATCTCATCTGCTTTTGTATCAAAATCTGTAACCGTCATCTTGATCAGTTTTGCGATGGTCTTCATATCTTCTTCTTTCAGACCTCTCGTTGTCACTGCCGGTGTTCCGATACGGATTCCGCTTGTCACAAACGGGCTGGCCGGATCGTTCGGCACTGCATTTTTATTAACTGTGATATAGACTTCATCCAGTCTGTTCTGCAGCTCTTTTCCTGTGATATTCATATTCTGCAGATCCACTAACATCAGATGATTGTCTGTTCCGCCACTTACCAGATTGAATCCTTCGTCGATCATTGCCTGTGCAAGTGCTTTCGCATTTTTGATCACCTGCTGCTGATATTCTTTGAACTCCGGTTTTAAAGCTTCTCCGAAACAGATGGCCTTTGCAGCAATAATATGCATTAGTGGTCCTCCCTGTGTTCCAGGGAAAATGGCTTTGTTGATCGCTTTTGCGTATTTCTCTTTACACATGATCATACCGCCTCTCGGACCTCTGAGCGTCTTATGCGTGGTCGTGGTTACAACATCTGCGTATGGAACCGGACTCTGGTGCAGTCCAGCTGCCACAAGTCCTGCAATGTGTGCCATATCTACAAACAGATATGCTCCTACCTCCTTTGCGATATCTTCAAAGATATCAAACCGGATCTCTCTCGGATATGCAGATGCGCCTGCAACGATCATCTTTGGTTTGCATTCCTGTGCGATCTTACGGATCTCATCGTAATCCAGATATCCATCGTCGTTCACATTATATGGTACGAAATGATATAAGATTCCGGATAAATTCACCGGTGAACCATGTGTCAGGTGTCCGCCATGTGCAAGGTTCAGACCCATAACGGTATCGCCTGGTTCGAGAAGTGCCTGATACACTGCAGTATTGGCATTGGCTCCGGAATGCGGCTGTACACATACATGCTCACATCCAAATAATTCTTTTGCTCTTTCAATTGCCAGATTCTCCAGAATGTCTACATCTTCGCATCCGCCGTAATATCTTTTTCCCGGATAACCTTCTGCATACTTATTGGTCGGTACGGTTCCCATTGCCAGCATCACTGCCGGGCTTACAATATTTTCAGATGCGATCAGTTCCAGATTTCTTCTCTGTCTGCCAAGCTCTAATGAAAGTGCTTCCCCAACTTCTTTGTCACATTCTGTGATGTAATTTGTTACATCTTCGATTCTGTTCATTTTTGTTTTACCTCCTTCGGAATCTGCCTGCTTTTCATGCCCATTCCCCATTTTGAGCACTAAAAAAGCAGGCAAAAAATACTTTCTTTTCAAAAGTGTTTTTTGTCTGCCTCTGTCCTTTTACCTGAAAGATTACTTCTTCGGTACAATTCTAATTGTTCTCCAGAGCGTCGTCCGAATTCGTTCCATTTTACCTGAGAGTTTCTGCATGCCCCTTCGGCTCCTATGCTGCGTGCTATCTCCACTTTCTCATTTATGCACTTTGTACATAGGTATCTCACAAATTCATCCATCAACTATGCAATTAGCATAACAGGTTATCTTCTCTAAGTCAACATTAAATCCATAAGTTAATTTTTTATCACAAAAATGGTATCTTCTAAAGTTTATTCACTGCTTCCGCAAGGTAATCATTGCTTACTTCTGCAAAGTTCTCATTCTCCACTGCCTCTGCAAGACTTGCATCAATCGGCATCTTACCGATGACCGGAACGCCGAGTTCTTCTGCCACTTCGTCGATGTGGCTCTCGCCGAATACGGAGATCTTACGTCCGCAGTCCGGACATTCCAGATAACTGTAGTTCTCCACGATTCCAAGTACCGGGATATCCATCTGTCCTGCCATGTTGTAAGCTTTCTTTACGATCATGCGTACCAGATCCTGCGGAGAAGTTACGATCACGATGCCTTCTACCGGAAGGGACTGGAATACGGTAAGCGGTACATCACCGGTTCCCGGCGGCATGTCTACGAAGAGATAATCCAGTTCTCCCCATGCAACATCTGTCCAGAACTGTGTGACAACACCTGAGATGACCGGACCTCTCCAGATAACCGGATCATCTTCTTCCGGAAGTAAAAGGTTGATGGACATGATCTTCGTTCCATCCTTTGCCTCACATGGGAAAATATTTTCTCCATCCCCTTTTGCTTTTTCATGGATTCCATACATCTTCGGAATGGATGGACCTGTGATATCTGCGTCCATGATACCTACAGAAAATCCCTGTTCTCTCATCAGCCTTGCAAGCGATGCGGTAACCATAGATTTTCCAACACCGCCTTTTCCGCTGACAACTGCGATCACATGGTCGATGTGTGATTTTTTATTTTCCGGTTTGATCAGACTCTGCGGTTTGCTTCCGCATTCACCTGCATGGGAACAGCCCGCACAATCGGATGGGCTGCAGCCTGTTTTTTGTTCTTCTGCCATTTGTCTTACTCCTCTACAGCCGCAATAAGTTCTACTTCACACAGAACTCCTTTTGGAAGTGTCTTTACTGCAACACAGCTTCTTGCCGGTTTTGATGTAAAGTATTTTCCATATACTTCGTTGAATGCTGCAAAGTCACTCATATCTGCAAGAAAGCATGTTGTCTTTAATACCTTGTCAAATGATGTTCCAGCTTCTTTTAAGACCTCTCCTAAGTTCTTACATACCTGCTCTGTCTGTGCTTCAATTGTAGTTGCTTCTACATCATTCACTTCCGGATTGATTGCGATCTGTCCTGCTGTATACAGTACTCCGTTGTGTACATATCCCTGTGAGTATGGTCCAAGTGCCTTTGGTGCTTTTTCTGTTGCTACGATTTTCATAATGTTATTTCTCCTTTGCTACTTCATATAATTTCTGTGCAATACACACATCAAATAATCCCATTCCAACCGATTTGAAATATGTTGTCTGACCTTCTTTGATCTCTTTTTCCCCCGATACGAGATATTCATGCATCAGTTTTATGCGGTCTTTTGTAAGTTTTCCACTTGCCAGGGGCTGGCTTAGATCTCCGCTTTCCTCACATGCGTATGGCAGTTCAATGTATACATTGTCCACCAAATCCAGTACTGCATCCGGGATTTCCCTCATCTCCGGCATATAAGAGCCGATCGCAATGATGCATTTTCCTCTCAGAAGTTCTTTGTCATCCGGAAGAACAGGTGTGGTAGAAGGAGTTGTTGTACAGATGATATCACTGTTTCGTACAAGCTCTTCCACTGCTTTACATTGTACTACCTTTACGTCTTCCTTATCAATAGCTTTTTTCAGTCTTTCCAGATAATCTGTCAGATCACGGTCACTGTGGTTGAACACATATACGGTATGGATATCTCTTGCCGCACATGCATACACAGCCTGATGGAATCCCTGCATTCCTGCTCCGATGATTCCTACGGTGCGACAGTCTTTTCTTGACAGATGGCGGATCCCCACACCGCCGACAGCTCCGGTTCTCCATGCCGTTACCGATTGCCCGTCCATAACAGCAATCGGCGCGCCTGTCGTATAATCATTCAGTAACACGATACCATCTATCGACGGCAATCCCAGTTTAGAATTCTCCGGGAAGATCGACAGGATCTTTGTCCCTATGATATCCTTTGTGTAACATGGCATATACATGAGCTGCTTATTTTCATGTTCTACCGTCGGTCTTGGCGGCATATAGAACTCGCCTGATCCATAGATCCGGTATGCCTCTTCGATCTGATCCATCATCTGATCCGGATCGACCATTTTTTCGATCTGCTCCTTGCTTAATACGATCATTTTACATTTCCTCCAGTTCTTTTTGTTCCCTTGTGACATCTCTCAGCCACTTGTATGTCAAATACCGCTTTAAAGTAATCGGTACTTTGATCAGTTCATCACTCATCAGTATAACATATACGACCGGCACACTGGCATGCAAAATAAATGCCGCCACTGCCCCGAGTAAAATGGAGAATCCCCACATCGTCGATACATCCATGATCAATCCGAATTTCGTATCCCCGCCTGCACGGAATACCCCTACTACCATTGTGGTATTAAATGCCTGTGCCACAGTAAAATACGACATAACGAAGAACATGAAACTTAAGTAATTCTTTGCCGGTCCGGTCAGTGCCAGATTCGCATTGGCGATTGGTGCCGAGATCAGTATCAGCACACCACCCAGGATTCCAAGAATCAGACTTAACCACACGAAACGTTTTCCGTATGCCTTTGCCAGTTCCATCTTGCCTTCCCCGATCGTCTTGCCGAGATAGATCGCCGTTGCATGGGAAATCCCGAATGTTACGACTGTTGCAAGCTGTCTTGCCACCTGCGCCACCGAGTTAGCTGCCACTGCTGCGCTTCCAAGATGCCCGATCACCGCCGTATTCGCCGACGTTCCCAGTCCCCACATCAGTTCATTTAATACCACCGGCATAGAATAAACTGCGAAATCTTTTAACAGAACCTTATCGATCTTCACCATATCTTTAAGCCGGATCCTTACTACTTTATTTCGGAAGATGGCATAAACGAGAACCATCACTGTCTCGGCTGCTCTAGCACACAGCGTACCGATTGCCGCACCCCTTACTCCCATTACCGGGAATCCAAGTAGTCCGAAGATCAGGACCGCATTTACCACAATATTCATCAGCAATGAAATCAGATAAATAAATGTAGCCACCATTACCCTCTCGATACTGCGCATAATATTCAGATACACCTGTGTCACCGCCATGAACACATAAGAAAATCCTACGATTCTTAAATACTTTACTCCTTCTGCAATAACTTCCGGATCAGAGGTATAGATCCGCATCAGTGTCTCCGGCATGCCAAGGGCTGCTCCTGCGAATACTACCGCAACGATGAGTCCGGCACTTAATCCCATACCCAGGACTTTCTCTATCGTTCTGGTGTCTTTCTTCCCCCAGTATTGCGCCGTCAGAACGGTTGCTCCGGAAGTCACTCCGTAAAAGATCAGTGTCATTATATACTGGATCTGTCCTGCAAGGGATGCACCGGATAATACTTTCTCTCCGACTTTTCCGAGCATGATCACATCCGTTGCCGTGACTCCTACATTGATCAGATTTTGGATTGCGATCGGGATGACCAGAGCGAATACATTCCGGTAGAATTGCTTCCAGTTGATTGTTTTTGTATATTTACTTTTTTCTTTCATTTATTTTTTTCTGCTCCTATTTATTCTTATCACATTTTTTTGCTTCTCCGCAGATAATACACCGCAAGCTGTGTCCGATCTCTTAATTCCAGTTTCTCGAGCACATTGCTGATATAATTCCGGACCGTTCCTTCGCTTAAGCAGACTTTCTCCGATATCTCTTTGTTACTGAGTCCCTCAGCAACCAGTGCTGTGATCTCCAGTTCCCGTTCCCCGACTCCGTAACTGTTCCAGTCAAATGTCTGCTCTTTTTCTTTCTGCTCTTTCTGAAGCAATCCCGGGATTCTGGACATAATCTCAGTTCCGAATACGGTCTGATTCATTTGCACCGCCTGCAATGCCGGAAGGATACTGCCGTAATCCTGTTTTATCAGATATCCTTTCACACCATATTTTAATGCTTTTACGATGTACGCATCATCGGAAAACGTGGTAAGCAAAAGAATCTTTGCATCCGTATGCCTTTTCAAAATCTGCTCTGCGGCATCCAGACCGTTCATATCCTTCATACGGATGTCCATCAGAAGAACATCCGGCAGCAGTTCATCATATAACCGGACGGCATCTTTTCCATCCTGTCCGGTGCCGGTTACTTCTACTTCTCCTCCTGCTTCCAGGATTGTCTTTAACGCACTGGACACCAGAATATCATCATCTACAATTACTATCTTCATCTTTTCCCCTCATTTTTTGGAACCGTAATAAATATCCGGAAGCCATTTTCTTTCTGGATCTGTATGGTTCCGCCCAGTATGCGGACACGTTTTTTCATATTCTTGATTCCGATTCCGCTGCATTCTGTGTTTTCTGTTTTTCGAGTGTTTCCGGTCTTTCCAGCACTTTCCTTCTCTGCATATTCTTCCCCGTCTCCATCTGACTGGATCCGCTCATCTGACGTTCCATTATCTTCTATGATCAGCTGATATAGTCCTGGATGTTCTCTTGCCAAAATCTTCACCTCATTTGCATTGCTGTGGCGCATCACGTTATTCAGTGCCTCTTTCGTAATGGCTATAAAGCTGTATTTGATCTCTTTTGGAATATCATATCCCATATCATAAGTAAGCTGTACCGGACAAAAACGGAATTCTTCTGCCAGCGATTCCATCACTTCTTTTAAATTTACCGACTCATCATGCAGATCGTGCACGCTCTGTCTTACATTCGTCATGGCTTCGTTCAGCGTCTGATCCAGCTGCTCCATCGGGACTTTCAGATTCTCAGCCTGATTAACAGTCTTTAACGCTCCCACCATCAGGATGGATCGCGACAGCATATGTCCCACATTGTCATGGATCTCTCTGGCGATACGATTCCGTTCTTTCAGTGTGGCCAGATATACTTCTGTGTCCTGCTTTTCCAGCAGATCCTGATTCTTCTTTTCCAGCATCAGTGTCAGTTCTCTGCTGTCATCTCTGGCCCTTTTATATTCCTGCTCCAATTCATTTAGCCTTCTGGTCCGTCCATATAACAGAACTGCTGCTGCCAGCCCGGCAACAATAAGCATCTCTTTTTCCAGCCCGTAATATTCCCGGAACGCCGGCGCCTCACAGGCCACGATTATACCACCAACCCCTATATAAACCGGAGAATAAAAGCATAGCATATTATATAAAACTACCGGAAGAAACATCCACATTTCTTTAAAAACAATTCCGGCTGCCACGAAAGCAATCGTCATAATGTAATGCAGATACTTTTCTTCCCCTACCAGATTCACACAGATATAGATACACGCAAACAGAATAGCAACAACCGCCGGAATCCCTGTTTCCGCTGTTACCAGAAGTCCTGCTCCGTAAAGGAACAAACATCCTTCATCTGTTATCTTTCTCATTCTTTTCTCCTATATTACATTTGTCACATTCAACTTATGATCTGCGACACTATCATTATAATCAGCCATACGCTATACTACAAGTAACAAATCATCAAGGAGGGAATCTTATGCTTGTACATATAGAAAATCTTGTAAAACGTTACGGTGATCTGTTAGCACTTGACCACCTGTCACTCGACATCGAAGAAGGTGAGATCTTCGGACTGCTCGGACCAAACGGTTCCGGTAAAACCACCGCCATCAACTGCTTGCTCGCACTGTTAAAATATGACAAAGGAACGATCACGATCTTTGGAAAAGACATGAAGCCGGACAGCTACGATATCAAGCAGGATATCGGTGTTGTCATGCAGAACGTTGCCGTCTTCGAGCAGATGTCCGTCTATGAAAACATCGATTATTTCTGCGGACTCTATATCAGAGACAAACAAAAACGAAAAGAACTCGTGGAAGAAGCCATCGCATTCACCGGTCTGTCCGATTTCCGTAAGATGCGCCCTAAGAAACTCTCCGGCGGACTTCTACGAAGACTGAATATCGCATGCGGCATTGTCCACAAGCCCAGACTCATCATCATGGATGAACCGACCGTTGCTGTAGATCCTCAGAGCCGTAATAAGATTCTGGAAGGGATTCTGGAACTCAACCGTCAGGGATCTACCATCATCTATACCTCTCACTACATGGAAGAGGTAGAACAGATCTGTACTCGGATCGCGATCATTGATCATGGCCGTGTACTTGCTTCCGGCACAACCGAAGAACTAAAAAAAATGATCAAGACCGGTGAGACGATCACGATCGAAGCGGTTGCGTTAACGAAAAACAACCTGGCAGATATCCGCTCCCTTTCACATGTATTTGACTTATCATACCAAGATCAGACAATGATCCTACGCTGCAGCGGTGCAAAACACAATCTGATCCGGGTACTGAATTACCTGCAGGAACAGGACATTCCATTCGGACGCGTCTTCTCCGAGCTTCCGACTCTCAATGATGTCTTCCTTGAGATCACAGGAAAAGAACTCAGGGATTAAAGGAGGGACACTTTATGTTACATTTATTAAAATATCAGTTCTTACAGACAATACGTTCCCGCTCTATCATGTTCTGGGCTCTCGCATTTCCGCTCATCCTTGGAACCCTGTTCTATGTGTCCTTTGGAAATACCGGTCTTGCAGGAACCGGAGAGACTGACTGGGAACCGGTTCCTGTTGCCATCGTCACAGTGGAAAGCAGTTCCGCAAATGCAGCATCTTTCCTGACATTTCTGAATGAAACGGATCAGGACATGATCGATATCCATTCTTACAAGACAGAAAAAGCTGCCAAAAAAGCGCTCCGGCGGGAGGAAATATCCGGCATCTATTACGTGAAGTCGGTTCCTTCCCTTACCATTGCTTCCAATGGCATTAACCAGAGCATTCTGTCTTCCCTTCTGGACAGCTATGAAAAGAATGCTGACATGATCGGGGATATTGCCACACAGCATCCGGAAAAGCTTTCGGACGCCCTTTCATCCCTAAACGACTACCAGACACTGGTGAAAGAAAAGTCCTTAGGCGGACATTCCTTAGATCCGACACTGACTTATTTTCTCGCACTGATCGCATTTGCCTGCTTAAGCGGAGTCTACTTAAGCATCCATTCCACGGTTCAGCTTCAGGCGAACTTAAGTGCACTCGGAGAACGGCGCAGCATCACACCGACCCACAAACTTTCCCTGATTCTCGGCGATCTGCTGGTACTGGAAAGTATTCATTTCGTCAACATCCTGATCCTGGAGCTTTACCTTACCCAGGTACTTCATATCAGCCTTGGGCATGACATTCCGAAACTTCTTCTCATTACATTCATGGGAACCCTGATCGGTATCTGTCTCGGAATCCTGATCGGATGCGCCGGCAAACTGTCCTACAGTGTCAAATCCGGAATCGGTGTCCTCGTTACACTATTGCCGAGTTTCCTTGCAGGCCTGATGTTTGGCGGAATGAAAAATGTGATCGAACAGCACTGCCCGGTCATCAATCGGATCAATCCTGCCAGTGTCTTAAGTGATGCATTCTACTGCCTCAGTGTCTATGATGATGCTGTCCGCTACCGCAGGTGTATCCTGATTCTTATAATCATGTGCCTGCTTTGCATCAGCTTCTCATTTCTCATGATAAGGAGGGAACGTTATGACAGTATTTAAAGGATTTTTAATCATAACCAAACGCAATCTCCTGATGGTATTCATGTATCTGGCAATCTTCCTTACGATCGGAATCCTTGCCTCCGGCAGTGACAGCAATACTTCCGGCACCGGGTTCCATGCCCAAGCACTCACGGTAGGTGTGGTAGATCATGATGGGGGCGTGCTTTCCAAAGGGCTTTCCACATATTTATCACAGTATCATACCATCAGGCAAATGCCGGATGACGCTGCGAAACTCCAGGACGCACTCTTTAACCGGAATGTCTCTTATATCGGGACCATTCCGGAAGATTTTAAAACCTTCTGCCTCCGTGAGCATCAGGCATTACCGGTATCCAAGATCCCCGGAAGCACAGACGGGTACTACGTCGATCAACAGATCAACACCTATCTGAATCAGGCACGTGTCCTGACAGACAGTGGTTATTCCGATAAAGAGGCAGCTGCATATATTCTGAAACATGCAGACAGTTCTTCTCATGTTACGATGTTAAAATCTGCTTCTTCCGAAAAGACGCCGGGTTATGGTTACATGTATCAGTATCTGCCATATGTGTTAATCTCCATACTGTGTTATGTAATGGGACTGATCATGATCGCATTCCATCAGCCGGATCTGCAAAAGCGAATCCTTTGCTCGGCTGTGTCCATCAGAAGCCAGAACCTGCAGCTTGCACTGGGATATCTGGCAGTCGGATGCTCCGTCTGGATGCTTACAACATGGATCCCTGCTTTCTTCTTTTACCGGAAAGCATTTTTCCAGTCGCCAAAGATGCCATATTATATGCTAAACAGCCTGACCCTGCTTCTGGTCGGCCTTGCGCTTTCCTTCCTTCTTGGTACATTTATCACCAAAGAAGATATCCTGACTGCCCTCGTAAATGTTGTCACACTTGGCATGAGCTTCCTGTGCGGCGTATTCGTTCCACTTGATATCATGGGAAAAGGCGTGAAAACCGTGGCTCATTTTCTTCCGGTCTACTGGTATGAGATCAGTAACAATCTGCTGAACAACTCTGCTGTTCTCACTCAGGCACAGAAACAACTCTTATACCGCAACTATGGAATCCAGTTACTTTTTGCCGCTGCGATCTTCTGTATCGCACTGGTAGTCAGTAAAAGAGCAAGGCAGACAGCATAATGCTGCCTGCCCTGCTCTTTTTTTTTATCTCTATTTTATCTTTTTCTTCTGTATCCATTCCACAATCTTATAGCCCAGATATCCGGAAAGGCTTCCGAATACCACACCACCAATGATGTCCGTTGGATAATGCACATACAGGTACAATCTTGATAATGCGATCAGAACCGCAAGTACAAGAGCCGCTTTCCACATCTTCTTCTCTCCGGCAAGATACAATGCCGTAACCGAAGCAAATGAAGCCGCCGTGTGTCCCGACGGGAAAGAGTAATCCCGCGGCTTTGCGACCAGTAATTGTACTGCTGTATTGACATCGAATGGTCTGGTTCTTGCCACCAGATTCTTTATGAGCACATTGCAGAGCAGCACATCCACCAGCAATGCCGCCATCATGATCACCCCTGTCTTTCTTGTCTTCGGAATGATCAGTAATAATACCGTCAGAATGATCCATATGATTCCCGCATCTCCAAGTCTGGTAATGAGCGGAACAACCACATCTCCTATTGGCGTTCTTAAATTCTGGATCATATCAAGAATATGTATCTCCATCTATCTTATCCTCTCAAATTGATTTTTCTTATTTATATTTTTTATATTTCCCCTCTATATTTTTCCATCTGTCTTTTCTGTCCTGAGTACCGGCATCCGGAATGTCTGGATCAAAAGCGGGATTACCATAATGAACCACACGATCGGTTCACAGATGATCACACCCGTATATCCAAGCCACGGAACCAGAGTGGCCGCGATCACGATCTTCCCTGCCATCTCAAGGCCGCTGGAGATCAGTGGTGTAATGTGATCCCCTAATCCCTGCATCGCATTTCTTAAAATGCAGATCAAGGTAGTCACAATATAAAACAGCGTATCAAACTTCAGATAATTTGTTGCATTTAAGATTACTGTCTTATTATGACTTCCGGTTACCAGATATACCAGCCATCCTCCGATCGTATAACTTGCAATGATCGTAAGTACTGACCAGATCGCAGTGTAAACAATCGCCAGCCAGATGCCTCTCTTCACACGGTCGATCTTCCCTGCTCCCATGTTCTGTCCACAGTAAGTTGCCATCGTCTGTCCGAATACACTGAACATGATCATGAATATCTCCGTGATCTTTCTCGCCGCTGTATGGGCAATGATAATGTCTTTTCCAAGCTTATTGATCGCCGTCTGTAATGTCAAAGTACCGATATTAACCAGAGAACTCATAAATCCCATCGACATTCCGGCACTTATCATCTCTTTTACCATGATTGGACTTGGATCTTTAAAATCCTCTTTCTGAAGCCTTAATATCTCATATTTTCTGATCATATAGATCCAGCAGATCACAAATGCAATGATCTGTGCAAGTACAGTTGCAATTGCTGCTCCTTTTACTCCAGTCCTCAATACCACAACGAAGAACAGATCCCCCACGATATTCAGTGCTACAGATATCGCCAGAATGATCAATGGTGTTACTGCATCTCCGATTGCACGAAGCGTCGCCGCACAGGCATCATATAAAAATGTTGCAAGCAGTCCTGCTATGATGATCGCGATATATCCTTTCGCCACCGGAACCAGATGCTTTGGCACATTTAAGAAATGTAAGATCGGTTTCAAAAATAGCAGTCCTGCTATCGTAAATAAAATGGATATTCCAGTCCCAATCACAAGCGACATTGCAAAGGACTTTTTCATATCTGCGATGTTCTTCGCACCAAATTTCTGTGCGGTAATAATCGCAAATCCGTTGGATAATCCCAGTAAAAATCCGATGATCAGACCGCTCAGTGTGCTGGTCGCACCTACTGCTGCCAGTGCATCTTCTCCCAGAAACGAGCCGACAATCCTGGTATCTACCAGACTGTAGGTCAGCTGTAATAAGTTTCCTAAAAATATCGGTAATGCGAAACTTAGTATCAGTGCCGAGGGCTTTCCCTTCGTTAAATCTTTCATTCTTTCTCAATGTCCTTCCTTTTTCAGTATGATTTTCTCTTTACAAGAAAACATGCACCGCTCATTATAGATCATACTTCCGAAGAGAGCAATCTCTGAAAGAATTTTTTCCGCTTTCTTTCTGTCACCGGACTTCCGCTGCGGATAACCTGTGAACGGATTCCGATATTGGTCAGTTCCTGCTGAAGCTTAACGGCTTTCTCCGCATCCATACCATCCCGGATCAGAAATGGTGCCATAGACAGGTCTTCCTTCGTTTCAAAATTATATTTTTTCGCAAGCTGTAAGAAGCCATTTCTCTGACCATAATATTCTATAATTCTCCCAAGTACAATGACCTGTCTGGATGGATAGCCGCACACCTCACATGTTTCTTCCAGTGGTGTGATCTCGTATTCTATTTCATAAAAATCAAACGCCTCTTTAAAATATTCCATGCCTTCTTCGTCCAGATTATCAAACAGTGTGGCTGGAAGGTTCGATACGATGCGGTTAGCCATCACTTTATCGAGGCCTGTCAGAAGCTGCAGATAAGCGGATATCTTCTGGTCTTTTCCGCTGCATTTTAATAAACGTATTTTATATGTTCTCATGTAATTTTTATCCTCTTTCTGTTTTCAGATATTTTTCGGTTATGCTCTGTTCTGACGCCATAATATCCTCTGGCGTGCCTGCTGCTACAATCGTTCCCCCGGCATCTACACCTCCCGGACCCATATCAATCATGTAATCTGCATTCTTCATCACATCCAGATCACGCTCGATCACAATGACAGGTGCTACATTTCGCTGTAGTTACCTATCATGTCCGGCTCTGCCTGAACCTCCATGAAAGTTGTTCTTTCGGGTGGGTGGGGTATTGCTTTTGGATGTATGTGAATATTTCTTGTTGCTTCATGGGGGATTCCTTCTTTTTGTCAATAAAATAATCTCCCCGTTGGACACATCACTTGAGTTTGTGAGAGGTGTGGGGAAATCTGGGTTTGTGGTTTTTTATGTTTTATGTACTGTATTTTTCAATATGTTATAAATACATTTAATTAAAAATAGTTCATTCCATTTATCTGCATAACCGCACCAAAAGCAAATTTATTACGATCTGTATATCTGATATTCGGTACTTTTGTAACTCCTCTTTTCTCTTTTTCATAATTTTACAGAAACTGATTGTATTTCTCATTTATACGATAAAAATCCATATTTATCCTCCGTAGCAAAGCAAAACAGGGAGATAAACACTTATCTCCCTGATAATTAACGGTTCGCATTCAAAGCTGCGAAGCACTTAAATTAAAGGTTCACATTCAAAGTAGTGAAGTACTTAAATTAAAGGCTTGCACTCAAAGTAGCAACGCACTTAAATCAAGCAAGTAATCTTGCTCATCTATATTATATGCAATTATCATGAAAAAAGCAATAAAAAATCCCAAATTTCATCCACAAAAAGAATACATAAACCATATCGTTCTTTACAGATTTTTCGTCACATAGTGTTT
>OLSL01001752.1_pt1 | contig 19065 bp, 20 predicted proteins | sample 1672511 | NCBI WGS metagenome assembly OLSL01 (sample SAMEA3136694, study PRJEB25190) | human gut metagenome | biome: human gut; feature: human-associated habitat; material: faeces | place: Austria | collected 2013
ATAAACGCTGAAGGCATCTAAGCGTGAAGCCCCCCTCAAGATGAGATATCCCATCCGAAAGGAGTAAACCCCCTTGAAGACGACGAGGTTGATAGGGCAGAGGTGGAAGTACGGTAACGTATGGAGCTGACTGCTACTAATAGGGTGAGGGCTTGACCAACAAGCTTGGTTAAATTGATTCGATTACTTAGTCAACATGTATGTGGTTTTGAAGATACGATAAAAAAGAACCAATGCTAGAGCAGATAAAATATCTGTTGTATCATTGGTTTTTTTTCTTTATAATTATAAGAAACCTAATATAAGTTTAATGTAAAGGATGAATATATGGAATTTTATCAGTTAAAAATAACCAGAAAAGGAACAAAACCCCCCATCTGGAGACGATGTCTTGTTCCGTCAAATATCACATTTTCACAGATGGCAGTCGTTCTTGAAGAAATTCTGGAATATGAAACTTCATCTTTATATGAATTTGAATTTTTTCAGAAAAAAGTACATGTTCGGGAATGGACAGAAGGCGGCAAAACTGTTACAAACTGGCAGTATGATTTCCGAAGTGCGGCAGATACGTTTGTAAATGATCTGATGGATACAGAGAAATGGTTTACTTTCAGGATTCATGCAGAAGAAAAATTGCCAGAATATCGTGTAGATATTGAAAACAGAGTCAAGAAAGCAATATTAGATGATGGTGACAGAGAAGTATGTTTCCCGGTGATCATAAAAGAAGTAAGCAGAGAAGATGAAAGCATATGGACAGATGCATTAGAAAGAAATACTTATCTTGAAGATACTTTCAGGCTGCAGGATGGAGAATCTGATCATCGTAATTTTGAAGAGATCAAAGCAGATACAGAAAACAATAAAATCCTTATGATCAGCACTAATCCGGTAAGTCAGGCGCTTCATAATAAACAATCTGCAAATACAATTATGAAGGAATTTACAGATAGTTATCTGAACCCATTTATTGAAGAAAGAATGGCAGAGCTTGAACTGGAAGAAGAAGGAAGCAGAAATCCGGATGTAAAAGAGTATCTTCTTTCTTATAAAAAAGAAGATCTTGAAGAAAAAGTAAAAGAATTTAACATCACATGCAGTGGTGACTCCAAAGAAACTCTTGCAGACGAACTTGCCAGATATGTCTTAAGTCCGGAAGGAATGAGAGAGATTTTTCTTCAGGCAGATGAATGGGAAGCAGATGCATTTGAGGAAATTTTAGACAAAAAATGTTTCTCTGCGACAGAAGAAGACTGGATCAAACTTGGCTGGCTCAGTGATGCAGGTTATGTGGTTTCCTACAGTGATCATCATGCAGAAGTTCCAAGAGCAGTTATTTCCTTATATAAAGAAATCAATACTCCGGAATTCCATAAGTTATGCAGACAGGTAAGCTGGGTGCGTTCCTGTCAGACTATGTTGGGATTTATTTATGCGATTGCACCGTTAAAAATCGTATATCGTATGTACCGCAGAAGACCGGAATATAAAGTGAGCTATGATGAGTTCCTCAAGATTCTGGAACAGGTCCCGGAAAACGACAATATGTGCATTGTACGTGGCGACAAGATGATCTTCAAATCCGTTCTTCAGGATAATCTTTATGAAAGAATTGAAGAGTATCAGGGAGACAGAGAGTTTTATATGCCGTCTCCGGAAGAAGTTCTGGATTATGCAAAACATGGATATCCATCTGAGGATCCATCATACAAAAAACTGGAAAGCTTCCTGAGAGAAGAGCTTCATCTGAATACAGTTCAGGTTATAGAATTGATGTACATTGTATTTAAAGAGTTCTCCATGGATGGAATGCTCTCAGATATTATGGAAGAATTCAACAACAAAAATGTTGTATTTGATTCAGAAAAACAGACAGAAGAATTTGCTGCTATTATGATGAACGTAAATAACAATACCAGAATGCTGGATTTCCGTGGATACACACCAAATGAAATCGCAAGGATGTCGAGTCCGAAAGCATCATCTGCAGTTATGCCTTCCATGGTACCGATGGGAAGTCTTGCATCAACACCATCATTTATTCCGTCAAATGCAGCGACAAAGAAAATTTATCCAAACGATCCATGTCCGTGTGGAAGTGGTAAAAAATACAAAAAATGCTGCGGCAGAAAGTAAGAAAGGACAGGCTGTAAAGTATGAAGTTACTGATCGTACGCCATGGGGATCCGGATTATACCATAGATTCCCTGACAGAAAAAGGCTGGAAAGAAGCTGAATATCTTTCTGAAAAACTTTCAAAACTTGATATCAAAGATTTTTATGTGTCACCGCTTGGCAGAGCTAAGGATACAGCCTCTCTCACTCTCAAAAAGATGAACCGCACAGCGACAGAATGTGACTGGCTCAGAGAGTTTGATGTCCTGATTGACCGTCCGGATGTGACGGATCGTAAAATTATTCTCTGGGACTGGCTTCCACAGGACTGGACGATGGATGAACGTTTTTATCAGTATGATCACTGGTTTGAAAACGAACGTCTTCAGGCAGCCGGTGCAAAGGAATATTATGATTACGTTACCGGAGAGTTTGATAAACTCCTTGCCAGACATGGCTATGTCAGAGAAGGACACTACTACAGAGTCGAAAAAGCAAACAACGATACCATTGTTTTCTTCTGCCATTTCGGACTGGAATGCGTACTCCTGAGTCATTTGATGAGTGTATCTCCAATGGTACTCTGGCACGGAGCCTGTGCTGCACCAAGTTCCGTAACAACCGTAACAACAGAGGAACGACGCAAAGGAATTGCAAGTTTCAGAATGAATTCCTTCGGCGATATTTCACATCTTTATGTACATAATGAACCACCTGCTTTTGCAGCGAGATTCTGCGAATGTTACGATAATAAAGACGAAAGACACGATTAAAAGAAAGGACGAGATTCGAGAGAATTTCGTCCTTTCTTGCGTGTAAATGAGGGATATGATATATTAAAAATAATCTAAGAAAAACGAGGAAAAGATTTTGATTTCAAAAACAATGCAGACAATCTTACATGCACTGTCTTATGGAAATATAGAAGTGGAGGCATCGCGACGGCTGGCGGATATCAAGAAGCTGGATGCGATGCGAATATTTCTGAAAAAACTGGATACAAAAGTGTATAATGGAACGTATGAAGTGCCGGTGAGATTATATTTTCCGAATGAGGAATCGATGAGTGGAGATGTTTCAGAGAAGGGGAAATATCCTGTTCTGTTATTTTTTCATGGCGGTGGCTGGGTGACAGAAAGTGTGGAGAATTATGACCGCGTATGCAGTAGAATGGCACAGTCCACGGGACATATCGTAATGTCAGTAGAATATCGCCTTGCACCGGAATATCGTTTCCCGGTACCGCTGGAGGACTGCTATGCGGCTGCAAAAGCACTTTATACAGGAAGGCTGATTCTTCCGGCAGATCCGGACAGAATTACGATCATTGGCGACAGTGCAGGTGGGAATCTGGCAGCGGCTGTATGTCTTCTGGCAAGAGAACGTGGAGAGTTTATGCCCCGGAAGCAGATTCTGATCTATCCGGCATTGAATAACTGTTATACGGAAGAATCACCATATAAATCCGTACAGGAAAACGGTGAAGGATATCTTCTCACAGCAGTCAAAATGGAAGATTACCTCAAACTGTATGAGAGCAGTCCGAAGGACAGGCAGAACCCGTACTTTGCACCGATTCTGGAAGAAGACCTTTCGCATATGCCGGATACCTTGATCCTGACGGCGGAGTTTGATCCTCTACGGGACGAAGGAGAGGCATACGGTAAACGTCTGAAAGACGCAGGAAATTATGTGGAAGTTCACAGAATTCCAGAAGCACTTCACGGTTATTTTGCACTGGGGATCCGATTCCTTCATGTGCAGGAAAGCTTTGAGATCATGAATAAGTTTTTGAAGAAAGAAGCGGATAAGACGTGGAAACAGGATATTCAAAATGGAGAAAATTAGATAACGCAGCGATAGCTTTTCCATTGGTTACGGGCAGGAATGACAGCAGGGTTTTCCGGTTCTACTGCCAGCTGAAAGAAGAGGTGGATCCGGATATTCTGCAGTCTGCACTGGATCAGACAATGGAGAAATATCCGCTGTTCCAGGCAGTTTTAAGGAAGGGACTGTTCTGGTTCTATCTGGAGAGGCGCGAAATAAAAGCACTGGTAAAACCAGAGAGAAAGCCGCCATGCAGCCAGCTCTATATACCGGATCAGAAATCACTGTTATTTCGTGTGAGTTATCACAAAAACAGGATTAATTTTGAGGTTTACCATGCACTCACAGATGGAACCGGAGCTATGAATTTTATTACAGAACTGGTTCAGGATTATCTGATCCTTGCACATCCTGAGGTGGAGCTGCCGCGTATTGAGATGGCAGATGAGGCGACTCCGGGAGAGAAGGAAGAAGATAGCTTTTCACAGTATTATTCTTCCAAAATTCCCAAAAATAAAGAGAAAAAACCACCTGCAGTCCAGCTGAAGGGCGAAAAGCTGGTTCATTCTGATATGCAGATCACAGAGGTGATTTTTTCCGTAAAAGAAATACTGGCAAAATCCCGTTCCTACGGGGTGTCCATCACAATATTTCTGACAGCGATCCTGCTTTGTGCAATTCATGAGGAGATTCCAAAGAATAGACAGAAACGACCGATCACCCTGATGATTCCGGTCAATCTGAGAAACTATTTTCCGTCACAGTCTATGGGAAATTTCTTCGGATGGATCGAAGTGGGATATAAATTTGAAGAGAATACATCCTTTGAGCAGATACTGGAATCTGTCAAAGAACAGTTCAGAGAAAAACTGCAGAAAGACAGAATTGCGATGGACATGAACGGATATGTACGCCTGGAAAAAAATCCGTTTGTAAGAGCAGTTCCTCTGGAAATCAAGAGATATTTCCTGATCGCAGGTGCAAATCTGGGAGGCAGGAGCATTACAGCGGTATATTCCAATATTGGAATATTGAAATTTCCGCCGGAGTATAAACCTTATGTCGAAAGGTTCGGCGTTTTTGCAAGCACAAACTCTCTGCAGGTATGCTCCTGTTCGTATGAGGATCAGTTTGTGGTTGGATTTACCTCCAAAATACCGGATGATAGAATCCAGAAAAATTTTATCCGGATGCTGAAGGAAGAAGGGATTTCCTGTAAAGAAGAAAAAAATGAATTTCCAGGCTGTGCAGAGAAGCAGAAAAAAGAAGACTTAAAAGTGATGCAGACGTTCACATTTCTGTGCCTGGCGGTTGCAGTGATATGCGGTATGCTTAATTATCTGATGATGGAGACGCTGAACTGGTTCTGGTTTGCGGCAGCAGGATGCGTCTGTGCATGGCTGATCGTTCATGTGGCATATATGAAACGGAGAAGTATTCTGAAGAATGAGATGTGGCAGCTGCTGATCATAACGTTTTTATGTGTATTGTGGGATCATTTTACAGGCTGGAGGGGCTGGTCGATCGACTTTGTTTTTCCATTCGGGGCACTGGCAGTTCTGACTTCCATACCCGTGATCGCCAAAATAAATCATCTGGAACGAGAGGAATACCTGTACTATCTGATACAGGCCGCCATCATAGGCTGCGTTCCGGCAATCCTGACTGCAACAGGGATGATAACCTATACCTGGCCATCTGTCTTAAGTACAGGAATCAGTTTTCTGACGCTGGCAGGATTGTTTATTTTCAGAACGAAGGATATTTTACGCGAGTTTCGAAAGAAATTGCACATATAATAAAAAGATTAATCGGAATCGTTATATTGGCTGGATTGTTATACCGGTACTTGAAATTATGTTACTGTTAGAAACACGCTTTTATAGAAGATAGGTATTATGAAGAGAAAAAATATAAAGTTATATATAGTAATGTTAATTGCTTTATCATTATTGGGAATGAGTGGTTGCACGTTTTCTGTTACTATTGAAAGAAAAACAGATACTTCAGAACGGGAAGATACTGATATACCAGAAACTACCTTGGATGAAACAGAAACCAATAAGAGAGAAAAAGATGCACAGCCTTCTGAGAAGGCAAAAGAAACAGAACAGAAGGCGGATAAATCAGATATTAATAATGAAAATGAAGGGCAGAAATTGGTCAAGGATATCAGTGCAGATTTAAATGTCCGTAAATATCCCCGACATAAAAGTGATCTGGTAGGCGTTGTAAGTAATGGGCAGTTGATGTATTTTTATGGTGAAACCGGGCAGGGATATGGTTCAGATGAAATTATACATGACTGGTATAGGATTTATCTTGAAAATGGAATTACTGGCTGGGTAAGAAGTGATTTGGTTACAGAAGTAGATTTAGAGGATAATCTTGACCAGTAACATATAATACAAAAAATTATTTTACAACAGGGAGAATGACAATGTTAGAATGTGATTACGAAGTAAAACAGATTGACGGAGATTATGCACAGCTTCAGCGGCTGGACAGACCGGAGGAGGAACTTAAACTGGTAGCGAGAGCACTTCTGCCGATGGAGATTTATGAGGGCTGTATCCTTCATTATGAGATGATGCAGTACTCCATGAAATAAATCTAGGAGACAGGACTAAGATGGAACAGTATTACTACAATCATATGGATAAACAGAAGCAGGCAGCGTATCATGCCATGCTGCAGGGAATTCGGAATCTGGTGGATGAGTTTCAGATCCCGGCACTGGATGCGGATTCCCTGTACAATGTTTTTTTCCAGCTGAGGCTGGATCATCCGGAGATTTTCTGGGTAATCGGGTACAAATACCGCTACTACAAAGACTCACCTAATATTATTTTCATTCCGGAATATCTTTTTGAAAAAAATAAAATCAGAGAACATCAGAAGGCAATGACCGCACGGATCGACAAGCTTGTACGGACAGCTGCAAAGTTGTCCGAATGGGAAAAGGAAAAATATGTGCATGACTTTATCTGTGAAAACATCCGTTACGATAAACTTAAGAAACCCTATTCCCATGAAATCATAGGACCGCTTGGACAGGGCGTCGGTGTCTGTGAGGGAATCGCCAAGGCAGTTAAAGTACTGCTTGATGAACTGGGAGTCTGGTGTGTGATCGCAATCTGCGGCAACAATCCGGATAAAGGTATCAAATACCGCCATACCTGGAATATTGTCAGAGTTGGCGGTGTATACTATCATCTGGATGCAACCTTTGATAATACTCTTGGCAAAAATGACCAGATACAGGACATTCGTTACGATTATTTCAATCTGGATGACAAGAGTATTTTTCGGGATCATGAGCCTCTGATCGCACCGGCACCGCATTGTACAGATCATGAACATTTTTACTATAAAGAAAAGAAGCTTTCCTTTACAAAGCAGGAAGATGTCTACAAACGATCCCTGCAGGCTGCAAAGAAAGGCAGAACACTCACTTTCCACTGGCGCGGCGGCTATCTCACCAGAGAAGTACTGAAGGAACTGCTCGACCTGATCCGCAAAGCAGGTGAAGAAAGAAAAAAGACACCTGTCGTAAATGTCAACTGGCCGCAGGCAGTGCTGAGCCTGCATTACATAGAGGAACAGGCACAGGAATGCATTACGATGGACGATGCAAATGAAGGGGAAAAGGAATGAATATCGAATTAAAAATTCTGGATTTTATCCAGACATTGCACATACCGATTCTGGATAAGATCATGGTCTGGATCACCAGTCTTGGAGATGCAGGAATGATCTGGATCCTTCTTACGGCTATCTTTCTGATAATGCCAAAAACAAGACGGACCGGCAGCATTATGCTGGCAGCACTGCTTGTGCAGACGATACTGTGTAATGTAGTCCTCAAAAATCTGTTTGCAAGGACAAGACCCTATGATGTGAATACGACGATACAGCTTCTGGTTCCAAAGCTTCAGGATTTTTCATTTCCGTCGGGACACACATCTGCGTCTTTTACGATAGTAAGTGCATTATATTTTGCGAAGGACAGTCTATGGAAACCGGCACTGGTACTTGCATGCCTGATCGCCGTCTCAAGACTTTATTTATATGTGCATTATCCTACAGATGTGCTTGGAGGAGTTATCCTGGGAATCCTGTCCGGATATGCAGGGTACAGGATCATAGCTTATATAGCAAAACAGAAACAGAGGAAAAACCATGCAGAAGATCAGAGAATCAATTGATTTTTACGGACGGGTCCAGGGTGTTGGATTCCGCTATAAACTGGGATATCTGGCCCGAATGTACAGTGTGACCGGATGGGCGAGAAATGAATATGACGGTTCCGTTTCGACAGAACTGCAGGGGCTTGAGGAAGATATTGACAAGATCATTCAGGCACTTTACAATGACCGTTATATAGAGATTGATAATATCAGAAGACGAAGGATCTCGTTTGCTGAGGATGAGCGAAGCTTCGGGATCCGTTATTGAAGGGAGACGTATAAATGGAAGAGTTATATCAGGCAATTGAGGAGAAGATCAAGACATCAGGTTATCCGCGAGAAATTTCCGGAGAAGCAGTTTACGAGGACATCTGTGACCAGATCGATGGCAAGGAAAACGGTACTTATGTGTTATTGTCCAAGTTTGAGGATGATGTGATCTTTGAATATCATATCACAGTTATGGATCATGAATTTAATCTTGGAATCCTTACAATGAGACTTCCTGAGGGAGTTTATGCAGTAAACTTTGATGAAGACTAAATAGACTGACTGGCAGAGGATTAAAAGGAGTACTTAAGAATGAACATTCATGAAAAATATAAAGCATTACAGCAGAATCTGAAGGAAATGGGAAGTGTTGCAGTTGCTTTTTCAAGCGGTGTAGATTCTACTTTCCTTCTGAAAGCAGCACTGGAAGCTCTTGGCAGAGACAATGTGATCGCAGTCACCGCAAGTTCCTGTTCCTTCCCGGCGAGAGAGCTGAAGGAAGCGAAGGAATTCTGTGAGAAAAACGGTGTCCGTCAGATCATCTGTAAATCTGAGGAACTGGATATCGATGGTTTCCGCCAGAATCCGAAGAACCGCTGCTATCTCTGTAAGCATGAACTCTTTGAGAAAATCTGGGAGATTGCCCGCCAAAATGGAATGAATGCAGTTGCCGAGGGTTCCAACATGGACGACAACGGTGATTACCGTCCGGGTCTGATCGCCGTCAGAGAACTTGGTGTCAGCAGCCCGCTTCGTCAGGCAGAACTTTACAAAGAAGAAATCCGTGAACTTTCCAGAGAAATGGGACTTCCTACCTGGGACAAACAGTCCTTTGCCTGCCTTTCCTCCCGTTTCGTTTACGGCGAGACCATCAGTGAGAAAAAACTCGGCATGGTAGATAAGGCAGAGCAGCTCCTTCTGGACATGGGATTCCATCAGGTGCGCGTCCGCATCCACGGAAACATTGCCAGAATCGAAGTCCTTGCGGATGAGATTACAAAGATTGTCGAGGAAGACAACAGAACCAAAATCGCAAACCAGCTCAAATCGTATGGTTTTGACTATGTAACCCTTGATCTTCTGGGCTACCGCACCGGAAGTATGAATGAAACACTGGATGAGAAAGAAAAGGAGATTAAATAAATGCTGAATCAGTTTTCCAGAACAGAACTGTTATTTGGTAAAGAAGCTATGGAGAAACTGGCAAACTCCAGGGTTGCCGTTTTTGGAATCGGCGGAGTTGGCGGTTATACCGTAGAGGCACTTGTGCGAAGTGGAATTGGTAAACTGGATCTGATCGACGATGACAAAGTCTGCCTCACCAATCTGAACCGTCAGATCATTGCAACCAGAAGCACCATTGGTAAATATAAAGTCGATGTCATGAGGGACCGCATCCTTGACATCAACCCAAAGGCAGAGGTCAATGTCCACAAATGCTTCTATCTTCCGGAAACCAGGGACGAGTTTGATTTTTTCCAGTATGATTATGTTGTAGATGCAGTGGATACCGTGACTGCCAAGATCCAGCTTGTCATGGAAGCCAGAGAAGCTGGTGTTCCGATCATCAGCAGTATGGGAGCCGGAAACAAACTTGACCCGACTGCTTTTCAGGTAGCAGATATTTATAAGACATCTGTCTGCCCTCTGGCAAAAGTTATGCGCCGGGAACTCAAAAAACGTGGAATTAAGAAACTGAAAGTGGTATATTCACAGGAAACGCCAACCCGTCCGATCGAGGATATGGCCATCAGCTGTCGTACAAACTGTATCTGTCCTCCGGGCGCAGCACACAAATGTACAGAGCGCCGTGATATTCCAGGTTCCACAGCCTTCGTTCCGTCCGTAGTCGGTCTGATCATTGCAGGAGAAGTAATTAAGGATCTGACCGGAAAGAGATAAATAGGATATGGTACAGATGCCGATCATAAGAATGATATATGAGAAATAAAATTGTGAAATAAATAACAAAAAAGGTCAAAAAACAGGTCCTTAGCCTCAAAATCAGAGGATAAGGACCTTGGCTTTTTTTGTATACAATTCGTAACTGTTCAGTACCCTCACAGTTACGAGTCAAAATGCATTCCAAATCACCTTCGGTGATGGCATTTTGCCTTGTATGTCTCGGGATTTTGGCAAAAAACATGCCAAAACGCCTCGCGGGATACTACCTTCTGAATAGTTACTACAATTCTTAATACTCGCCGACAACAGTTGCTTTGAGCAGGTTGGTATTACCGGAGCGTACAAGCGGAACACCAACAGTAAGAACAACAACATCGCCTTCTTTGACATAACCCTTTTCTTCAGCGGCTTCAGTAGCATGAAGAAGAAGGATTTCCATACTGTATTCTTCTTTCATATGAATTGGAGTAACACCCCATACAAGGTTCATCTGGCGATATGTACGTTCGTCAGGAGTACAGCCGATGATCGGACATCCCGGACGATATTTGGAAACCATACGAGCAGTATTACCAGAACGGGTAACTGCAATGATGGCCTTGGCATTCAGATCGATCGCTGTCATACAGGTTGCATGAGAAATTGCTGTGGTTACATTTGTAGCGTGCTCTTTGGTGCGAACACTGAACTGCTGATTAAAGTCAATATCAGCCTCTGTACGAACTGCAATCTTGACCATAGTCTTGAGTGCTTCTACAGGATATTTACCTGCAGCAGTCTCACCGGAAAGCATGATCGCACTTGTTCCCTGATAGATCGCATTGGCAACGTCTGTGGTCTCTGCACGTGTCGGACGCGGGTTTTTGATCATGGAATCCAGCATCTGAGTAGCTGTGATAACCTGTTTTCCCGCAGTGTATACTTTGGCAATGATATCCTTCTGGATAACCGGAACATCCTCAAGCGGGATCTCAACACCCATGTCACCACGGGCGATCATGATACCGTCAGCAGCTTCAATGATGCTGTCGATGTTGTCAACACCCTGCTGGTTCTCGATCTTGGCGATGATCTTGATCTCCTGTCCACCGTTTTTCTCAAGGATATCACGAATTTCCTTGACATCGGCTGCTGTTCTGGTGAAAGAAGCAGCGATGAAATCATAGCCCTCCTTGATACCAAAGAGGATATCATCATGATCCTTAGGGCTGATGAAGGGCATGTTTACTTCTACGCCAGGAAGGTTGACACCTTTTTTGTTGCCGAGAACACCACCATTTATTACCTTACAGATAATGTCCTGACCTTTAATCTTCTTAACTTCAAGTCCAATCAGACCATCATCGATTAGAATGCTGTTGCCTGGTTTGACATCTTTATATAATTCTTTATAGGTAACGGAAACGATATTTTCATTTCCTACGATTTCCTCTGCGGTTAAGGTGAATTCCTGGCCTTCCTTCAGAGTGATCTTGCCATTTTCAAATTCGCGGATACGAATTTCAGGACCTTTTGTATCGAGAAGCGCAGCTACCGGTTTACCAAGACGTGTACGAATTTCTTTTAAGCTATCAATACGACCTTTTTGCTCATCGTGTAAACCATGGGAGAAGTTGAAACGTGCAACGTTCATTCCTTCTTTAACGAGTTTTTCCAGAACACCGTCCTTGTCAGTAGATGGACCAAGGGTACAGATAATTTTTGTTTTGCGCATAAATTTCCTCCTACTTTTCTTTACCTAAAAAATACACATCTATTCTAACACATTATTTTTAATGTACAAGTAAAGATTTTGATAAATCAAATGTTAAAATTATAACATTTTTTAATAAAATCAAACGTTGTTAAAACCTGGTATGACGGTTGATATACTTTGCTTTGTACTTGGAGTAAACAATTGTCTGATCCTTGTAGAGACCATAATATCCAGAGACGGCATAACTGATGGAAACCGCGATCAGGTAATAAGAAACTCCGCGGAAACCAAACAGCTCAAAGGCAATCAGGATAGATGTGATCGGACAGTTGGTGACGCCGCAGAAAAGTGCTGCCATGCCCGCAGCCGCACACAGAGAAGGTGAAATTCCAAGAAGATGTCCCATCAGGCAGCCAAAGGTGGCTCCGATACAGAAGGACGGGACAATCTCACCGCCGCGGAATCCGGCCTTCATGGTCAGAGCAGTGAGAAGCATTTTCCATAAGAAATCCAGAGGCCGGGCCTGTCCTTCCTCTACTGCAAGTTCAATGAGGTTATTTCCGGCACCCATATAATCAGCTGTACGGAGAAGGAGAGTGATGGTAATAATGATCGCACTTGCCGCCAGAATCCGTATGTATGGGTTTTTGAAATATCTGGAATAAAGAGCACCGACTGCACGAAGCAGCATACAGAAGAGAATACTGATCGCGGCACAGGCAACAGCAACAACGACCATTTTGCTCCCTGTGATAACAGACAGCTCCGGGATATTTACGACATGAAAAGATTCCGGATTGATGTCAAAGCCGGCAGCGAACTCTGCTGCGATCAGGGATGAGATCACACAGGGAACCAGAGCTGCATAGTACATGACACCGACACTGATGACTTCCATGGAAAAAACAGCAGCAGCCATCGGTGTGCCGAACACAGCGGCGAAAGCCGCACTCATACCGCACATGACCATAACATGACAGTCTTCTTCATCGAGACGGAACCAGCTACCGAGCTGATTTCCGATACTTCCGCCAAGCTGGATCGCAGCACCCTCGCGACCGGCAGATCCGCCGGCAAAATGCGTGAGGATCGTGGAGACAAAAATCAGAGGTGCCGAGCGGAAAGGTACATCATCCTGTGAGCGGATGGTAGACAGAACTTGGTTGGTGCCTCCATCCTCGCGGCCAAATTTCTGATAGAGAAATACAATTATAAGACCTGATACCGGAAGCAGGAGAAACACCCAGATATTCTGTGTACGGTAAGTGGTGACAAATTTCAGTGCACGGGCAAAAAGGCTGCTGATAAATCCGACCATCAGTCCGGTTAATATTGCCAGAACCAGCCATTTGATGAGATTTGTCATATCATACCGAATGTGACCGATATAATATTCCAGATTTCGAGTTTCTTCTGGATTATTTTTATCCTGCGTGTTGTTCATAATGAATCCCCCAAAAAAACGATTTATAAGAAATACACTGACAGATGTTTCTAACTATTCAGGTACTTCATGCAATAATTAAAAATTCTCAGATAGGTCTGATCTGAATAATGTAAGCCATCATGGATTCCGGCATTGTGTCTGTTACTGCTCCATCCATATTTCTGAAGTCTTGTACAGGTATTGATATATGTAAAAGAACGGTTCTTTCCGGAACAAAGTTTTTGGTAGATCACTTTATTAAAAGCAGATACCTGAGCTTCCGTCCGAGGTCTGGCCTCACTGTCTGCTATCATTGCACTGTTTACAGGATTCACGGAAAGATAGTACATCCTGCAGTTATATCTTTTCAGAGCGGCAGATACTTTCCTCATATATGTTACGTAGGCTTTGCTGTTGTTCAGGTCATTTACACCAAGGTTGATGATTACGGCCTTTCTTTCTGAACGTGGACGCTTTGAGACAGAGCGAATAAGACTGGGGTATCCCTCGCGTTTAAACCAGGCTAAGCCCTGTCCTCCCTGTGCGATAAAGGTTACATTTGATGGGATGGAAGATTTTAATGCACGTTTTGTATCAACTGTCCGGGAGTCTCCGACCATATAAATTTTGTTGAATTTTGTCGGCCTGGTTATAACGGATGGTGCACGATCCATGGATGCCTTAAACAATACCATATAATATTTGCCGTTTTTGGAAGGAATGCGAGCTCCTGCCTTATAGTCAGATGCGGAAAGCGTATGTTTTCCACGTGTCCTTGACCAGCCAAGAACCATATTGCTGGACTTTGAATCGACTGCCGGGAAGACTGCACGGCCATTGGTGTTTTTGATGGTTTTCCAGTAACTTCCGTCACATTTATATAATTTCACATTGGAAGTATGGCGGGATTTCTGCACTACGGCAGAGGATCTGGATTCTTTTGAAAGGCCGCATGTTATGGAGCCATCCGCGGCTGCCATAACAGTCTGTGAACATCCGAAGAGACAGACGGTTATCAGCATCATCAAAAGACAGACATATTTGTAGTTGATCTTTTGTTTCATAAAGCACTCTCCTGTTTGATTAAAAATGAAATCCGGACATACAACAAACGGCCCCGTGAATATTCTTCGGAACCGTCTGTTGATGAAACTACTTATAGTAATGGTGTGGGATTTAGTCCTGAGTAATGCCGGTTACTTCATATCCGGCATCTTTAATTGTCTGACGTACCTTCTCCTCGTCAACCTTCTCCGGTACAGTGAAAACAGTAGTCTTGTTCTCGTGAGAAGATACAACATCCTCAACACCGAAGGCCTTTTTGACTGCTTCATTAACATGTGCTTCGCAGTGTGGGCACATCATTCCCTCAACATTTACGGTAACTTTTATCATAGTTTTTTGCTCCTTTTCTTTTATATTATAATCATTTTTTATTTTAATGGAAGTAGCCTGACCGATTTTTTTATCTTTTTTTGTGTCATGAATCTTAAACAGATTCAGACGAAGGGCATTGGTGACAACGCAGAAACTGGAAAGACTCATCGCAGCGGCTCCGAACATCGGGTTCAGAGTCCAGCCGAAGACCGGGATCCATACACCGGCTGCCAGCGGAATACCGATAATATTATAGAAAAATGCCCAGAAGAGATTCTCGTGGATATTTCTAAGCGTTGCACGACTGAGGCGTACAGCAGCAGGTACATCACTTAAACGACTCTTCATCAGAACAATATCAGCGGCATCGATCGCGATATCTGTTCCGGCACCGATCGCGATACCGATATCTGCGCGGGTAAGTGCAGGGGCATCGTTGATACCGTCACCGACCATGGCAACCCGGCCCTGCTCTTTGAGGGAGCGGATCACGCTTTCCTTGCCATCAGGGAGAACTCCTGCGATAACGTCATCCACGCCAGCCTGTTTACCGATTGCTCTTGCGGTCCGCTCATTGTCACCAGTCAGCATGACAACGCGGATTCCCATATTCTGAAGCTCTCGGATTGCCTGCGGGCTGTCTTCTTTGATAACGTCCGCAACAGCGATGATTCCCACAAGCTTTTGATTTCGGGCAAAAAGGAGAGGTGTTTTGCCTTCCATGGCAAGCTTTTCGGATTTCTGTAAAAGGGCGGCAGGAACAGTTACCTGACTGCTTACGAACTTCATACTTCCACCGATCAGAGTTTCATTATTCAGCACGGCACAAAGACCATTTCCCGGAAGTGCATGGAAATCAGAGACCTCCGGTGCTGTCAGCTGATGTTCTGCGGCATATTTCAGAACTGCTCCGGCAAGCGGATGTTCACTTTTTTTCTCCAGGGCAAGTGCCAGGGAGAGAAGCTCCTGTTCAGAAATATCATCTGCCGGAAGCAGATCCGTCACCTCAGGCTGTCCGCTGGTGATCGTACCGGTCTTGTCCAGGGCAACAATCTGGACCTTGCCTGCTTCCTCAAGCGAGACAGCAGTTTTGAACAGGATACCATTTCGGGCTCCCATTCCGTTGCCGACCATGATCGCTACCGGAGTGGCAAGTCCAAGTGCGCATGGACAACTGATAACAAGAACAGAAATTCCACGGGCAAGTGAATATCCAAATTCATGTCCGGTCAGAAGCCAGATGAGAGTGGTGATGATTGCAATTGTAATGACGGTCGGTACAAAGACACCGGAAACACGGTCTGCGATCTTGGCAATTGGAGCCTTGGTGGCAGCCGCATCGCTTACCATTTTGATGATCTGGGAGAGGGTGGTATCCTCGCCTACACGCGTTGCCTCACATTTGATAAAACCAGACTGATTGACGGTAGCAGCAGAAACAAGATCACCGGCAGATTTGTCAACCGGAATGCTCTCACCGGTAAGGGAAGATTCATTGACCGCACTGTCTCCCTCAACGATCACACCGTCGACCGGGATGCTTTCGCCGGGACGTACCACAAAGAGGTCTCCCTTGTGTACCTGCTCGATCGGGACGGTGGTCTCCTGACCATTTCGAAGAACGACGGCAGTTTTGGGGGCAAGCTTCATGAGACTCTTAAGTGCATCGGTGGTTCTGCCCTTGGAACGTGCTTCAAGCATTTTGCCGACAGTGATCAGAGTCAGAATCATGGCCGCAGATTCAAAATAAAATTCCATCATATAATTCATGACAGCTGCAGAATCACCGTCCACCTGTGCTCTTGTCATTGCAAAGAGTGCATAGACACTCCATACGAAAGATGCCATAGAGCCGAGCGCGACCAGCGTGTCCATATTCGGGGCACGGTGCCACAGACTCTTAAATCCGCTGATAAAAAATTTCTGGTTGATGACCATGATGATTCCGGCAAGCAGCATCTGGACAAGTCCCATGGCAATATGGTTGTCATTGAACCATGCAGGGAGCGGCCAGCCCCACATCATATGTCCCATGGAAAAGTACATAAGTACCAGCAGAAATCCGACGGAAGCGATCAGGCGGCGCTTGAGGACCGGTGTCTCGTGATCCGCAAGAGCCTCCTCTGCCTCAGACATGGAAACCTGTTCTTTGCCGGCTCCTTTAAGAGATGCACCGTAGCCAGCCTGTTCTACCGCCTGGATAATGTCATGGGAGGAGGCATTTCCCTCAACTCCCATGGAGTTTGTCAGAAGACTGACGGAGCAGGATGTGACTCCAGGCACCCTGGATACAGCCTTCTCCACCCGGGAACTGCAGGCAGCACAGCTCATCCCGGTGACGTTGTATTGTTCCATTATAAATTCCTCCTTTGAAATCTGGATATTATGTAACTATTCAGAAGGTAGTATCCCGCGAGGTGTTTTGGCATGTTTTTTGCCAAAATCCCGAGACATACAAGGCAAAATGCCATCACCGAAGGTGATTTGGAATGCATTTTGACTCGTAACTGTGAGGGTACTGAACAGTTACGATATTATTTCATAAGTTTCTGAAGTGTACAGACCAGTTCGTCGATGGTTTCGTCCTTACCGGCACGAATGTCACGTGCCACGCAGGTGCGGATATGGTTCGCCAGAAGTTCCTTATTAAAAGAATTGACAGCGGCATTGACGGCAGCAGACTGGATCAGAATGTCATTGCAGTAGGCATCGTTCTCCAACATTCCTATAATTCCCCGGATCTGCCCTTCAATGCGCCTCAGGCGATTAATAAGCTTCTTACGCTCCGCCTCCGAACGATCGGTATGTTTCGTACAGCAGCAGGAACAGACAGGAGTTTCCAAAGTATTATTATCCGAATAGTTCATAAGCAAAAGTCCTCCTCTAAATACCCATTGGGGGTATACTGAATATAACTAAAATATATACCCCATGAGGGTATTTGTCAAGGGCAATTATGGATAAAGAGAATACAAAAAAACACCGGTATTTATTTTCAAATACCGATGTTCTTTTTGCTGATAAGGAAGGAGATCCCGGCAGTCAGTGCTTCTGCGATCCAGAAGGCATGCCATACACCGACAGCACCAAAAATGCGGCAGAGGATAAAGGCAGCCGGAAGAATCAGAAGCAGATATCTGCAGAGAGAAACAACGAGGGAAGCAGTTCCCTTTCCCAGCCCCTCCAGTGCACCACAGGCTGTGACGGATACAGAGGAAACCAGAAAACCTGCACAGATGATCCGAAGAGCTGTTTTTCCTGCCTGGATCGTGGATGGATTTGTGGTAAACATCCCCATGAGCTGTCCCGGAACAGTCAGGCAGATGATGGTTCCGATCAGCATGATCACACCACTCATACAGAGTGTGATGTAGTAGATCTTTTTTACACGTTTATGTTCTCCGGCTCCATAGTTATATCCGATCACAGGACGCATTCCCTGTACGATCCCACTTGCCGGAAGATACAGGAAGGTCTGCAGTTTGTAGTAGATTCCGAGAATCACAACATAGATCGGAGAACAGGAAGCAAGAAGCCCGTTCAAAGCAGAAACCAGGACAGATGGAAGTGCGAGATTCAGGGCACCGGGGATACCGACAGAGTATAATTTTGCTGCAAGAGCTCTGTCCGGATGCAGATATTTCCGGCTTATGGTGATTTGCAGGGGCCGTATTTTGTAGACAATCAGATAGAAAAGGAGGTTGAATACCTGACCGAGACCGGTAGCTATGGCAGCACCTTCAATTCCAAGTGCCGGGAAAGGACCGATGCCAAAGATCAGCAGTGGATCGAGAATGATATTGGAAACACAGCCGACCATAAGTCCTGCCATAGTGACCTTCATTTTGCCGATACCCTGGAAGATCTTTTCATAGGCAAGGTTGATGGTGTTTACGGTTGCAAACAGAAATACAATTGTAGAATAATGGATCCCAAGGCTGATGACATTTGTATCAGAAGTGAATAAGGCGAGGAATCCGGGCATGATAAGGATGCAGCCGACAGTCAGGATCACACCGTGCAGAGCTGCCAGGATAAGACCGTGAGTGGCAGCCTTGCCGGCGGTTTCTCTGTTTCCGGCACCAAGACAGATAGCGATCAGGGAACTGATACCAATTCCAAAGCCGATGGCAATGGCGTTTGCAAAGTTCTGTACAGGAAACACAAGCGAGAGAGCTGTCATCGCATCTTCACTGATCTTAGCTACCGTGACGCAGTGCGTAAGATGAAGGCCCGTGACGAATGGAAAACCACAG
>OLSL01001762.1_pt1 | contig 18987 bp, 12 predicted proteins | sample 1672511 | NCBI WGS metagenome assembly OLSL01 (sample SAMEA3136694, study PRJEB25190) | human gut metagenome | biome: human gut; feature: human-associated habitat; material: faeces | place: Austria | collected 2013
ACTGCCCCACAATTCTTCTGCCATCTTCTTTCCAATCTCATGTGCCATTGCCGGACTACATTCTCCCGGTGCAAAAGACTGGTATCCATGAAACGCAACAATTCCGTCCTCCTTTCCAAAACGCTTTTTGACTGCAATCATTTCTTCTCTGGCGGTTGTCGGTGCACAATTAAGTCCCGATACATACTGTTCCATCAGTTCTTCCGATTCTCCGACAACTTCCATTTCCATTGATTTAGATTGTCTCAGTCTGGTCTTTTCTGCATTCACCGCATAGGTAATCACATCATTAAGTCCTTGTAATTGCCCGGTTTCACTTTCTGAAATCAGTTCTTGGCTCGTCTGTTCTTTGGTCTTATCTGGATTTTCCGCATAATTGATTACTTTTCCAATCCAACCTTTGATGCTCCAGATTGATGTCACTGCCATGATTCGTTTTTCTCCGGAAGTATTACTGTTTCTGTAATCTTACGGACCGCTTCATTGAACTTCCACACTTCCTGATCGTAACGCTGCACATCTATCACATTTAACACATGTGCTTTCTGTGCAATCTGATTTAAGTTATTTCCAATCTTATGAAGTTCCCGCATCATGGAATAATAATCTGGTGGCGGTGCGTCTCTTGGAACAACACCGGAAATCAACTGTCTCAGGTACGCTTCTCGGTTCAGTCCGCTTTTCTTTACTTTCTTATCCAATGCCTCGGCTTCCTTTTTGTTCAACCGAAAAAGAATTGCTACATTACGTTTTCTCACCGCTCCATCTCCTTTGCTTACTTTCTGTTTACCTGTAAAATGCACATTGCAATTACACCGACTGCACTTCCGATAAATATTCCTGCAACAAATAAAATCATTTTCTTCATATCTCCTGTTTCTCCATCTTTTAATTTTTAAGGGTTTCAGGGATTCTCCCTGACAAGCTGCCGGAGGACTGACAGACAGGAAATCTGTGTGGCAATCCAAAGGCGTTGCTTGCTGGTATTGTGTATTCTTCTGCCCCGTCTCGTTGCTCCAGGTATCAGAGAATTTACTGTCCGAAAAGCAAATGCTTTTTTATTCTTTCAATTCACACTGCCCGCAGGTTTTGCAAAAATATTCGCACTCTGTACAGCGTGTATTTTCATCAGTTGCCATACATTCTTCACTCGCCGGACAATATTTTTGACAGTTTTCACACTGCTCCGTACAGCTTTCTTCCGATACCTTTTCAGCAATAATTCCAAGCAATCCGTCCTGCTCTTTTTCTTCTTTCACCTGTGTTTCCAGAAAAATCTTCAACAGATCTTCGCTGTCCACATTATCTTCCATCGTTAAAATCAACTCTTTTTTATGAACCAGTGACAAATCGTACTTCACTATTTTCATGTGCTTTTGTCTCCTCTCTTCCTGCTCAACGCTCCCGTAGACGGCTGCTTTTCTGGTTTTTTGCCTTCTCCCGCCTTGTTAATTCAAGCTGTAATCTCAGGCACAACATATCATTACAGTCCTTGCCTTTCGTTGGTGGTTGGTCTTTCACACGATATTTTTCGGGTACAACTGTTTGGATTGCTTTTGTTGCAAGTCTTCCGGTACGGTCATTATCCAAATGTAATACAATCTCTTTTACATCCGAATGTTCCTTCAAAAATCGTGTCAATGCCACTGGGACTTTGCTTCTTTCTATCTCTTTTGCAGGTTGATACACACCCGCCAACGACAATAAATGCTCCGTCCGCCACTCTTTCCCGTCCAATTTCTGCATCGTTGCATAAGATAACAGGTCAATAGCCGATTCAAACACATGCACTTTATCACTCATTTTCTCTGCCGGAATTAAAAAAGAATAATTCTTATCACTTCCATTTGCTTCTCCGATAAAATCTGTATTGATTCCACGAAGTGCTGCATATTGTGGTTTTCCCTGTTGATCCATACCAACAAAAACTGCATTATGATGATATGCACTTTCATAAATCCGTCCAGTCTCTATACAGAATTGAACAATTTCTTCATCAATTCCACGCCCGGTAAGGTAACTGAACACATTTGTGTGATACCGATTTTCTTTTGGTAACAGCAGATGTTTTTCCACTGGAAGCTGCTCGGATACAGAAAGAGGCGGTTGAATATTTGCCTGTCCTGCAAGCAATTCAACCGCCTCCAAAAAGCTGTAATCTTTTACTTTAATCAGATAATCCAGTGCTGACCTGCCACCAATTCCTCTGCTCCACCACATCCATTTACCATTAGATATCTTCAGACTGTCATGCGTTCTGGTGGTATAGGTGTTACCTGAAAAGTGAACCAACTCATAAGGTTCATAATTTTTCAGATAAGTCAACAAGTCCATTCGCTTTACTTCCTGCACAACCTGAGGTGGTATATATGGCATAATCTCCTCTCCTTTCCTGCCTTGAATTGATATTGTTGGTACAATATCTGGGCATAAAAATAGCCAGATATTTCTCTAATAGAAGTTCATCTGGCTATGTAAATATTCTATCGTCGTTGCCGAGCCTGATATCTTGTTTCTAAATTATTAGTAATATAACCATTATTTCGTAATTCTGTAACAATTTCCGAATATATATCATTCTCTCCCGGATCTTTAATTGTAACTATCAAAACAAACTCTTGCGATGGAATATATAATCCGCTACGAGCAGTCATATCAACTCTTAATTTCCATCCATCACTGATTTTAATTCCTTTCGAAATTTTTCTATAATATGATTTTATTGGACTCCACTTAAATCCATTTTCCACCCTAGATACTTCAAATTTTTCATCCCATTTTGTTTCTAAGGGAACCTGTCCTTTATATTGAATTTCTCCACTTGGCAGATACTGATATGTGCCAAAGCTTACATCTATATTAGTTCTACAATACTCTCTTCCATATTTTTCATCAAGAGGTGGCAAATATGCCAAAGTCATTCCAATCTCTCCATAAAATTTATTATTTCTAATAAGTGATTTCGGATATGGAAAATCATACATTTCCAAATGTGAACCCTGAGAAATTCTTTGTTTGAAAATAAGTGTAACTTCACTTTCACTACACTGAAGTACTTCTTGTACATCTGCTGAAGGTATTCCAAAACCATAATATTTAATATTATCCGGACTCTCATCTAACAATTCTCGTGAATTTAATCTTGCCGAATGAATAAGCAATGCTTTAGTCAATAACAAATCTGGATCCAACATTTCTTCATAAATAGATGCAAACTTTTGTAATGCTCGTGGTGTAGAATAACTAGTCCCATTTCCTTCTATAATCTTTCCCTCTGGACTTAAACCCTTTACACCGAGGCCATCTATTTTATATATGTTTGAAAGATTTCCACCATAGTCAACTATATCTGGTTTGACTATATAGTTTGCTCCTGGACCACGTCTACTAAACGGAGATGGTTCATTATGTTTTACCATCGAATTGTCCGAATCAAATAATGCCACCGAACCAACTGTTATCGCTCTAACTGAATCTGATGGTGATATTAATCGATCATGTTCCCCCAGATCATCTTGTGGTGGCCAATTTCTTAACGGAAAATCGTTAACATTTCCACTGGACACAAAAATTTGAACATTATATTTATCTTGAATATAATCAAGAAATATCCCCAGATCTGACATATTCCCATTGCATATTTTGTCAGGGATTCCTAATGATAAATTCCAAATTTTTGTCGATTTTGAATACTTCTCCATTGTTTCTTCGATAATATCCATTAAATCATCTTCACAAATCCCATCTATAGGACCATACTCTTTATCTCCATTTGGAATAGCTATAATATCTACAAATTTAAATCTGTTTGCTTTTGACGCTTTAATACCATTTAAAGAATTCCCATATTGGATCGTCGACGCAATAAAAGTTGCATGCTCTGGATTGCGATATTCTCTACTCACATACTCTTCTCTTGCTATTATATACGGCTTCAAATATGGATTATCATCACTGATCCCACCATCTATTATCCCTATCGAAATATCACTATCATTATAATCTTCTTCCAAAATATCTTGAACGTCTATAGAAGAATAATCATATTTTGGCTGAAAATATTCTTGAAAAAAATCTACAGATTTAACCCCATTAATAGATGCTATTTTTGTCACATCATCATACGAATTTACTTTTACTTTTATATATTTAATATGATCTCCATATTCAATCACCTTACATTGATTTTCCAAACCCAATGTTGCAATTTTTTCCCATACATAATTCCAAATTTGAGAATTATCAAATTCATTATCAAAATCAAATATTTTAATCTTAATTTCATTTTTTATTTTTTCGAAATTATTTTGTCCCTTATCTGCTAATTGACATGAAATTTTATCATTTGCTTTGACTGGTTGAATATCCAAAACCGCTGTCATATTGGCCTTGAATTTTTTTGATGGCGGATCTTTCACTAATTCCATTGTTTTTTGTAATGATTGCTTATTAACTTTAATATAAATCTCATTCAAATCTTCTGTTCCAATAATCGGACAACATCTACAAAGATCTTCTGGTTTATGTGATTTAGCTATCGCTTCTGGTTTAACAATTATCTTTCCCACCGCAGGTACATTGTCATTTTCATCAAAAACTTCCTCGTAAAATGACATCAGATTTTCAAACTTATTAGCAATATCCATTTGCAATTTTTCTGTTACTTCTCCAAAAAATTTAACATCTCCTCCGCCCTTATTAGGATAAATATCCTCATTTTTTGGAAGAACGATTTTTATTGGCAAATTCTTTTCACTCATGTATCTCAACCTCCTTTACAAATTTTTGTATAGTAGTTTTTGAACTCCCTAAAATATCCGCAATCGTTTGTAAACTAAATATTTTTTCACTACACTCTCTTAAGTATTTTGCTTTTATTTGTAATATTTTTCGATTATCTTCACAATTTTGTGGCACTATATTCCTTGAAGAGAAAAACTCCTCATAAATACTTTTTTTGTCAAAAGATGTATTATAAATAATAGATTTTCTTATTGATTTAATAATAATTTCTTCTATTTCTGCGCCACTCAACCCCAAAAATAATGTTGATAACTCCAATAGATCTTTCTTGTTAAAATCAGTAATATTATTTGTAAATAATAAAATTAATTTACTAATTGCTTCTTTATCCGGCAACTCTATCTCTAATTTATAATCAAATCTTCTCCATACCGCTGGATCTAACAACTGTTGATGATTTGTTGCCGCTAAAAGCAAACTGTCCTTACTCATCGAATCTACATTTTGTAATAAACTATTAACCACTCTTTTTAATTCCCCAAGTTCATTATTATCATCTCTGGCTTTTGCTATCGCATCAAATTCATCTAAGAAAAGAACACATGGTAATTTTTGTGTAAATTCGAATAAACTCCGGATATTTTTTGCGGTCGTTCCTAGGTATGATGAAATTATGCTATCTAATCTAGCTATAACTAGTGGCAAATTTAATTCTCTTGCAATAAGATACGCACATTTTGTTTTTCCGCATCCAGGAGGACCATATAATATTAAAGTATTAGATACTCCTATCCCTAAATCATTCAGTTTATCCGCGTTCTTATAACTCAAAATAAAGGCTTCTAATTTTTCAAAATTAGACTTTGACATTACAACCTCAACATTATTTTCAGACGGATATACTATATCAGCTAAAGGATTTCTCGATTCTGTATCTACTGGAATACTAACACCTTTTGCACTATTCATTGCTACAAGCATTGATTCTTCTTGTGCAGCTAATAATTTTTTAAACTTATTAGCTGCCCTGTTCTCTCCATCATCATTTAATTTAGATATTAATTGTCTTGTGTAGTTTATAACCTTCGTTTGGTCATGCTTCAATGCTCCCTCAATAATTTTTCCAACCTCTATTGAATATTTCATATTGCACCTCCAAGGACATTATAAAAGAACAACATCTATTTGTAAAGAACATTTTATTATTTTTCAAGAACGTATCTATTGTTTAGCGGAACGTTTCTTGTTTTTTTACTACTTCCATTTATATTTTTTGTTATATTGATTTAAATGTAAAATATAAGAATAGCGCTATATCCATAAAAAAAGCCGAGAAATCTTATCTTCAAGATTTCCCGGTCATATAATTTTATATACTAAGCAAGCACTTTTTCATCCAGAGCCTTGACTTCGTCTGTGGTCATTTTCGCAATTTTTGCAATTTCTTCATATGACAACTTACCTAATTCCAATAATTGTCGTGCTACTTCTACACGCTCTTCTTTCACTGCTTCATTTCGCATTTCTTCCATCGCTCTACACATAGTCGCAACTCCTTTCTCATCTTCTTTGAAATATCGGACTCGATCTGCCAAGATTTTATATTTCATATCCTTGGCATCGGTACAGGAAAAATCATGCATCAACATTCCTAATGCGGATTCGTCTTTAATTTGTGAGTTCACATATATAATATGTGATTCATCGCCAAATAATTCGCCTGTTTCTTTTACCGTTCTGTCAATATGATAGATTGGTAATCCCGCTTTCATTATATCATTTTCTGTAATAAAAATAACATAGGATTCACACAAATTTTCATATTTTTCACCAGGCTCTGTCACATTTGCGTCGATAAGGCTGCTGTTATATCTTGCTCTTTTCACTCCGGCACCCTTATCACTTCTTTGTATCTCGATATTGTACACTCTGTTATTCGCATCAACAGCCAAGATGTCCAGTCTTACCGAACGTCCCTGCAAATTCTTAATATCCTGCTGTCCGTTCACTCGCAATACTTTCAAATCTGTCCTGTTTAAAATAATTTGAAGCAAAAATTCTGTACACGCTTTATCCTCAAATACTTTTTGCATGAAATCATCGTCCAACAATCTCAGTCCCCTCAGACGCTGTAAATCTTCTTCATGCTTCCGGTCAAAATCTAATTCTTTTGTAGTATTCTCTGCCATAGTATCACCTCTTTCTTTTTCCGTATCTTCCTTTTCTTCCGTTTGTTTATAACAGATTAACATAGTTTCTTCTCCTATACAAGCTCCATGTTTTTACTAATCCAACTTCAATAACTCAATAATCTCCATCGCATGTGCAATCCCTAATAAATACATCTGCAACCGTTTCCAACAGTTTATATCGTCTTCCACTAAACAAAATTTCGCCAAAGCTTCTGTCTCTGCATAATTCAAATCCAATGCTTTCGTGACCCCATTGCTGTCGGTAATCATATTTAAGAATGGATATTCATCCAGTAATGCATGGTCTTCTCTCTGCAACTCAATAAATTGTGGCGATTCCTGCAGCAATCTTTCACATTCATTTTCAAGATAATCTACAAACATTCCCATTAAAGGCGGTAAGTGATAAATATCAAAATCACTGATTTTCATGTTTTATCACTCCAATCTTTTTCATATATTCATAACAATGGATATGTCCGTACAAATAATGGTACAAGCGTTCTTTGTTCTCTATTTTATCTCTGACTTGCAAATACTCCAATACTGCCTGATGTTCCTGCTCTGATATTCTAACTTCACCGTTATCATCTAATAATTTTTCTATAACTGGATACTGGTTCAGCAATTCTTTTCTCTTTGCGCAGAAAGTCTGATATTCCTCGTGTTCTGCAAGTAATTCCTGAACCGTATCTCTGTCTACTTTTTCCAATAGAATTCCCAACCACTCAGGTAAAACAATATCGTTTTCTGAAAATAATGATTTCATGCTCTACTTCCTCCTGTTCTTTTTTGCTAACTATAACAAGTTTCTCAGGAGAAAACGACTGTGCGATTTTCACATTCAATCTGCCAGAAACTCTCTGGCAGACTGAATCCCTTTTACCGCTCACGCTCTTTTTCCTTTTGTTCCGGTTCTATCTCCACTCCTTCTCCATCGTCCAACAGCACCTGGTCTTTCTTATCCATATCCAGAAGTACGTTTAATTCTCCAAGCCTTGCTACCTTTTCTGCCAGTTCTTCTTCCTGTGGAAACTCTTTCTGTGCTTCCTCTTTGGCATTTTCCAACTGTACCTTGAGGTTTTCTAACTCGTCCTGCCACCGTAACATCTTGTCAGGCAGTTCCTGAATCTTATTATCCAGACGGGTAATATTACCATGAATATCTGAACCAAGCGGTACATGATATACTTGTTTTCCATACATGGAAATGATAAATACCTTTTGAAAAGAATCATAAGATAGTTTCATTGGGAAGCCACGATACCTTCCAAGCAGCACCGCTTCTGCTGACTTCATTGCTTTACAGGCTTCTATGATTGCCTGTCCTGCCTCTTTCTTTTCTGTATATACAACATCATGAATCTGCATCGCCGGAAAGGTCTCCCGGTCTGGCGGCGTATTTTCCTTTGCCAATGCAATATCTGATTCGTAATCCGCAATCCGTTGTTCGCACTGTTTGATTTCATTTGGGAAATATCGCACTGCTTTATCTTCCATTTCATACTTCTGGCTGAGAAAACTCTGTTTCAATAACTGAAGCTTTGATACCTGAATATCCAAATCCATCTTCTCTTTTATATACGGATTTCCAACTGCTAAGGCTTTGATTTCTGCATAAGACAGTGCCACTTCATCAATATCCTCCACTGACCTTGCCGGACTTTTACTGGTCATGATTTGAGAGATGAATTTCTGCTTATTCTCTATAATCTGATATAGATAAGCATCGAAAGTTCCTTCTGTAACGTAACGGACAATATCTACTTTCGGATTTTTGTTTCCCTGCCGGACGGTTCGTCCTGCTCTCTGCTCCAAGTCTCTCGGACGCCATGGACAGTCCAGGTCATGGCTTGCAATAATCAAATCCTGCACATTCGTACCGGCTCCCATTTTAAAAGTGCTGCCCATTAAAATACGGACAGCACCTCTTCTTACTTTTGAAAATAATTCTTTTTTTCGTACTTCGGTATTAGCATCATGAATAAATGCAATCTCCTCCGGCGGAATCCCTTTGGCAATCAACTTATCCCTTACATCGTTATAAACACTGAAACTTCCATCTGTTTTCGGGGTAGATAAATCACAAAATACCAACTGCGTCAATCTCTTTTCCTGCTCATGCTCCCAGAAGTTATAGACTTCCTCTACACACGCATTGACTTTACTCTCTGGATAATCCGGTAACAATTCATTCATCATTCGCTGATCCAGAGCCAGTTTTCTTCCGTCATTGGTAATCAGCAGCATGTTATCTTCAGTGGCATTGACCATTCCATCCCTTACACGCTCCGCACGTTCTCCCAGTTCTGCAACCATGTCACGCTGCATTTCACTTGGTTTTACAGATACAACCCGGTACTCTACTTCCGGTACTGGAAGATTCAACATGTCAGCGGTCTGAATATCTGCCACCTCCCGAAACATCTGCATAAGCTCCGGAAGATTATAAAACTTTGCGAATCTCGTTTTTAGACGGTAGCCTGTCCCTTCCGGGGCAAGCTCGATTGCTGTCACTGTTTCTCCGAAAGTTGATGCCCATGCGTCAAAATGCTGTAGGTTATGCTCCACCAATGTATGATGCTGCAAGTATCTCTGCATGGTATATAGTTCCACCATACTGTTGCTGACTGGTGTTCCTGTAGCGAATACCACACCTTTTCCTCCAGTCAGTTCGTCAAGGTACTGGCATTTCATAAACATATCAGAGGACTTCAACGCTTCTGTCTGGGCAATGCCTGCTACATTTCTCATTTTCGTATATAGATACAAATTCTTGTATCCATCCGCTTCATCAACAAATAAGCGGTCAATTCCCAATTCTTCAAAGTTGATCACCTGGTCTTTTTTACTCTGGTCATTCAGTTTTTCCAGTCGCACAAGCAATGACTTCTTCGTCTTTTCCAACTGCTTGATTGTAAATTTGTTTCCATTCCTTGCTTTTTCCTCTGTAATTCCCTGCACAAGTTCCTCAATCTGACTGCGGATTGTCCTTTGCTGACGTTCAATGCTCAATGGAATACGTTCAAACTGACTATGCCCGATAATTACCGCATCTATATCACTGGTAGCAATTCTGGCACAGAATCTTTTTCGGTTTTTGGTTTCAAAGTCTTTCTTGGTTGCCACCAGTAAATTTGCTGCCGGATAAAGCTGTAACCACTCGGCTGCAAACTGTTCAATGATGTGGTTCGGTACAACAACCATGGACTTGTGACAAAGTCCCAGTCGTTTACTCTCCATTGCAGCCGCAACCATCGTATACGTCTTTCCTGCTCCAACTACATAGGCAAGCAGCGTGTTCCCGCCGTACAGGATTCTTGCAACACCATTTTTCTGATGTTCCCGTAGCCGGATTTCCGGATTCATTCCATAAAAGTTCAGATGACTTCCATCATATTCCCTTGGTCGGATTGCATTGAAATTTTCATTGTAATAATCAGTAAGTCTCTGCCTGCGCTCCGGTTCTTTCCAAATCCAATCCTGAAATGCCTGCTTGATCAGATCTTGTTTTCCCTGTGCTATGGCAGTTTCTTTCTTATTTAGAACAGCTTTTTTCTTTCCGTCATCGTCCTCCACATAATCGTAAATCCGAACGTCTCTTAGATTCAAGGTATCTTCAATAATCCGATACGCACTGACTCTTGTTGTTCCATAGGTATTGTTTGCCTTTACATTCCCCTTATCCAGACTTCTTCCCTCTACCTGCCATTCTCCCGTATATTTAGAAAAATGTACTTTTATTTTCCACTGCATATAATTGGGCGTATTCAATAACTGGAACATAAAATCTTCAACATCACTCTCCGGAAGCCACGTTGTCCCCAGTCGGATATTGATTTCTGAAGCACTTAAATCCTTTGGCTGTACTTTTTGCAAAGCAGTTGCATTGACCTGATACCTTACATCTGCCTGTGCCGCAAGTTCTGCCACTTTCAACTTCTCTCTTACATTCCCTGACAAATATTCGTCTTCGGAAACATACTTTGGATTCTCTGTATCACTTTCCGGTAAACGAAAAACAACGCCGGACAACTCCTGTTCCAGTTCTTCTTCTGTTTTCCCGGTCAGTTTCGCCATGAAAGGCATATCCACTTTTGCTTTTTCTGCAAGAGAAATTGACAATGCTTCACTGGCAGTATCCACACTGTTCACTACCTTATGTGCTTTGATTGTCCGCTTAGAAAACATATCCGCTTTCCGTTCCAGTGTTCCGTCTTCTGCAAGAATCTCCAGTGAACTCAGCAATGGATAACTATTATCGTCTGCAAATACACGCATATTGGCACGATCATTTAACAGTCCGTATTTACTGCGGAAGAGATCATACAGACGGTTTAATTCCTTCTGTTGTCCTTCGATTACTGCATCAGAATATCCTTCTGTCTGATACCGGATCAGTTCTCTTGCACAATCCCGGATTGCAATCATACCTTTCACACGATTTACTCCAGTCACCGGAAGTGTTACCGGCTTCATACGACTGTTTTCCCGATAGTAAATCTTTCCATCTACCAATGTGTAAGAATAATTGCTCACCGATGGATCTGCAGGAATCGTATGGTCTTCTTCCTCCACCAGTTCTTCCATTTCTACTTCTTCAATCGTACCCTTTAACGCTTCAACTGCAACTGAAAGAAGTTCTGACAGTTCTCTGCCCTCATACGGTCTGCAAGTACTTCTCATGCCATACGGACCGGATTCCATAACCATTTCTCCCAGTATCATTTCCGGGTGCTGTACATAATAGCGGTTCTGTTCAATGCCGTTGTCATCATAATCCAGATATACCCAGTCCGGTTCCTCCAGTGTCATATGGTCACGCTTCTGAAGGAATAAAATATCCGATGTTACTTTCGTTCCTGCGTTTTTGGTAAAGGTATCATTCGGCAGACGGATTGCACCGATCAGCTCTGCTCTCTGTGCCAGGTATCTTCTGACATATGGATTCTTCTTATCCATGGTTCCTGATGAAGTAATAAATGCAATCACACCGCCCGGTCTTACCTTGTCCAATGTTTTCGCAAAGAAATAATCGTGAATGAAGAAATTGTACCTGTCATATCTGCTGTCAAATACTTTAAACTCCCCAAACGGTACATTGCCGATTGCAACATCGAAAAAACTGTCTGGAAGATTTACTTTCTCATAACCCTCAACCGCTATCTTGGATTTCTGATAAAGTTGTGCAGCAATTCTTCCTGAAACAGAATCCAATTCCACACCATACATCTTACAGTCCGAAAGAGATTCTGGTTTCATACCGATAAAGTTACCGACACCACAACTTGGTTCCAGAATATTTCCACTCTTTAGTCCCATGTTTTCCAGTGCCTGATACATACTCTTGATTACAATCGGCGGAGTATAGAACGCTGTCAGCGTTGATTCTCTTGCAGATTCGTATTCTTCTTCACTTAATACAGTCTGCAATTCCAGATACTCGGCTGCCCATGCGGATTTCTTTGGATCAAATGCATCTGAAAGACCGCCCCAACCAACATATTTTGCCAGCATTTCCTGTTCTTCCGGTGTTGCATAACGATGTTCGTTTTCACATTTCTTCAGAAGTTGAATCGCTGCAATATTTGCCCTGAACTTTTCTTTGGCTGAGCCATACTCCGGCACTTCCTCCATAATCTGATACTGATGTCTGTTCTGCCCGGAAACTTCCGGATACAAATCGTAGCTCTGCGCTTTCTTTGCAGGTTCGCCCTGTTCCCAGGAAGGGGCTAATTCCAAAGTATTTTCTTCTTCGGCTGGTAATTCGCCTGCTTCCAATTCCGCTGCTTCCTGTACCGGAACATATCCCTGTTTCTCGATTGTCTGGAACCACTCATGTGCAAATAGATTCAGTTCTTCTTCCAGCTCCTCATTATATCCGTCATCGCCATAAACTTCATCGTATCTTTGTAATGCGTCCTGCTGATAAGTTCTTGCCTGAAGCGTTTTCCTGTCATTATCATAAGCAAATTCCATATCCGGATCTGCCATGGCATCTCCATTCTGCTCATAGTAATGAGAGATTGCAATAAAGTTGTCACCAACCTGCTCAATCGTAAGGGGCATGAAGCCTGCTCCTGCCTCAAAGGTTTTGGAATCCACTTCTCCCCGTAAAACTTCGCCTGCCATCTTCATCACAAACTGATAATTCTGCTCCGGAATACTCAGCTCTGTCTCTGTTTCTTCTGATGGAACATCTGTCGGCTGTGCCTCTTTTTCTTCTTCGGCTGGTAATTCCGGCAATGGCCGTTTGATTTTCAAATGGTCATTTGCCGGATTCTCACATATCTTACGGTCAAATTCTTCTCTGGATAGTTCTTCGCTAAAAATCGGATATTGCTGATCCCGAAGTACCACTCTCTCTGCTGACAGGAACTCAACTTCATAATCTTTCATTCCTATCGTAACAACAGTATCCTCAGAAATGTCATAATCTGCCGATTCGTTTTCCGATTCTGTTACAGCTCTGTCTGATATTAATTGTTGCTCAGATTCTTCCTGCAAAGGTCTTCCTCTGGCAATTTTTCTTTTTTCATACTCTGGAAATTCTTTCTGTTCCTGCTCTGAAAGATACCTTCCAACAGCAATAAGTTCTCCAACTCTTTTTACGACTACGTTCCATTTCAGTAAAATTTCTGGTGAATCTACTTCATATCCTTTCCGTAGTTTTATTCCTTTACTGTCATAGTTTTCATCAAGTTTTATTCCATTTATATTTAATGTTCTTCCACCTATGCCATATGCACCCTGCAAGAATTTCACATTTTCTGATGTGCTATGTTCCTGTTTAAGATAAGAATAGATATCGTATTTTCCATCTGCAAAATGCGGACCGTCTTGAAGAACCTCATCAATCAATTCCTGTGAAAAAGAAAAAGCAGGGGATTTTTCCTCTGCCTTCTCTTCTAATATTTGAAGTTGTTCTTCCTCACTTGGAAGTATGTCACTACTCCTATTATTTTCTTCTAATTCTCCAGGATTTCGTTCCTCACGATTTCCTGCGCTCTCTGCCGGATATTGTTCATTCTCCCGATCCACTCCATCTGATCTCTGGCTTTCAGTTCTTCTGTCACGCCCTCGTTCTCTGCCATCTGCTGAATAAGTGTCTCCATTCTGTTCTGTGCTTCTTTCTCCGTCTGAATCAGATGCTGGTTCAATGTTCCCGCTGTCAGAAGATTCAGATACATTCCGTACCGATTCTTCATCAGATATTGTTTTCGGAGATATGCGTACTTCCCAAGGTGAACTTCCTCGCCCTCTGGAATTGTAAGATTCGGCAGGAGATAATCTCCCTGTCTGCTGTATGTGATTGCTGCCATTGTCCTGTCCCCTTTCTGTTGCGATTTCCTGTTTGTTATCCACATTATAATCTGTTGTTTTCTGTTCAACAAATGTGCGTTGCTTCCGTTCCTGTATCTTTAACTTTCGTATTGTGTCCGCAACTTCTCCTAATGCCATTTCTGACATATCACTCGCAGCCACGCCAAAGAGATTGACTAACTCCTTTGTATGAAAGTCCCGAATATTTTGAAAGTCCCTTGTCTCCAGATAAATGTCCGGTTCAATTCCACAACGCAAAAAAAGCATATAAGAAATGCTGTTTGCAAGCAGTTGTTTCATTTTCAACCGGATATTAAACTCATCAATTTCTTCTAACGGACTATCCTTTGTCGCAAGTAGGATATCCGGAAGATAATCTCCAATGTTATCCTCTGCAATATTCAGAGACGCTTCCAGAATCACCATCGCAAACTCTTTTCTGTCTCCGTCCGTCACGCCAAATGTATTTACCAAGGCTTCTTTTACTGGTTCCTGTTGTTCTTCTGCCACACTCCACAAAGAGACCGGACGCACCAGACGCTTATACTTTCCTTCTCTGGTATCGGATACATCAAAATAATATTTTAACTTTAATCTATCGGAACTCTTATCAAATACAGCAATTCCTTTAGAATCTCGTTTTACCCACCGTCCAAACTTTTCATTCCATTTTTCCATAGGAAGTACTGCGGTTGCTTCTGGACGCTGCACATGAATCAAAAGCTGTTCATCAAATGGCAATCGGTAATTTTTACTGGCTGACTGAAGAAAGGCTATCCACTTTTCCGGTGACTCTGTCACTTCCTGCGTTGCTTCCTCATACAGTTTTGTAATGACATCAAATTTCTTTACCACGTACCTTCCTCCTATCGTTCTCTTTCTTTTTGTCTGATTGGATATTTTTCTAAAAACTCCTGCACTGTCCGGCACCCCTTATCTTTATATTTCCAGTCCGTTTTCGCTTCCAGGTCAAGATAACCATTCGCTGGTATTTTTAACCGTTCGCGTGTAAGAACCGAACCCAAATGATTCGCTAAAATGCCTTTTGCAATCTGGACTGGTTCCCACGTTTCATCATCATATCTGACTTCATATAAATATAACCCTTTCGGAACTGTCTCCTGATCCAAACGCATATCGTTAAATAATGCAGGTTTTCCAAACAAACGGATTTCCGTATAATACTCATTCATAACATCATATCTCATACTGCTCCACCTCCCAAAAAAGTAATCACTTTATTGGCTTTGATTGCTTTCTGCAAATCATTGATCATTCCAATCTCTGCAACCGTAATCCCTTGAATTTCCAAAATCTCGTCCAAGGTCATTGCAGAAATATCTTTTTCCTCTGTAATTCCTGCTTCAAATATCTTATTGATAACTTTTACCGCTTTCTGGTTCACTACCATTCTTTTGTCCTCCTTGCCTGTTTCGCTATGTAAGAGGGTGGTATTTCACCACCCTGTAATCCTTATTCGTCCTCGCTTTCTTCTTTCTTTTCTTCAATCGCCAGTGGTGCTTTCTTCTTTTTTCTTGCATGGATAGCCACTCCACCAACGCCCATTGCAGACAATGCAGCAATGGCTAGCCACAATCCTGCTTTTGCGGTGTCTCCTGTTTTTGGAGGATTGCTTGTCTTTGTAGTAGTACCCGGTGTCTCTGGGGTTGGTGTTTCCGGTACTTCTTTGATGGTTACGGTCTGTCCTTCATCGTTGATATCCTTATGCTCTGTTACCTTTTTCGGTTCTTCCGGATTTGTCATATCATACAGTTCTTCAAAAGTTACAAGCTGCTTTCCTCCAAGAGTGCTGCCGTCGAAAGTAAACTCAACCTGCACTTCCATGTTTTCCTTATCAGCAATAAATTCATAATCATTGGTAACTTCTTTGCCATCAATAATCAGCTTTGCATTTTCTGCCTTAACCATCTGCCAACCAGACAATTTATACTTTGTACCGATTTCCAATCCATCTAAAGTAACTGTATCTACAATCGTCAGATCTTTTCCGGCTTCGATTTCTTTCTTACCGTTCTTATCAGTTGCTGTGGTATGAATCGAAATCTTTCGCTCTGTAATCAGGACCGTCTGTCCTTCATCGTCAATGTCCTTATGCTCTGCAACTTTTACAGGTTCTTCCGGATTCTTCAGGTCATATAATTCTTCAAATGTAACCAGATTCTGTCCGCCAAGTTCTGATGCATCGAACGTATAAGAAATCTCTACTTTCATTTTCTCGCTGTCAGCAACAAAAGTATAATCACTTTCCACACGCTTTCCATCAATGAGCAGTTCAGCATTTTCCTCTTTCAGCATCTGCCAGCCTTTTAACTGGTACTTTCTTCCTTCTTCCAGACCGTCCAGAGTAACTGTATCCACAATCGTTACTTTCTTTCCTGCAACAATTATCTTTTCGCCCGTTTTCTTGTCTGTTGCGGTTGTATGAATGCTAATCTCTTTCTCATACTCATCGGTCAGTGTTCCAAGGTCGATTTTCACTTTATTTCTGCTGACAACAACTTCAAATGCAGGGATCAGCTTCATGCCTTTATTGGATTCACAAGATAATTCCTCAATCTCATAAGTATCATAAAGCAATGCACCTTTGCTATCGTCCGGCTCAGAAGTTCCGAACCAGATACCGTCCTCACTGGATTTTCCTGCATTTGTATTTTTCTTATGAGACGCCCAATCGGAAGCGGTTGAAAACTGACCATTTTTATCTGTCACTACGATATGGCTCTCTCCGGTTGTTTTACTCGTAATCTTAAAAGGAACATTCGCAAGTCTCTTATGTGTACCTGCTCCAATCTTTACGCCTTCCAGATCTCCACGTTTAATCTGGTTGTAAATGGAATGACTTTCGTCTGTTAAATCCACGATTTTTCCATTTTCTGTAATCGAAAATTCAATCGCTTTTGCCCCGTCAGTCAGATAACCTTCCGGTGCTTTGGTTTCTTCCATTTTGTATTTACCATACGGAAGTAAATCTGCCGTCGTTGTTGCAATTCCGTCAATTCCTGTCTGAATCATCTTAACTGTCTCATTCTTCTTGTACAGTTTTCCTTCTACCAGAACCGGATTCTCGTTCAGTGAAATAATTGCAAATGCTGCATCTTTTAATGTGGCACTTCCCTGTGCTTTGGTGTCTTTTGTCTCCAAATCACGTTTCTGAATCTTCACACCACCTCGGATTACCTGATCTGATACGGAATACTGGTTGCTTCCGGAAAGGACTGCAAGCTCTCCGTCCTCTGTAATCTGTGTCAGATACATTCCTTTTATCTGCTCTGTGCTGTCCCCTGCCTGCATATAAGCTCCGTCCAGTAAATATCCGTCCGGTGCTTTTGTCTCCTCAACAGTCAGTGTTCCAAGTGGTAATACGCTTTTTTCATTCTGAATGTAAAATGCATCTCCCGATACTTTGTAAGCATCTGACAGTTTTGTCACATAATGAATACTTCCGTCACTGCTCTTTTCTGCCACCGTTTTTGTAACCCAGGTACGTGTTGCTTTCTCTGGTAAGTTATCTTTTGTATAAAATCCGTCATAATAATGCCAGGTAAATTCTGCTCCTGTCAGTGCTGCATTACCCTGTGCGGTTGCTTTTCCTGTCTCCATATCAATCTTAAACAGGTCTACCAGTGTCTCTGTCACTTTCGGAACATCGGAAACATTTAATACGGCTGTTTTTCCGGCTTCAACCTTCAGACTGTGTACTGTCGTATCCAGCTTATATCCCTTCGGTGCAGAAAGCTCTTTGATGTAAACATTCCCTGCAGTCACTTCAACCTCATTTGTCTCACCATTCTCATTTGTTGTAAGTGTTCCAATCTGATTGCTGCAATTCTGGTCTGAGAATATGCCAAAGGTTGCTCCGGCAATGGAATACATCGCATTTCCATTTGTGACAATCTCATTTGCGGTTGTCTTTTTTACTTTTGCATTTCCGACATTCAGTTCTGCCCAAAACTGTCCGAGATCCTGTCCCTCTCCAGTATAGATATATCCTCCACATTTATACCGACCTTTGTTCGCCTGTACAAATGCTCTCGCTCCTGCATACACTTCATTCTGAATATCCTGTGAAATCTCAGAATATGCAGCTCTGACATTATCACACTGCCAGCCTAAATACTCACTCAATCTCTGCCATACCACACACTGTTCCAACAGATATCCCTGATTCGCATTCAGGTTGCTGTGACTGCCCCTATACTGCTTTACATACTCCAGTGACAATGCCACATCTTCGATCTGTGCAGCACTCATACTGGAACTCGCATCGTGCCTGGTTTTATACCCATTTTTAAATCCGGTGTTAATATCTACACAATAGGCGGTTTCGCCCTCTACTCGCATGTGACCTTCATTGAATGTAGAATGAATGGTTCCATCATTCATCACATGTTCAATATATCCGACTCTCTCTGAGGATTCCGTCCAATACTGTGTTTCCGCTGCCTGAACCGATGTGATCGGTAATGCAGTTAAAATCGTGGTCAGGGCAAGAATCCCTGTACACACTCGTTTCCATATATTCTTCATTTTCTACAATTCCTTTCTTTTCAATCAAAAAAGACGTCCGTCTGGAACGTCTGCTGTTGCTTTATGCTGTTTGTTCCCTGCTGTCATGCAGGGTGTGGGAATCTCTGACCTTCCGAAAGAGAAGATGTTCCCGGCTCCTTATTGTCTTTTCGGCTGGTAATCTGCTGGTAAACCAAAGGGG
>OLSL01001767.1_pt1 | contig 18950 bp, 13 predicted proteins | sample 1672511 | NCBI WGS metagenome assembly OLSL01 (sample SAMEA3136694, study PRJEB25190) | human gut metagenome | biome: human gut; feature: human-associated habitat; material: faeces | place: Austria | collected 2013
CCCCATTTCTTCCGCTGTTGGAAGAAATGGGGCCGTCGGAGACAAAGAAAGCGCTTGCGCCCGGGGGCGCGAAATTATCCCTGCGCCGCTGCCGCTGATGCAGTGAGAGGATAGGGGCTGGTGCGCTGGAGGCGTTGGCGATTATCAAATCGCGCCCATTGCGGTGCGAAGCACCGCAATGGGTAGGTGGCGGCTGACGCCGCCGGGGGTATGGGGACGCCGCCTGCGGGCGTGGACACCTCATCCGCCACGGCTTCGCCGCGCCACCTGTCTCCCTGCGGGTCGGTCGGTCCGTGGGTCTGACAGGCCACCGGCGTGTCATTCAATACCGCGGACCCTGCGAGGGGAAGGCTTTGGGGGGTGCGCCACTTAGCAACACGGACCCCTCAAGGGGAAGGCTAATAGGGGTGCGGCGGTAGGAGCGAAAAACGCCTGCCGTGGCTGGGGCAAGCGGCCGCGTCAGCCTCCGCGCCGGTGAGCGTACACGCAGTCCTTTTGACTGACAACAGTGATGAAAGGCTATGTCCGCGAGAAAACGCAGCAAATCACTGCCGGGTATAGCGCGCTGAGGAAGTGCAGAAACGCAGTTTCTGCCGGCGTTCTTTCCCCCATTTCTTCCGCTGTTGGAAGAAATGGGGCCGTCGGAGACAAAGAAAGCGCTCGCGCCGGGGTGCGAAACTATCCCCGTCGGAGACAAATAATGCGCTTACGCCGCTGCGCGGCGACACCTCATCCGCCCCCTTCGGGGGCACCTGTCTCCCTGCGGGTCGGTCGGTTCGCGGGTCTGACACGCCACCGGCGTGTCATTCAATACCGCGAACCCCCCAGGGGGAAGGCTAACGGGGGTGCGGCATTCAACACCGCGAACACCTCAAGGGGAAGGCTTGGCACCTGCGGGCGGGTGTTCAAAGAAAGTTCACGGTTTTTCTGCAAAACTTAAAGGTAGAATTAAGGAAAGCGAGTATGCTATAAAACAGAAAGAGCGATGAGCCCCTTCGAAGCAGGCACCCTTCTTCATGTCTGCTTCCTCCATCATACCACGCTTTCCCCTCGGCGGCAAGATGGGAGAGTGCTCCTTATACGAAACTGCGACACAGGAGGTCATTACGATGTATAACGACGAATTCAACAACAACGATATGTACCGCTTCACCAACCGGGAGGTGCCCCGCGACGACTACGCGCCCGCACCCCGGCAGGAGAACACGTATACCGCGCCGGTGAAGAAGCAGGGCTTTTTCCGCAGGACGTGGGTAAAGGTCACGGCGCTGGTGCTGGCCTGCGCCGTGGTGGGCGGCGCAGCGGGCTACGGCGGCGCCGCGCTGGCAGGCGGCAGCACCTCCGGCGGCAAGACCACCATCAATGAGAGTGACCGCACGGCCACTGCCGTGCAGATCAAGAAGGTGGACGGCAAGACGAAGATGCAGCCCGCCGAGGTCTACGCCTCCACGGTAAACTCCACCGTGTCCATCAACTGCTCCACCACCACCAACGTGTTCGGTCAAACCACCCAGTCCGCCTCCAGCGGCAGCGGCTTTATCATCAGCGAGGACGGCTATATCGTCACCAACTACCATGTGATCAGCGGCGCTTCCTCCGTGAAGGTGACGCTGTATAATGGCGACACCTACGATGCCACCGTCATCGGCGGCGACAGCGACTACGACGTGGCGGTGCTGAAGATCAACGCCGCCGGGCTGACCCCCGTGACATTGGGCAACAGCGCCGACGTGAACGTGGGCGACTCCGTGCTGGCCATCGGCAATCCCCTGGGCGAGCTGACGTTCTCCATGAGCGGCGGCTATGTGTCCAGCTGCAACCGCGCCATCAACGTGGACGGCACTCCCTTCAACATGATTCAGGTGGACTGCTCCATCAACCCCGGCAACTCCGGCGGCCCCCTGATGAACCTGTACGGCGAGGTGGTGGGCATCGTGTCCGCCAAGTACTCCACCTACTCCTCCACCACGGTGGAGGGTCTGGGCTTCGCCATTCCCATTGACGATGTGAAGTCCATCATCACCGACATTATGGAGAACGGCGCCGTCACCGGCAAGGCATACATGGCCGTGACCGTGGGCACCATGAACTCCCAGATGGCCGCTCAGTACAGCATCGACATCGATCAGGGCGTGTTCGTCTACTCCGTCGTCAAGGGCGGCGCGGGCGACAAGGCCGGCCTGCGCCTGGGCGACGTGATCACCAAGATGGGCGACACCACGCTGACCAGCCGTCAGGATCTGTCCGCGGCGCTGAAGAGCTACCGGGCCGGCGACACCGCCACCCTGACCGTGTTCCGCGACGGCAGCTACATCACCACCGATATCACCTTCGACCAACAGCCCCAGATCACCGGCACCGACACGGAGGAGGACACCTCCTCTCAGGGCGGTAATAACGGCGGCTACAGCGGCCAGATCCCCGAGAACTGGCAGGAGTTTTATAACTACTTCTTCGGCAACCGGGGCTGATATCGGCCCGGGCACAGCGGCATAACTGACCACTATGCCGCCAGGATACCACGATCTTCTTCACATTCTTCATGTTTCCCAGCACACATTCGCTTCCCCCGCACCGTCCCTGCCGGAGCTACCCCGCCGGCGGGGACGGTTTTTTGCGCGGTTGCAAGGCGTTGACAGATATGGTATAATTCTTTATTGGTATACTATGTGGAAAAATGAGGAAACGACTATGGAAGTAACACAGGGCGCACCGTTTGAGAGCTTCGGCCTGTCAGAGGCCACCATGCGCGCCATACGAAATAAGCACTACACCGTCAGCACCCCCGTGCAGGCCGGGTGCATCCCCCCCATGCTGGCGGGGAAGGACGTGATCGCCAAGGCTCCCACCGGCACGGGCAAGACCATGGCCTTCGGCATCCCCATCATCGAGCGCATCGACCGGGAGAGTGAGGAGGTGCAGGCGGTCATTCTGGCACCCACGCGGGAGCTGGCCATGCAGATCACCGACGAGATGCGGGACATCGCCGTGTGCCACGAGGGCGTTCGGCTGGTATGTCTGTACGGCGGACAGCCCATTGGCAAGCAGATCGACGCGCTGAAGCGGCGGCCCCAGATCGTGGTGGCCACGCCGGGGCGGCTGAGCGACCACATGAAGCGGCGGACCGTGAATTTGAAGAGCGTGCAGACGGTGGTGCTGGACGAGGCGGACCGGATGCTGGACATGGGCTTTATCCACGACGTAACGCGTATTCTGGACAAGATCCCCAGCCGGAAAAACCTGGGGATGTTCTCCGCCACCATCTCGCGGGAGGTGATGGACATCTCGTGGGTATACCAGCGGGACCCGGAGGAGATCACGGTGCAGGCCACCAAGGAAAACAAGCCGGACATTTTGCAGTACCGGCTGGAGGTGCCCTCCGATGGGAAAGTGGACGCCATTGCGAAGATACTGGCGCATGAGAACTACGACCGGGTGATCTGCTTCTGCAACACCAAGGGCAGCACGGAACGGCTGACAAAATTTTTGCAGATGCGGGGCGTGGACGCCCAGTGCATCCACGGGGACATCCCCCAGCGGAAGCGGGAGGAGGTCATGCAGCGGTTCCGGGACGGAAAGCTGCGGGTGTTCGTGGCTACGGACGTGGCCAGCCGGGGCATCGACGTGGACGATGTGGACGCGGTGTTCAACTATGAGGTGCCGGAGGAGAACGAGTATTACATCCACCGCATCGGCCGGACGGGACGGGCCAAGAAGCACGGCGTGGCGTACACGCTGCTCAGCGACTTCCCCAGCCGGCTGCGGCTGGACAACATCGCGCGGAACACGCGGAGCACCATCGTGCCCGCCGTGCTGGGCGAGGACGGCAGCGTGACTGTCGGCGAGAAATGAGAAAAGAGCGCACTTCAGCAGGCGGGTCCTTTTTTACGGAACGGCAGCAGGTGGGCGCCGTTGGGCCGCGCGGGTTGCTATTTCGCGCGGTGTGTGGTACAATATACACATATAACCGCAAAATCCCGAAAAGGAGCGAAGATAATGAACGAAGAGTTGAAGAATATCCTCTCCCGCGTGGACCACACGCTGTTGGCACAAGGTGCCACCTGGAATGAGATCAAGGCCATCTGCGACGACGGCATCAAGTACGGCTGCGCCAGCGTGTGTATCCCCGCCAGCTATGTGAAGCAGGCGGCGGAATATGTGGACGGCAAGATCGCCGTCTGCACCGTTATCGGCTTCCCCAACGGCTACGACACCACCGCCGCCAAGTGCTTCGAGGCTGCCGACGCGGTGAAAAACGGCGCGTCCGAAGTGGATATGGTCATCAACATCGGTTGGGTGAAGGACGGCCTGTACGACAAGGTGCTGGATGAGATCAAGGCCATCAAGGGTCACTGCGGCGGCAGACTGCTGAAGGTCATCATCGAGACGTGCCTGCTGACGGACGCCGAGAAGATCGAGATGTGCCGGGTCGTCTCCGAGTCCGGCGCGGACTACATCAAGACATCCACCGGCTTTGGCGGAGGCGGCGCCACCCGTGAGGACGTGGCGCTGTTCAAGGCCCACGTGGCACCCCACGTGAAGATCAAGGCCGCCGGCGGCATCGCGGATCTGAACGACGCCAAAGATTTCATCGCCCTGGGCGCGGACCGTCTGGGCACCAGCCGTATCGTCAAGGCCGTGAAGGCCATGGAACAGTAAATATAAGGAGGAACCACTATGCCGACTCCCCACAATAACGCCAACAAGGGCGATTTCGCCAAGACCGTTCTCATGCCCGGCGATCCGCTGCGGGCCAAGTTCATTGCCGAGACATTTCTCACCGAGCCGAAGCTGGTGAACAACGTCCGCGGTGTGCAGGGCTATACCGGCACCTACAAGGGCGTGCCGGTGTCCGTCATGGCCAGCGGCATGGGTATCCCGTCCATCGGCATCTATTCCTATGAGCTGTACACCCAGTATGATGTGGAGAACATTATCCGCGTGGGCAGCGCCGGCGCCATGCGGGCCGACCTGGAGCTGGGCAGCGTGGTGGCCGGTCAGGGCGCCTGCACCAATTCCGATTTTGCCAGCCAGTACGAGCTGGGCGGCTCCTTCGCCCCTATCTGCGATTTCGACCTGCTGATGGCCGCCGTAGAGAGCGCCAGGGAGCTGGGCGTGAAAATGCCCGTGGGCAATCTGTATTCCTCCGACACGTTCTATGACGCCGCCGGGCGCAACATGCGCTTCGCCAAGATGGGCGTCATGGCCGTGGAGATGGAGGCCGCCGGTCTGTACTGCACCGCCGCCTATACCGGCAAGCGGGCGCTGGCCATCTGCTCCATCTCCGACAACCTCATCACCGGCGAGGAGCTGACCCCCGAGGAGCGCCAGACCACCTTCACCAATATGATGAAGATCGCGCTGGAGGCGGCTGTGAAGATGGCCGCAAGGGAATAAGCGTTTGTGTGACAGCACAGGGTGTAACGCTCTGTGCTGTCGTTATCAACAGCACATTTGTGCGTTTTGTAGAAACAAATTGTAAATTTTTGATTACATTTGTTTACATTTCTGCCGCAAAATGCGTTTTTCCCTTGCCAAAGGCGAAAAAGTCTGCTATAATGCGCAAGGCACAGGGGGAGGAAGACCCCGTGCCGAAATGATGGTTTTCCCGCCGCAAGGCGCGAAAATAAAAAAATTGAGGAAGGTAGAATAACCATGAAGAAGTTTCTTGCTATGATCCTGGCTCTGGTTATGGCGCTGTCCCTGGTCGCTTGCGGCGACAAGAAGGACGACCCCAAGACCGACGACAACCAGGGCGACAACCCCGAAGTCACCGAGATCACCGACGCCGACAAGATCCCCGACGAGATGACCTCCGAGGATGGCAAGTACGAGATCGCTTTCGTCACCGACGTGGGCCAGCTGAAGGATAAGTCCTTCAACCAGGGCACCTTCGACGGCGTGAAGCTGTACGCTGCCAACAACGGCCTGAGCTACAAGTACTATCAGCCCGCCAACGGCGACCAGGCTACCGATGACGACCGTTACGATGCCATGAAGGCTGCTGCCGAGGGCGGCGCCAAGGTCATCGTGGCTGCCGGCTTTATGCAGGCCACTGCCCTGACCAAGGCCGCTGCTGAGTTCACCGATGTCAAGTTCGTGTTCGTGGACCGCGACAGCGCTGTGACCACCGAGGACGGCACCGCCCTGAAGAACGTTCTGGGCATCTGCTTCCAGGAAGAGCAGTGCGGCTATCTGGCCGGTTACGCTGTTGTTAAGGAAGGCTACACCAAGCTGGGCTTCACCGGTGGTGGCGGCGGCGACAACCCCGCTTGCTGCCGTTACGGCTACGGCTTCGTGCAGGGCGCTTCCGCTGCTGCTGCTGAGATGGGCGTGAAGGTCGAGATGAACTACTCCTGGCTGTATGGCGCTTCCTTCGCCGCTTCCACCGAGCTGCAGACCATGGCTTCCGGCTGGTATGAAAACGGCACCGAGGTCATCTTCGCCTGCGGCGGTAATATGTTCCAGTCTGTCGCCGCTGCCGCTGCCGCTAACGACGGCGCCGTGGTGGGCGTGGACGTTGACCAGTCCAGCCAGTCCGATACCGTTATTACCTCCGCTATGAAGGGCCTGTCCGCCTCCGTGCAGTGGGCTTGCGGCAAGGTCTATGACGGTTCCTTCGACGAGATCGGCGGCACCTTCGTGACCCTGGGCGCCAAGGACAACGCTGTGGGCCTGCCCACCGCTACCTGGTCCCTGACCAAGTGGACTGTGGACGACTACAACGCCATGCTGGCCAAGATGGCCGATGGTTCTCTGGTCGTCGACAACGACTACTCCAAGCTGGACAGCACCGACAGCCTGACCCTGAACCTGGTCAAGTAATCGGAACGTACTTAACAAAAAAAGAGACGCCCGTAGGCGTCTCTTTTTTTTGCGTCAAGCGCGTGATGCGAGGCGTAAAACGCCGCTGTTTTTCTTGCAATCTGTGCATATATGCTATATAATAAATTTATGCCTTTATCGCCATTAGGCAAAATAATAGAGGAAAGTAGGTGGCGGCATGGATAAGACTCCCTCGTATGTGATCGAGATGCTTCACATTACCAAGGAGTTCCCCGGCATCAAGGCCAACGACGATATCACCCTCCAACTGAAAAAGGGAGAGATCCACGCGCTGCTGGGCGAAAACGGCGCCGGCAAATCCACGCTGATGAGCGTGCTGTTCGGCCTGTACCAGCCCGAGGCGGGCGAGATACGCAAGAATGGCCAGACGGTGAAGATCAACGATCCCAACGATGCCACGGCACTGGGTATCGGCATGGTCCACCAGCACTTCAAGCTGGTGGAGGTATTCTCCGTGCTGGACAACATCATTCTGGGCGCCGAAACGACGAAGTGCGGCTTCCTGCAGAAAAAGGAAGCGCGGAGGAAGGTCGAGGAGCTCTCCAAGCGGTACGGCCTGCACGTGGACCTGGACGCCAAGGTAGAGGATATCACCGTGGGTATGCAGCAGCGTACCGAGATCCTGAAGATGCTCTACCGCGACAACGAGATCCTCATCTTCGACGAGCCCACCGCCGTGCTGACGCCCCAGGAGATCGACGAGCTGATGGCCATTATGAAGAACCTGACGGCGGAGGGGAAATCCATCCTCTTCATCTCCCACAAGCTCAACGAGATCATGGCGGTGGCGGACCGGGTGACGGTTCTGCGTAAGGGCCGCTATGTGGGTACCGTGAACACCTGCGACACCAACAAGCAGGAGCTGTCCAACATGATGGTGGGCCGCCCGGTGCAGCTGGAGGTCGTAAAGGAGCCGGCCAAGCCCACGGATGTGGTGCTGAAGGTCCGGGATCTGTGTGTGCCCTCTCATACCCACAAGCGCAACGCCGTGGACCATGTCAGCTTTGATGCACGCGCCGGCGAGATACTCTGTATCGCCGGTATCGACGGCAATGGACAGACGGAGTTCATTCACGCGCTCACCGGCCTGGATAAGAGCAATGGCGGCACGGTGACGCTGTGCGGCAAGGATATCTCCCACGCCAGCATCCGTCGCCGTGGAGAGTGTATGAGCCACATCCCCGAGGATCGGCACAAGCACGGCCTGGTGCTGGATTTTACGCTGGAGCAGAACCTGGTGCTGCAGCGGTATAAGGAGCCGGAATTCGAAAAGGGCGGCTTTATCAAAAAGGACGCGGTACGTGCCTACGCCGAGAGGCTGATCGAGGAATACGATATCCGCAGCGGACAGGGCCCCGTGACCACCGCCCGCAGTATGTCCGGCGGCAACCAGCAGAAGGCGATCATCGCCCGCGAGATGGACCGCAACAAGCCGCTGATCGTGGCGGTCCAGCCTACCCGCGGCCTGGACGTGGGCGCGATCGAAAACGTACACAAGGAGCTGGTGAAGCAGCGTGATGCCGGCAAGGCAGTGCTGCTGGTATCCCTGGAGCTGGACGAGGTCATGAGCCTTTCCGACCGCATCCTGGTCATGTACGAGGGTGAGATCGTGGGTGAGTTCGACCCGAAGCAGATCACCGTGCAGGAGTTGGGCCTCTATATGGCCGGCGCCAAGCGGGCGGACAAGAAAGAGGGTGAGACGGCGTGAAGCAAAAACTGACAGATCTGTATGCCAAGAATGGCACCAAGAAGGTCCTGGCCTCTCTGCTGTCCATCCTGGCCGGCCTGCTGCTGGGCAGCATCGTGGTCATTATTGTGGGCCTGGCGGAGCAGAAGATCACCACTGCCGGTATGTGGGAGGGCGTCCGGCTGATCTTTGCCGGCATCCTCAGCACAGGCCGCGACGCTGCGGGCGCGCTGACCTGGGGCTTTAACGCCCAGAATGTGGGCAATATGCTCTTCCGCGCCATGCCGCTGATCATGACCGGCCTTTCCGTGGCGGTAGCCTTCAAGACGGGCCTGTTCAATATCGGCGCACCCGGCCAGTATCTGATGGGTACGCTTGTCTCGCTGTCCGTCGCGCTGGGCATTCCCTCCGAGTCCGTGCCCGTGGGCATCATCTGGCTGCTGGCCTTTCTGGGCGGTATGCTGGCTGGCGCCCTGTGGGGTGCGATCCCCGGATTGCTGAAGGCGCTGCTGAATATCAACGAGGTGCTGGCCTGCATCATGACCAACTGGATCGCAGCCAATCTTGTCACCTGGATGTTTGATATCAGCAGCTTCAAGAACGTAACAGAAGGCACGAAGTCCGGTTACATCTACAAGACCACCTTCAACGGTGTGGCCACACCCAAGCTGGGACTGGATCAGCTGTTCCCCGGCTCCCAGGTCAATGCCGGTATTCTGGTGGCCATCATTCTGGCCATCGTGGTGTACATCATCATGGAGAAGACGGTGTTCGGCTATGAGCTGAAGGCATGCGGCGCCAACCGCCATGCGGCCCGCTACGCCGGTATCCCCGACAAGCGCAATATCGTGCTGTCCATGGCCATTGCCGGCGCGCTGGCCGGCGCCGGCGCCGCGCTGTACTGGCTCAGCGGCAACACCGAGTTCTACTGGAACACCTATCAGGCCCTGCCCGGCGTGGGCTTTAACGGAATTCCCGTGGCCCTGCTGGCGGTGAACAACCCCATCGCGGTCATTTTCACCGGCATCTTCATGGCCATGCTGGATATCGTCGGTCTGCAGCTGACCAACCTGACTGCCTACAACGAGTACATCACCGACGTGATCATCTCCGTCATCGTGTATCTGTCCGCCTTCTCTCTGCTCATCCAGATGATGCTGACCGGACGGAAAAAGAAGCTCGTCGTGGAGGCCAACAAGACCACCACGGCGGATATACCGGCAGAGGCGGAGACACAGTCACTGGATGTGCCGCCGGAGGACATACCGGACATACCGATGGAGGAAGCACCGCAGGTGCCTGAGCAGCCGGAGGAAGGAGGGGAGCAGGCATGACATTTCTGATCCAACAGACCATGATCTACGCCGTTCCCCTGATGATCGTGGCGCTGGCCGGCGTGTTCGCTGAGCGCAGCGGTATCATCAACCTGGCGTTGGAAGGTATTATGATCCTGGGCGCGTTTATCGGCGTGCTGTTCGTGAACATCATGCAGACCAACCACGTCTACGACGCGGCCAAGGCTGCCGGCGACTGGGTGGCTTTGCAGGGCTTTGAGCTGCTGGCTATGCTGGTGGCGGCCATATTCGGCGCCATTTTCTCCCTGCTGCTGAGCTTTGCCTCCGTAAATCTGCGGGCGGACCAGACCATCGGTGGTACGGCGCTGAACCTGATGGCTCCGGCCCTGGTGCTGTTCCTCATCCGTATCATCGCCAACCAGAACACTCTGCAAATGGCCACCGGCGATGCGGCCAGCTGGTTCATGATCAAGAAGACCACTCTGGGCTACGCAAAAACGGACGACCTGGGCTTCCTGGGCAATACCTTCCTGCACAAGGTGTATCTGGCGACCTATATCTGCATCATCATTTTCGTGGTGCTGTCGATCCTGCTGTACAAGACCCGGTTTGGCCTGCGGCTGCGCTCCTGCGGTGAAAATCCCCAGGCGGCGGACTCCGTGGGTATCAACGTGTACAAGATGCGCTATGCCGGTACGACCATCTCCGGCGCACTGGCCGGCATGGGCGGCTTTGTCTACGCCCTGACCACGGCCAACTGCACAGCCAACGGCGATGTGGCGGGCTTCGGCTTCCTGGCGCTGGCCGTTATGATCTTCGGTAACTGGAAGCCGCTGAACATCGCCGGGGCGTCGCTGCTGTTCGGCCTGTTCAAGTGTATCGCCGCGGCGTACTCCAGCCTGGACATCAACGGCGACGGTGTGTATTGGCTGGCGGAGATCGGCATCAGCTCCCACGTGTACCGTATGCTGCCGTACCTGATCACGCTGGTGGTGCTGGCCTTCACATCCAAGAAATCCCGCGCACCCAAGGCGGAGGGTATCCCCTACGACAAGGGCCAGCGGTAAAAGAAGCACAAAAAAGAAGCACCCGTACGGGTGCTTCTTTTTTGCGCTGTTTTACATGGATTTTACAAAAGATGGCCTGCGAACTTGACATTTATACCGTACAATGTAGATGGACAATAAGGTGACATCTGAGAAAATGTAAAGTTGAGGGAAAGAAAATGGATATTTTTCATGCGCTGACCATGCTGGGCGGGCTGTGCCTGTTTCTGTTCGGCATGAATTTCATGGGCCAGGCGCTGGAGCGCCGGGCCGGCGGCAAGCTGCGGACGCTGCTGGATAAAATGACCGGCAGCGTGGGTGCCGGTTTCCTGACCGGACTGGGCATCACCGCCATCATTCAGAGCTCATCGGCCACCACCGTCATGGTGGTGGGCTTCGTGAACTCCGGGCTGATGACCCTGCGGCAGGCTATCAATGTTATCATGGGCGCCAACGTGGGCACCACGGTGACGGCCTGGCTGCTGAGCCTGGCGGGGATCGACGGCGGCAGCGTGTGGCTGCAGCTGCTGAAGCCCACCGCCTTTACGCCGGTGCTGGCGCTGATCGGCATCATTTTCTATATGTTCTGCAAGGACAGCCGGAAAAAGGAGACTGGCTCCATTCTGCTTGGCTTTGCCACGCTGATGTTCGGCATGGACACCATGAGCGCCGCTGTGGCGGGGCTGAAGGACGTGCCGGGGTTTGCAGAGCTGTTTTTGGCCTTTACAAACCCGCTGCTGGGCGTGCTGGTGGGCGCGGTGCTGACGGCGATCATCCAGTCGTCCTCCGCCTCGGTGGGTATTTTGCAGGCGCTGGCCTCTACCGGCCAGGTCAGCTACGCCGCCGCGGTGCCCATTATCATGGGCCAGAACATCGGTACCTGCGTCACGGCGCTGATCTCCTGCGTCGGCACCAACAAAAACGCCAAGCGGGCGGCCGTGGTGCATCTGATGTTCAATGTGATCGGCGTGGCGGTGCTGCTGACGGTGTTCTGCATCGTCAAAGCCATCTTTGCCCCGGTACTGCTGAACAAGGCGGCGTCTATGGCGGGTATCGCTGTGGCCCACTCGGTGTTCAATATCCTGTGTACGGCCATACTGCTGCCCTGCGGCGACCTGCTGGAGAAGTTGGCTATCCGCCTGGTGCCGGATAAGGCCCACGCGGCCGATAAAACGGTGGAGCTGGACCAGCGCCTGCTGACCACACCGGCCGTGGCGCTGGAGCGCTGCCGGGTCGTCACCTGCGAGATGGCGGAGGTTGCCGTGCGGGCGCTGCAAAACGCCCTGCGGAGCTTTGACCACTACACCGAAGCGCTGGCCTCCGCCATCCGGGAGGATGAGAGCCGCTGCGACCACTATGAGGACGTGCTGGGCACCTATCTGGTAAAGCTCAGCGCCCAGAAGCTGGGTGAGCAGGAGAGCGAGGAGTCCGCGGAGCTGCTGAAGGCCATCGGCGATTTTGAGCGTATCTCCGACCATGCGGTGAACGTGCTGGAGTCGGCGGAGGAGCTGCGGGAGAAGGGGCTGGCCTTCAGCGACGAGGCGAAGCGGGAGCTGAGCGTGCTGTCCGCCGCGGTCAACGATATCCTCATGCGGGCGCTGGACGCTTTCCGGCAGCAGGATATGACCGCCGCCCGGCAGGTGGAGCCGCTGGAGCAGGTCATCGACGATCTGAAGGAGCAGCTGCGTACCCGGCATATCCTGCGGATGCAGCAAGGCCAGTGCAGCATCGAGGCAGGCTTTGTCTGGTCCGACCTGCTGACGGATCTGGAGCGTACCTCGGACCACTGCTCCAATATCGCCGGGTGCGTGATCGACGCCGCCCACCACGACCTGAATATGCACGCCACGCTGGATGCGGCGCGGCGCCGGGACCCGGACTTCCGGGAGCAGTACCAACGCTGCGCGGCGAAATATCAGGTGTAAACAAACGAAGTCCCTCCCGCCGGGAGGGACTTCTTCTTGTGCGCTCACAGCCCGCGGGAGGCTCGCTCCCGCGCCTCGGCCTCCGCCCGCTGGCGGCAGACCTCCACCCAGTCGGGCAGCTTGTCCAGCTCGGCGGCAAAGGCGGCCAGTTCGTCGGGAATGACGATCTTCTGGGGACAGACAGCGGCGCAGGCGCCGCAGCCCAGACAGGCGTGAGGCCACTTGTTCGCGGGCACCGCGTCCAGCTGCATCTTGATGGTGCTGCCGCTGCCGGTGCGGAGCTGGTTGTACTTGTGCAGCAGATCCGGGATATCCAACTGCTGGGGACAGCCGTCACAGCAGTAGCGGCAGGCAGTGCAGGGGATGGAATTCTTCATCTTATCCGCCGCAGCAAAGAGGATCGCCTCCTCAGCGGGGGAGAGGGGGTCAAGGCGCTCAAAGGTGGCCACGTTATCCGCCATCTGCGCCATGTCGGACATACCGGAGAGGACCATGTGGACGTTATCCAGTCCCTGGAGCCAGCGGAAGCCGAAGGAGGCGATGCTGGCGTTGGGGCGAAGGGCGTGGAGCTGCTGTTCACTGTCGGCATCCAGGGCGGCCAGCTTGCCGCCGCGGACCGGCTCCATGACCCAGACGGGGATATGGTGCTTTTCCAGCAGCTCGTATTTCTCCCTGGCCCGCTGGATGGTCCAGTCCAGATAGTTCAGCTGGATCTGACAGAACTCCATCTCCTTGCCATAGCGCTCCAGAAAAGCGGTGAGGCAGGGAAGGTCCGCATGGGTGGAGAAGCCCAGGTGCTTGATACGGCCCAGACGCTTCTGCTCCACAAAGTAGTCGATGATGCCCCACTTGGGGTCGGTATAGATATCCACATCGTTTTCATAGACGTTGTGCAGCAGGTAGAAATCGAAGTAGTCCACCTGACACTTCTCCAGCTGCTGGGCAAAGGTGTCCGCCGGGTCCGGGTCGCAGGTGAGCATATGGCCGGGGTATTTGGTGGCCAGGTAGAAGCTGTCCCGGGGATGCTTTTTCAGGCAGCGGCCCACCACCGTCTCGGACAGATTTTGCATATAGGGCCAGGCGGTGTCGAAATAATTGACGCCGTGGGCCAGCGCATAGTCCACCATCGCCTGGGTGGTGTCCTCGTCGATGGCGCCGTCCGCCGTGGTGGGCAGGCGCATGGTGCCGAAGCCCAGCAGGGACAGGTGCAGGTCCTGAAAATCACGATAGATCATGGCATTGCCCTCCTTTTTGTGGTGCTATTTTACCGCGAAAAATGGCGGAGCGCAAGAGTGGAATTGGCCGTGCGGTACGCCTGCGCCGCCGCTGCACCCGGGAGAGGGCCTGCGGCATGATGAAGACGGTCCTGGGCGACAGACTGCACCAGCTGAAATGCGGGCTGGAGATGACCTTCTGAAAAACAGACCACCCCCGGCTCCTCGCCGGGGGTGGTTTTGCTTGCTCAGGGCAGCAGTGTTTTCTCCAGGAAGTCGTAAACGGCCTCGGCGGTCTGGTGGACGGAGTCCAGCAGGACGTATTCGTCGCTGCTGTGATAGTTCTCGCCGTCGGCGCCGAAGATGATGGCCGGCGCGCCCAGCCGCGTGCCCAGGTAGTTGAAGTCGCCGATGCTGGCGAAGTAGGAGATGGTGGGTTCCTTGCCGGTGACCTTGCGGATGGACTCCAGCAGGGAGACGGTCATGGGTTCGTCCTGGGGGACGGTGTAGGGCATGAAGCCCCGGGAGCCCTCAGACGGTGCTTCGCGGAAGCAGATCTCATACCGGCCGGTGATACCGGCGCGCTGCACGGCCTTTTCGATCTCGCGGACGATGGTGTCCGGGCTCTCGCCCACCACGATGTGCCAGAACAGGTGGAGCACGGCGAAGTCCGGCACGCTGCACGCGCCGCCGTCGGCGTTGATGCCCACCACGCAGCAGGTACCCTTGCCCAGGTGCGGGTCCTCAACATAGTCCACCTGCTCCAGGGCCTGCGCCACCTTGGCCGCGTCCAGCAGGGCGCTGTGGCCCTTTTCCGGGTTGGCTGCGTGGGCGGACTTTCCGTAGAAGCGGATCTCCAGGCCATAGCCGCCTCGGGCGCCCAGGCAGACATCGGGGAAGGGCTTGCCGTCAAAGCCGGCGCTGGGCTCGGTGATGATGGAGAAGTCCACGTCGGAGAGATAGCCGTCCTCAATGAGGGCATTGGTGCCCAGGCCGTAGGGGCCCTCCTCGTCAGAGACCAGCGCCAGCTTGATCTTCCCGGCGAAGGTCTTGTGGGCGGCGGCAAAGCGGGCAGCCGTGACCATCAGCGCGGCGCAGCCGGATTTCATGTCCAGCGCGCCCACACCATAGAGCCTGTCGCCGTCCAGCTCGCCGTAGGGATCGCGGGTCCAACCGCCGCACAGCTGCACGGTGTCCAGATGGCCGTTCAGGCAGATGACCGGTCCGGGTCTGCCGCCGTCGATAACGGCGATGACATTTTTCCCATGGAAATCTGTGACCTTGGCATCGTGGTATTCGTGCAGCTGTGCGGGCAGTCCCTGCCGGCACAGCCAATCCCTGGCGAAGGCCATGATCTCGTCCTCGTGGAAATACGCACTCTTAATGGCGGTGAGCTGCTGCAAAAGTGCTGTGACCTCAGCTTTTTCTATCATCAGTATGATCGCTCCTCTCTGCTGCGGGGTCGGAAATATGCGCTTTCTCTGTACAGTATAGCGGGCAGGCGTTTAACGCCTGTTGGTCCGGGCGTTTTTCACTTATTGCTCCACGCGCCACAGTGCGCCGAAGTACCACGCACCCATGCCGTCGGACACCACGCCGGTCACGTCGCCGCGCAGGGCGTAGGCCTGCTCCTTCTCATACAGCGGTATCACGTTGGCCGTGTCCAGCAGCAGCCACTCCGCATCCTTCAAATAGGCGTCCCGCGCCTCGGCGGAGGTGCTGGCCGCCGCCACCCGCATCAGAATGTTATAGGCGTTCATGTAGATCAGCGCGTAGTTCCGCGTGTCGCCGCTGCGCCACAGGTCTAGATAGGCTGATGCATCGTTGTACAGCGCGTCCAGCTCCGTCAGGGCCAGGGTGAACGCGCCGCTGCTGAGCAGCTGCTGATACGTCTCCGCATCCTCACCCTGCAGGGTCACGCTCAGTCCCAGTTTTTCCTGCCACACCTTCTGCAGCCGCTGGGCCAGTGCCGTCTGCGCCGGCGTATTCCGGTACAGCAGCGTCACCGTCCCCAGGCTTATCAGCGCCTCCGGCCGCCGCAGGCCCGCCTGCGTCATCAGCTCCAGCGCCTGACTGCACCGGTCCGTGTAGGTATCCGCCTCGCAGTCGATCACCGCGCCGTTGACCGCCCGGAACTCCTCGCCCCCGGCGGTGCGTATGCCGTGAGGCACCAGCCCCTCCGCAGCGGCATAGTCCGCGCCCAGAGCGCCGGCCGCCGCATCCCGGTCGATGACCAGACTCATGGCCTGCCGCAGCTCCGTCCGGTCCATGTTGGTGGCCATCTGGTTGATGAGCAGCACGCCCACGGTGCTGCTGCCGCCGTAGGTGCCGTCCTCTCCTGCCGCGCCGATGACCGCGTCCGCGGTGCCCGCGTCCTTGGCGGCCTCCGCCGCGCTCTTGAACCGGATCTCGATCCGGTCCGCGCGCACCTGCCGCGCGTTATAGTGGTCCTCCTGCTTCACCAGCGTGGCGAAGAGACTGTCGCTCCAGTCGCCGGTGCGGCGGTACGGCCCGTTGCCCACGAACCACGTCCGGCTGGCGCTCCAACCCTCGCCGCCTTCCACAGCCTTCTGCTGCACCGGCATGGTGGCCGCCGCTGTGCACACCGCGTCCACAAAGTACGGGCACATCGTGCTCAGCGTCACCACGAAGGTGTGCTCGTCTTCGGCGTATACGCCCAGCGCCTCCGGGTCGCCCGCGTGGGCGTCCTCATAGCCCGCCACCATGGACAGGATCTCTGCCTCCTGGCTGTCCGTCTCCGGTGCTGTCAGCCGCCGCCAGGCGTACACGAAATCCTCTGCCGTCACGTCGCTGCCGTCGGACCACTTGCCGTCGCGCCGCAGGTGGAACGTGTACGTCTGCGTGCCGTCCTCGTTGTCCGTGCAGTCGTAGGCGTGGGCCGCTGCGGGCACCGCGCCCTCCGCCGTCCAGCGGTACAGGTTGTCGAACAGGTGCAGCACCAGGGTGCGCTCCGCCGGTGTGGCGGCATAGGCCGGGTCTACTGTGGACACGCTGCCGGTCATCACCACCGACGCGGTGTTCTCGCCGCTGCGGCCGCGGCCGCAGCCGGCCAGCAGCGCCGCCATCATACACAGGCACAGCAGCATGGCCGTGCCCCGCTTCCATCGTTTCATAGGACTTCCTCCGGGAATAGACTTTTCCCCATTATATATGCTTTTGCGCCAAAAGTAAAGCCGCCCTCCGGGCGGCCTCACTTTGTTTACAATTACTCCGCGATCAGCAGCTGGGCGATCTGCACGGCGTTGGTGGCCGCGCCCTTGCGTACCTGGTCTCCGCAGCACCAGATGTTCAGCCCGTTGTCGCTGGTCAGGTCGTCCCGGATACGGCCCACGAACACCAGGTCCTGGTCGCTGGTCTCCAGCGGCATGGGATAGCGCTTGTTGGCCAGGTCATCCACCAGCCGGCAGCCGGGGGCGGCGGCGATCAGCTCCCGGGCGCGCTCCACGCTGATCTTTTCCTTGGTCCGCACCACGATGGACACGCTGTGGCTCCGCACCACAGGAACGCGGACGCAGGTGCAGCTGACCTTCAGCTCCGGCAGGTGCATGATCTTCCGGCCCTCGTTCTGCATCTTCATCTCTTCGGAGGTATAGCCCTCAAAGGCCTCGCCGCCGATCTGGGGGATGACGTTGTAGGCGATCTGGTACTGGAATACCTTGGGCTCCACCGGCTTGCCCTCCCGCAGCAGCTCCACCTCGTCCATCAGCTCGATGGGGCCGCCGGCGCCGGCGCCGGACACCGCCTGGTAGCTGCTGGCCACGATGCTCTCGATGGGGCTGTCGTGGTTCAGGGCGTTGATGGCCACCAGCGAGACGATGGTGGTGCAGTTGGGGTTGGAGATGATGCCCTTGTGCTTCTTCACGTCCTCCGGATTGATCTCCGGCACGATCAGGGGCACATCCGGGTCCATGCGGAAGGCGCTGGAGTTATCCACGAACACCGCGCCCGCCTTGACAATGGCCGGGGCGAACTGCTTGGCGATGTCGTTCTCCGCCGCGCCCAGCACGATGTCCATGCCCTTGAAGGCCTCGTCACAGGCCAGCTCCACGGGGATGTCGTGGCCCTTCCAGTGGACAGCCTGTCCCACGGACCGGGCCGACGCCAGCAGGTGCAGCTCCTCGATGGGGAAATCGCGCTCGGCCAGTACCTTCATCATCTCGCGGCCCACCGCGCCGGTGGCGCCCAGAATAGCAACTTTATACTTTTTCATATGATGTACTCCTTTTCTCGATATCGAATAAGTGACGTATCCTGCGTTCAGATGCGGCGCATGGCGCAGGCGCACCTTGTGTACGGCAAGCCGCTGCGGCGAAGTATGGGCGCAGGAGACGCGCTTTATTTTACAAAACTGTTGTACAGCACCCGGATAGCTTTCTCGAAGTCGGCGCTGTCCACGCCTACGATGATGTTCAGCTCTTCGGGCCCCTGGGTGATCATGCGGATATTGATGCCGTTTTCGCCCAGCTTGGCGAAGATCTTGCCGGAGGAACCGGGCTGGAAGGCCATCTTCCGGCCCACGGCCGCCACCACGGCCATGCCGTCAGTAACGTGCAGGCTGTCGGGCTTGATCTCCTTCTCCATGTCGCCCAGTGCCTGGTACAGATACGGCGCGGCCTTGCCTGTCTCCACCACCAGCGATACCGAGTCGATACCGGAGGGGATGTACTCCACGTTGATGTGATAGCGCTCCAATATCTCCAGCACCCGGCGGATAACGCCCAGCTCCGAGGACATCCCGTTCTTGGTCATGGTGATGACGGAAAAGCCCTTCTTTCCGGCGATGCCGGTGATCATGCTGCTCTCCTGCAGCTCCGCCGCCGTGTCGTCGAAGGCCTCCCGTATCATGGTGCCCGGGTGCTCCGGCTGGTTGGTGTTGCGGATGTTCAGGGGGATGTTCTTCTCCCGCACCGGGGAGA
>OLSL01001773.1_pt1 | contig 18882 bp, 25 predicted proteins | sample 1672511 | NCBI WGS metagenome assembly OLSL01 (sample SAMEA3136694, study PRJEB25190) | human gut metagenome | biome: human gut; feature: human-associated habitat; material: faeces | place: Austria | collected 2013
AATGACCAAAATAACTCTAAAAGAGTTTATGACTGGATTTATGAAAATTAATTAAGTATGTTTGCTTCAAAAAGATGCAATTAAAATTTGACGATAAAAAAAGAGGATGAGCAAATATGACTTCAGTATTTTTTGGTATGAAAGAATTGTTATTTATTTCAATTTATGATGGTGAAAAATATTATACAGATAAATTTTCCATGGAAGAAGCTAAAAATTTTGATAATAATAAAAGATTTACTCTTCTAAGTCAAGGGTACGATGTTGAAACTTATGAAAAATTATTTTATGAGTTAAAAGAAGATATTCTTATTAAAAATAGATCTGCCAAAAATATTTGGGAGCGAGCTAAAATTGCGGAAGAATACTTACAGAAGAAAAAAGATCTTGCTAAAGAATATCTTAATGTGGAATGGAAATCATAAATGATGTGAGGTTCACTAAATGACTGATGTATGTTTGCTTCAAAAAGATGCAATTAAAATTTGACGTTGGAAATACTCATAAAGGAAGATTAGATTTTGAAATGGATTGTGGTGTTTTTGCAGATAATTTAACAGAAGAAGAATTAGAATTCATAAGATTATACACTAAAAAGGGAGACTCAATTCTAAACTTTTATTTAAGAGGACTACAATCTCCAGATAGAAACCCAAAACAAGAATGGAAAAATTTGGTTAAAGAAAGAGGGGTTGATATTTCTTTTGAGAGGGCTTTAGAATTATTTAGAATGGTATTTAATAAAGGTATAGTACTTAATGAACCATTAGTGTTAATTAGAAGAGAAAATAATAGGTACATGAAAGTAGAAGGTAATAAAAAAGTTTATTCTGATAAATGTATTCTTTCAACATCTATAGGTGAAAATGTTAAATCTGATGTTTATGGTGATGAACTTAATTATATTTTAGTTCCTGCAGGAACAAAAGTGCTATATGTTGAAGGAATTACAGCAACTCAAGGTGATTTTGAGGTGATGTTGCCTCCAGGTTCTAATTTAGAATATATTAAAGATATTGGAGCTCATGCTAAAGTATGGAAACTTCAATAAATATAAATATTTATATGATGCTGTTAACATATTAATATTAAAAATTAAATTTAGTTAATTGTGTTTTGATGGAGGTTATTGTTTATGGTTGTTATTAAGTATGTTCGTTGTGATAAGGAATTTATTAAGAATATGCCTGCTAAAATTTTAGCTGAATTAATAATTCTTGAAGAACCAATTCCTGGGGATCTTGAATCAGCACTTCTTGGGAATAATAATACATTCAACAAAGAACGAAGAGATTTTGTGGGTAGGCGTGATAATCTTCTTAAACAAATTTGGGAAATTAATTATAAAAAAGAGCAAATGAACATTGATGATTATTTAAAATTTGAAGTAGAGGAAGATATCCAATTTGTTAAGAAATATCCTCAATTCAAACCATTAATAAATCATATTGAATATTGGGATAATGAAGCTGAAGTAATTATTAAAGAAGTTCCATTAGATGAATATTTATTAGAAAACTAACCTCTCAGTACTACTTTTTTTTTTTACTTTAAATGTATTACTATTAAAATAATAGTATATTGGTGATTTGTATGGATATGTTTTTCGGAATATTAAATTTATTTTGGCAGATTATTTCATCATTAAGTGTTATAGTCACATTATTTTGTTTTGTTTATCCTGAAGGAGCTTATCCCATAATTTCCTTTGTTTTTAATAAGATTAAAGAAAGAAGACTTAAAGTATGTTTGCTTCAAAAAGATGCAATTAAAATTTGACTAAAACCAGAAACTAAAATAAAAAACAAGAAAAAAAATCCAAATGTGATAAAAATGAATACTTAAAAAATTTAAGAAGAGCGTGTAAATATGGGGTTTTTAAAAAATGCCATGGATATGGGTAGAAAAGTATGTGATAAAGCAAAAGAATTTGAAGCACAACAGGACATACAAAGGAAAGCATCTAAAGAAAAAAGATGTTTAAAATCATTTAAAAAACTTCAAAAAGGATATAAATGTTCAGTAAAACAACAAGTTATTGTGAATCAATTACTTGGAAGTTATCCTAAAAATAGATTTTTCAAAGGCCGTGTCAGAGCTACTGAAACAGCAATTGTCGTGACTGTTGGGGATTCACAAACTCATAATTTCCCATACTCTGAAATTAATGATCTTTATAAAAGAGGAGCTAATTTAAGAATAGGGACTGATTATGATACAATTCAAATAACAAATTGTAGGCATACTGAAGATATTGTAAGAGTAATTGAATATATGAAAAATAAGTAAAATTGTATGAAGTATGTTTGCTTCAAAAAGATGCAATTAAAATTTGACCTAATAAAAGAAATGCAAAAAAAATTTCAAGAGAAGTATCTAATATTGTTATGGAAATTAAATTGAATTATCATACATACAATCCAAATTGGTGTGATTTGACTAAAGAAGAATATTATAAGTCATTAAATGAGTATACTATTAAAAATAATGAATATTTCTATAAATTATATAAACAAAGATTAAAAAAATATGGTATTGACATAATATTTAAGTTATAATAATAAAATAAATAGTATGAGTCTTGTAATAGCAGGTATTAAAGGATACGGAGAACAAGATAACTTTTATGAAGCAGGAGTCATGAAAGAATTAGATCATGATGGTAAAAAAAAGTATGCTAAAAAGTTATGGGAAGAAGATCCTAAAAAATATTATGAGTGGAAAGAATGGTGTATTGATTTAGATGTACTACCTGATTTTTTTGGTACTCATGATAATCCTATCGATATTGATGAATCTAAATTATAAAAAACTGATTTGTTATTAGGTATGTTTGCTTCAAAAAGATGCAATTAAACTTTGACCTCAAGTGGAAATTTTAGAAATATATAAAGTTGTGTTATAAAATGAACGAATTACAATCACTATCACAAATATTTCAAAACAAGATATTCAGAATACCTGACTATCAACGAGGATATGCATGGCAAAGCCAACAACTTCGTGATTTTTGGGAAGACATAGTTAACCTTCAGTCTGATAGATACCACTACACTGGACTTCTATCACTAAAGAAACTGAATCAGGAAGAAAGCAGGAAACTGGGCAATGATGACTCATGGCTCCTTCAGAGTGGATTTAAGGCATACCACATTGTTGATGGGCAACAGAGGCTTACAACATTTGTAATAATGCTTAATGAAATTATCGAATTCACATGCCAGTTGCCTGATAATATCGGAAAAAGCTATGAGGAGATATATCTTGGATTTGAGAATATAAAAGACATCAAAGCAAAATACATCAGTAGGAAACGACCTCCAGAGGATCTTATCATCACCTATATGTTCGGTTATGAAAACGACAATCCGAGCGCAGAATATCTAAAATACAAAGTGCTCGGTCAGGAGTATGGCGGCACTATCAAAGAAACGTATTATACAAAGAATCTTAAGTATGCCAAAGAGTTCTTCGGGAAGGAACTCCGGGCCTATTACGAGAAAAAAGGAATAGAAGGAATTACTGATCTGTATCGGAAACTCACATTGAAGCTCATGTTTAATATCCACGAAATAGAAGATGACTATGATGTGTTTGTCGCTTTCGAGACTATGAACAACAGAGGCAAGAGACTGACTAATCTCGAGCTTTTGAAAAACCGCCTTATTTATCTGACTACGCTATACTCAAGCGATATACTTGACGGAACAGACCAAATCGCCTTGAGAGAACTTATTAACAAGGCATGGAGTGAGGTATACTATCAGCTTGGAAGAAATGAGAATAATTTACTTTCCGATGATGAATTCCTTAGAGCTCACTGGATTATTTATTATTCATATTCCAGAAAGCGTGGAGATGACTACATCAAATTCCTATTAAGAAAGTTCTCGCATAAATCAATTTTCGAGAACATCATCGAAGTTAATCCCGATGAAGACGATTCTACAGTTTTTATGTCTGATCAGCAGGACGATGACGATGACATAGAAGTAGATTCATCACCGAAAAATGTGACAGACGAGTTCCTACAACCTAAAGAAATAATAGATTATGTGAACAGTCTCAACGAGACTGCAGAGTATTGGTATTATACTTTCTATCCGGAAAAATGCCCAGATATAACAGAAGAAGAGCAGGTGTGGATAGAGAAACTGAATCGTATTGGTATTGGATACTTCAGACCTATTGTTGCTGTTTCATTAATCCCAAGACTTGAATATTCCAAATATGAAAGAATCGCATTCTATAAGGCTGTAGAAAGATTCATATTTATCACATTCCGTATGACAATGTATCAGTCCAGTTATAAGAGTAGCGATTATTACCGTAAAACCCGCGAAGTGTACATGGAAAATATGTCGCTTTCTGATGTGACGGAAGATCTCATAAATACAACAAATGAAAATGCAGCGGACGCTGTGAGAGTTTTCGTTACAAGAATGAACAAACGGTTTATCTCACAGGATGGTTTTTATAGTTGGAGAGAGCTTCGCTATTTTCTATACGAGTATGAGTATTCATTGGCATCAAAGTATAAGCTCGACAAGTTGTCATGGGCTGATTTGACAAAGGTTGTAAAGGACAAAATTACGGTAGAGCATATTTTGCCTCAGACACCAACAAAACTATACTGGCGTAACAACTTCAGACAGTTCAAACCAGAAGAAATTAAGACTCTGTCTGCATCGTTAGGTAATATGTTGCCACTATCTCAGAGCATCAATTCAAAGTTGCAAAATGACAGTTTTGATGACAAAAAGGCCAGAGGATATTCAAATGGCTGTCATTGTGAAATTGAAATCTCCAAAGAAGATTCCTGGGATGCAAAACACATTTATGACAGAGGGATGAAACTTCTATCCTTCATGGAAACTCGCTGGGATTTCAAATTTGAAGACACAAAACAGAAAGAAGAACTGCTCCATGTTTCTTTTGTAAACGATGGAAGGGATATGCCTCCAGAAATAACTGAGGAAAACATTTCAGACATTATTATTCCATCAAATGACGAGAATGTGGATGCAAGAGATCATGTGACTGCACTTATAATGGGTTGGGCTGGTGTAAAGGATGAAACTGGAGAAATACATCTCAATCCAGACTGCTGCACTAAACTTTTTACCCGATTCACCACAGATGTTATGAGCGGGATTCTTCCTGATGCTAAGGATGCCAGAAGCAGTTGGGGAACAAGAAACCATTATTTTTATGAAATTGTTAATGAAGATGAAGGAAAATTGTACCTTAAAATGGCTCTCAGTGCCGAGAATATTCCAGAGGATTTAAAAGCTATTTGCGAAATAATCTCAGAGCATTTTCCTCCACGGGTGAGGAGGAAAAATTGGAAATGGAGGGTTCCGTTTTCTACAAAACGTGTCGATGTTAGCAAATCAACAGACGAAGAAGTAATATGCATACTGAATGACCTATATACCGAGGCTATGCAGTTTGAAAAACAACTTGTTGATGTCATGAAGGAATAATAAGAAACAAATTAATTTCTTCGATTTTTTTCACATTAACGACCGGTAATGTTGTATGTTTGCTTCAAAAAGATGCAATTAAACTTTGACCTCTTGGAGTTACTATAATAATGAGTTTTTAGAATATAAATACATAGATGAATTAGTAGAAATTTTTGGAAAATTTATATTTAATTATAACTTTCATAAATACATTAAAGGAGATGTTTATACTTTTTATTATCCGGTTACGGATGCTGACTTTAATAAAGAAACCGGAGAATATAATAGGGTTTGGAGTAATGAAAATATTTATCAAACAAAATTCGAGGATAGATTTTCTAATTTAATTGAAGAATTTTTTGAAAAATTATCAAATAAAATTCCAACATCTGTTACCTTGGGAACTACAGTATCTCCATTAAATAGTTTCTTTGATTTTAAAAAAGATACAATGATGGAAGATAAAAAAGATTATTCTTTGTTTAATTTTGAAAATAATTGTTATAATGATTATAAATTATATATTGAGTTTTCAGTCCCAGTAAAAGGTGATGTTTTTTTATATGTAGAGGATAAGGTATTTCAATCTGATATTATTAATAATATTGCTACTATTAGATTAAGTGGATTAAATGGAGGAAGTCATACCGTCGTGTTATACTTAAAAAACGCGATAAAACAACAGTTGAATGGAATATTGAATTTAATGTTGTTCAAGACAACAATTATGTGCAGCATATAGAGCCATTAATAAAAGTTTCAAACAGAATTATTGTTCCTATAATTCAGGATATTAAAAATCTTTTAACCTTATGTATGTTTGCTTCAAAAAGATGCAATTAAACTTTGACTTATGTGGAGAAATGTTCAAAAAAATAAATTAAATAAATTATAATTCAAATTCATCAATAGGAATAGGATTATCACGAGTGCCAAAAAAATCAGGTAAACGGTTTAATCTGATACACCAATTTTTCCACTCATAATATTTCTCAGGATCTTCTTGCCATAATTTTTTAATATGATCCTTCTTACCTGAAGAATCTAAATTCTTCATGATAATAACTTCAGTTATATTTCTTCTACCATAACCTATTATTTGCATAATATATAATCTATTTTTACCAATTAATAAAGTATGTTTGCTTCAAAAAGATGCAATTAAACTTTGACTACTAGAAGTTGGGAGTGAAAATATTATTGCTGCAAATAAAGTGTGGGGAAGATATAAATCTAATAAAGTTCTAAATAAATATATGTCTTTCAGGAGGATTAGAAAATGAATTCTCAAAAAAAAGTAAAACCTTTTAATCCATTTGGTGGTGAAATTTTTGATGATCAATCTGTAATGGATTTGAATCAAGAGTTGATTAATGGAGATATTACTCTTGAGGAATATAATCAAAGAATAAAAGAATTATGAAATAATTCTTTTTTGAACATTTCACCACATAAACCATCATATTAATCCATAACCATAAATTGGAGGATTCACCATTTCTGATAATGAAACATTAAACCGAGACAAATTATTACTTAAATTAATGATTCATGCTTATGATGAAGATTTAGCTCGTAATGAGTTAGTAGATACAAAAAAATAGTCAAATGACTGCTCTAACGGGTGTGATGTTAACATTACAATCTACATTATTTACGGATTTGCTGGTTAATCAATTTTTAATTAAAGACTTAGTTCCAGTATGTTGTAAAATATTCTTGTCTATTGTGATGATTATGTCAATTGGTTTGTATGTTTATTCTTTGTATAAATTTATTGATGCTTATGTCTTTTCAAGTAAATTTGATTTGGTTACATCTCCTGAATTATTATTGGATCAAGCATGTAATAATGTTCCAGAATTTAATGCACAGGCGGAATGTATGTTTGCTTCAAAAAGATGCAATTAAAATTTGACCTTTAAGCTATTTTTTTTAAACTAATTATCATTGCATTATTATATTTCATCTAAATTTGTTTGATTTTTATCTTTATTCAATCCTTCTTCAATATATTTGCATATTAAAGCAGTTTGACTTGTTTTCCTTTCAAATGCAAATGTTCTAAGTTCATCTGCTAATTTATCATCAATTCTAAAATTAATTTGTTTGAATCCCATTGATACAACTCCATTAATTTTTAATAAATATTTTATTTTAACTACTATATATAATCTAGCAATATAGCAATGTATAAACTTAATTAATAATTTTCTTCTATGATGAATGATAAACAATAATGTATGGAGAACAATAAATGTTTGATTCTTTGCATAGTTATCATTTTATGCATAATTGGAGTTGCATCATCAGGATCTCATAAATCTGTTGATATTGATGAAAAAATAGGGATAGATAATTTTGATAGTGGAGTTACAAATTATTCTACTATAAATAATGCTGATTTGTTATGGGAAACTTATCTTTATAGTGTTTTTTTCGATTTAGAGAATGTTTCTTCATGGTATGATGGAGGAGAGGTTATAGTTTACTTTTATAATGATAGTGGGATTGTTTTATCTGATGAAGTAACCTATAAATCAAACAATACAACTACTCAAATAGATAATAATAGTTATAATGAAAATTTTGAAGTTGTTTATGCTCGTGGTTTTTTACATTCTGATAAATTCGTTAATATAACTCATGTAACAATCTTACTCATTAATGATGGTGTTGTTGTTTTTAATGAAACTAGACCATTTGATATGAATAATTATGAAAATGATACTGCTAATTTAGATAATTTAACAAATACTATAAGTAATGACTCTAATTCTTCATCTCCTGATGATGATATGTATTATGTAGCTAGTGCAAATTCTGATATATACCATGAATGGTATTGTACTCAAGCTTCTAGAATTACTGATGCGAATAAGATAACTTTCCAAACTAGGGAAGAAGCAGAAAATCAAGGATATGCCCCATGTAAAATATGTTGTCCATGACATTCTTATAAAATAATCCATCATATAATTGATTTCCTTACATCATTTATAAAGAATTGGTGAATAAGATTGTTTTATATCTTAAAACATAAATATTCTCTAGTAGTGTAAATTTCCAAAATATTCATGTACATGAATTTTCATGTACTTCTTTATTTTTTAACATACTTTTTACATGTTGATTTTTGTATGTTTGCTTCAAAAAGATGAAATTAAAATTTGACTTATCATAATTGTTCCTCCTCCAGAATAGTTTAAATAGTTGTTTTGATATATACTTTAATCAATAAGAAAATTAAAAAATAGGAGTTTAAAAACTCCTTTTTAAATTTTTTATTTTAATAGGGATATTATCAATGATATTATCCTTATGCTTGTTCCTATCAGAAAGTATATATCTGTTTTATCGATTTTTTTCACCTCCTTGTAGTTCTATTATGTATGTTTGCTTCAAAAAGATGCAATTAAAATTTAACAGCAATTGTTGTGACTGTTGGTGATTCACAAACTCATAATTTCCCATACTCTGAAATTAATGATCTTTATAAAAGAGGAGCTAATTTAAGAATAGGAACTGATTATGACACAATTCAAATAACAAATTGTAAGCATACCGAAGATATTGTACGAGTAATTGAATATATGAAAAATAAGTAAAATTGTATGAAGTATGTAAGGATTGTGTTTTTCTTCAAAAAGATGCAATTAAAATTTAACTAAATTAAGTATGATAAAAAAGATTATTTTATGGAGAATTATCTGTTTTAAAAAATGTTAACTTAAAAATAAAAAAATAATAATACAATAAAAAAATAAATTATATTATGATATACAATATTGCTGTTTTTGGCTCATGTGCAAGTAGAGATAATTTTTACAGTGGCATAAATCCAGATTATAAAAAATATTTTAATTGCTCTATTTCATCACAAAGAGGTTCAATAATAAGTCTTATGCAAGAACCAGTATCCTTTAAAAATCAGGATATCCCAAATATTGCCAGACAATAGGGTGAATAAAGCAGGAACACAATTTATTAATCAAGATTTAACTAAGAACTTTTTAGCAGAAGTAAAAAAGTTTAAACCAGATTATATTTTAATTGATAATTATTTTGAAGTGATTTTTGGTATAATAAAATATGAAAACTGTTTTATTACAAATAATTACTGGGATTTGCCAAAAACAAAATTTCATACTGAAATTAAACCATACACAAAAATCAATATGTATAATGACCCAAACACTTATTTAAAATTATACAAAGAAAATATGGGCTTATTTTTAGATCATATTCAAAAAGAATCACAAAATTCACAAATAATTTTAAATCCCGTTCGATTAGGTTATAAAATACTTAAAAATGATAATAAGATAGAAGTAAATAAAAATTTTAAATCCAATGCAAAAAACACCAATAAACTTTTAAAAAAAGTAGATATTATATTAAAAAAGCAAAAAGATGTAATCACCCTTAAAATTAAAAAAGAAAGAATACTTGATGAAAATCATGAATGGGGTTTAGGACAAGTACATTACACTCAACCATACTATTTAAACATTTTAAATCAATTAAAACAAATTTCAAAAAATGACAAATCATTATTATCAAAAATTTATGAATTATTTTAAGATGTAGCAGTTGCAGGTGAAGTTTTAGAAAAAATATTATGTTTTAGCTAGAATGAGATAATATTATGAAGTTATTCCAATGAAATGGGAAAAAATAATTTTCTGAAAATAATCGCCATTACTGTAATGTGCTGCTGATTTATCATACTCAAAAATGGCAATTCTTCTGTTAAGATATGCCTAAACTATTTATTAAATCATATGTAACTATAATATATGAAAGTAGATTTTAGTCTGGTCATACTGGGGATTTTCATTCTTTTAATGATTTATTTTGCAGTATTTTTAGAAATAGACATTGAATATATATTTTTGACATGTTTTATATTTGCATTTATTGTTAATGGAAGAGATTATAAAAATGAGACTTCAAAAAAAGAGTTTATTATTGGAAACTCTGTTTCTTCCGTAGTTGGAGCAGTAATACTTTTTGCCATAATATTTGGTGCAAGCGGATTTTTATTGGATACGCTCCATGATGCCAAATTCAATGAGGAAATAGATGAAATCGGACATCACAATAACACAGTTACTGTTGATGAATTTACACAGTTCGGTCCTGATTTTTCCAAAGTTTACTGGATTGTTGGAGATGACGGAAGAAAATATACCATAAGCGAAGGGATGTATAATAAATTAAATGCAGAATATAATAATTCAGTTGCAGGTCATAAACTAAACATATTTTTCAATGTTAAAAAAACAGCCAGAAGCGGTCATATCAATTATATGGCAGATAACATAACAACTGATAGCGGAATAATAATTAAATAAAATGATAATTAAAAAAGAGTTAAGGATTCAATAGCTAAGTTATAGCCGGATTGAACATTATTGAGTTTGAACTTAGGTAATTTTTTAATCATATGGACTGTCTGAAGGTCATTGTTTGTATCTACAGTTGTTTCAAAGCCCATTTTTTTCCAAAAGTTTAATCCCCCATTTAAATTTTTATGGGTGTGGAGATAAATTTCTTTATAGCTGTTTAGATAGCTAAAGGATTCTACTAGTTTGAACAGTTTTGTTGCAAGACCCAGTCTTCTGTATTTTTCATCAACATATAATCTCCAAATGCTTGCAGTATTTTCTTTATTATATAATCCTTCAAATTCTTTGAATTTTTTGTCATAGCCTCTTACAGCTATTGTAGCTATTATTTCATCATTTTCAGGATTTTTTGCTAGGAACAAATTATTTTTTCTAGGATTTATGTAGTATTCATTTAGATTCATTATGTCTTTGTGATATTCCGGCACATATCCGTATCCGTATTCTTTTTTAATCTGCTTAAATAAAAACTCCTGAGTTCTGGTTTTTTCACAAATATTGTCGGACAGTTGAATAATTTTAAAGTTCACTTTTTGCTCCTCCATTAAATGTATTACTTTTTTGAAAATTTTAATCTATTTTTAATACTTTATTTTTTAAAAAAAATGAAAGTATTACTTTATTTCTTAAATTGAAGCTTTAGTAATACTTTATTATCATATACTAAACTTTAATATATAATAAACTAGAAAATACTATATATAATTTGTTATTTAATTTGAAAAAATATCGTGATATTATGAGTTGTTATAAATATTGGGGTAAAATTGAAGAAATAGCTGATAAACTTTCCAATTTCGGCAATCTTGATGATGATATGGACGCTTTGGATGATGTTGCTATCGATGAGGTTATTGAGATTTTAGATGAAGTTGAAGTTATTGCACATGATAAAACAATCGATTTTGACTCTGCTAAACATATTCTTGATGATGAAAAGATGAACAGGGCATTAAAATTAATCCGTAAGTTTTACGTTTATGTCGGTGCCAGACTGGAAATGGAAAATGCATTAAAAATACTTAACTCAGATAATCCAAGAGAAGTACTTGACTCTTTTCACTTTTATGAGCGTTATATAGGATTAATTAATAATGAAAGTAAATTAGCTAAATTCACAGAGGAAAAAACCTTTTTATTCCTGGGAAGCGGACCGCTGCCTTTAACTTTAATCATGTTCCATGAAGTATTCGGATGTAAATGTATTGGAATTGAACAGCAGGAAGATGTAGCCCAATTATCCAGAAAAGTTTTGAAAAAATTAAACCTTGATGACGATATTAAAATTGTTATAGGTAATGAAAATACAATAGCTGATTTGGATTATGATATTTTGATGGTAGCTGCTTTTGCAGAACCTAAAGAAAGGGTATTTTCCAATATTTGGGATGTGGTAAGTGAAAAAACACCTGTTCTTTATAGAACCTATACCGGTATGAGAGCTATTTTATACTCTCCTGTTACTGAAAAAGACACCAGGGGATTCCATAAGGAAGTAATGCTCCTGCCTACAGGCAATACAAACAATACTTCAGTATTAATTAGAAAAATTACCTAAGATATTTTTTCTACCTTTTTTATATTTTTAATTTTTGTTAAATCAGACAAAATGCTGTTTTGACAGTTTATGTTTTTTAAAAAAGCCCTGCTCTGCAATATCATTAAATGAAAATCATGTTTTCACCTGTTTTCAAAACATAATTATTATATATTGTTAACAAGATAAATAAAAACAATTGGAGGGATGTTTTTATGGTTAATTGTCCTAATTGCGGTGTATTAGTTGAAAAAGATTCTAAATTCTGCCAGGAATGTGGAACAAAAATAGTAGATAATTCTGATTCAAATACTCAAACTGATGTCGGCAGTGATTATGAAAAAAATAAAAGATATGCCTTAATAGGAATCGGTTATTTGACAGTTTTAATTCTTTTAATTTCTGTACTTTCCGCATGGTATAATGTTAAAGTAATAAATGCAGACAGGCTATTGCTATATCCGTTATTGTCAATTATGCTGTCTGTTTATGTGTCACTAAAATTAATCAGTGATGAAAAAACTTTTAAACATGGAATAATTATACCAATCGTTTCATTTATAATATTTATTTTTGGAATTTAAGAGAATTTGGAACATATATAACATAATAGGTGTAACTTAATGAAAATTACTGTATATCTTGGATCACATGAAGGTAGTGACCCCTTTCTGAAAGAAGCTGTAAGGGAACTTGGTGTGTGGATTGCTGAAAATAATCATATACTTGTTTATGGCGGTTCAAAAATAGGATTGATGGGGGAACTTGCAGACAGTGTCCTGAATGCTGAAGGTATGGCAATTGGTGTTGAACCTGAGTTTTTTATAGACGATAACCTGCAGCATAAAAATTTAAGCGAACTTATAATAACCAGTGATCTGCAGGATAGAAAGAGAAAAATGATTGAGCTTGGAGATGCTTTCATTGCTTTTCCGGGAGGTACCGGTACTTTAGATGAAATAACTGAAATAATGACTAAAGTTGCCCTAAAACAGATAAATGCTCCATGTATTGTATATAATCTTAATGGATATTATGATAACCTGAAAGTTCTTTTGGATCATATGATTGAAATGGGTTTATCTACATCAGATAAGCAGAAAAAAATCTATTTTCCCAATAATCTTTTAGAAATAGAAGAGATTTTAACTGATACTAATGAGTAATATGTGTTTAAATAGTATAAACAATATAATAATATTTTAAGTATGATATTTTTTATCATATTTTAAATATGTAATTTTGGTGAAGAGATGGACAATGAAAGAACTATTATAGCCATACTTATACTGATTGTGTGCTGCCTTATCGGTGGTTTGATTTATACTGTTTCACTAAGCAATGAACCGGTAAATAATACAACATTAAATAATACTACAAATATTACTAATAACACTACTAATAATACTGCTGATGTTCGCTCAATATCTGATGAACATAAATCATATTCTTCTGCATCTTCACAATCTGAGGATCCTCATTCTGATTGGGTTTGTGAAGGTGATACATGGTACAGTAAACAGGATAGTGATGGGGAAGGTTATGTTTTATATGATAAAGCTTCTGGAAGACCTATAGGTAGTGGAGACATGCCTGACAGACATGGATATCATAGCCAGGATTATATTAATACTTATGGTTCAACAGTAAAATACAGAAGTAATGGAGAATATTATGATGATTAAGGGATTTCATAATTCCTTTTTTTTCTTTTTTGTGGGAAATTATTTTACACTACAGCCAGTAAAATAAAATTTAATAAATTCTATAAAATTTAATAAATTTAATAAGATATCATGAAGAAAAGAATGAAACAGCTTTCAGAACGGAAGCATTAGAAGTTGCAAAAGATTTCTATAATTCAGGGGATAATTTAATTGCAGATTATATTATGGGATTATTGTCAGATGCAAATGTTTTTATTCCCCAAGGTGAAAAATATGATTTGAATTTTTTCCAAAAAATTGAAGTGGGAAATTCAAGGTTACCATTGCCCTCTGAAATTACAAAGGACATTTATGGAATAATAAATGCAGTTAACCATAATATTGGTATAAACAAATTTTTATTTGAAGGTCCTCCTGGAACAGGAAAGACAGAAAGTGTAAAGCAAGTGGCAAGAATATTATCAAGGGAGTTATATAGTGTTGACTTTAACTCTATTATAGATAGTAAAATGGGACAAACACAAAAGAATATGACAGAAGTTTTTTCAGAGATAAAAATGTTGCCAAATCCAGATAATGTAGTAATTTTATTTGATGAAATTGATGCTATTGCAATGGATAGAGTTAACTCTCGTGATATAAGAGAAATGGGAAGAGTAACATCAAGTATATTAAAAGAACTTGATAATTTAGATGCAAGAGTTATTTTTATTGCTACAACCAACCTTTATAAAAATTTAGATAAAGCATTAATAAGAAGATTTGATGCTGTTGTACACTTTGACAGATATTCGAGAGAAGATTTATTAGATGTTGCAGAAGCAATATTAAATGAGTATTTACCAAGATTTGAAAAGGCAGGAAGAGATATAAAATTATTTAGAAAAATAATGGATTTATTAACAAATATTCCTTATCCAGGAGAGTTAAAAAATATTATTAGAACATCATTAGCATTTAGTGAGCCAAATAGCGAATTTGATTATTTGAGAAGATTATACTCGGCAGTGCTTTTGCAAGAAAAAATAAAGGAATTATCTATAAAGGACTTAAAAGACAAAGGATTTACTATACGAGATATAGAAAAGCTAACAGGTGTTCCTAAAAGTAATATTTCAAGATTGTTGAAGGAGGAATAAGATGAATAATATCCTAAAATTAAAAGGAACTTTTACTCAAAAACCTAATTCTAGTAATTTTGGTCCACCTTCTTTACCAAAACAAACAATAGTGAAAGTTGAAAAGGTAGAAAAATTAGGGAAAGACATAAATAAAATAAAACAATATTGGGAAGAAAAAAACGAATATGTTAAAGGAATATTTTTTAGTGCACATTATAAAGATATGGTGCCTAAATCACGTCGAATTAATGCCTTTTTTAAAAATGATAGCATCGATATGAGTCAAAAAATTGTCGGTGCAAAATTTTCAAAAGGTAAAACACATATTATAACATACTATGTTTCTAAAGATTCAATAAACAATACTATAAATGAATTAAGTATAGTATGTCAAATATTAAAAGAGAAATTTCCTAATGGCATTAAAGATACAGATTTAACTTACATTGAAAAAAAAGTGAAATTTGATAAATACGATATTAGTAAGACTAAATTTATGCAATATATAGTAGACTCAAATAATGTTGAGAAATTTAATGTTGAGGAAAATTCAAAAGAATATAATGAGAATGCTATTGTATCTATTTATGAAACAGAAACAGATATTATAGATTTAATGAAAGCTCTAGAAATAGATATAAAACCTGAAAATATATTGCCAAACAATACAGTGTTATTAGGCAAAGAAGAAATAAATAAACTTAATAAAAACGCCTCATATTTAATTGCAATGTCATTAGAAGATCTTTCTGAAATTCCAGCAGAAGAGAGGAAAGAAAAAAATGAGATTGTGCAAAATAGATACATTAAGGATCCAACAAATGAGCCAATAATAGGTGTTATAGATAAACCATTCAATAAAGGAGTATATTTTAGTAAATGGGTAGAAAGTGAAAATGTTGGAATTCCCGATGAGGGAATAACAGAAGCTGATTATTATCATGGAACAGGAGTATGTTCTATTATTGTTGATGGACATAGACTAAATCCTAATTTTGACGATGGCTGTGACAATTTTCGAGTTAGACATTTTGGAGTTGCTTTAAGTACAAAATTTAGTTCTTTTAAAATAATGAAGTCTATAGAACAAATTATAGAAAAGAATAGAGATATAAAAGTTTGGAATTTATCTTTGGGATCAGATAAAGAAATAAATGAAAACTTTATTTCTCCAGAAGCAGCATTTTTAGATGAATTACAAACGAAGTATGACATCATTTTTGTTATAGCAGGAACTAATAAACCATTAAATGTTACAAAAAAGAATATGAAAATAGGTGCACCAGCTGACTCTATAAATTCGTTAGTTGTAAATGCAGTCAATAAGTTAAATAAACCAACTTCATATGCCAGAAATGGTGAAGTATTATCTTTTTTCGTTAAACCTGATGTAAGCTATTTTGGAGGGGATGTTGGTGAAGATATAGATGGATATATGAATATATGTGATGATGTAAACATAGAGCACTTAACAAAAGGAACATCATATTCTGCACCATGGATTGCAAGGAAATTAGCATATTTAATACATATATTAGGTTTTTCAAGAGAAGAAGCTAAAGCATTAATAATAGATTCATGTGAAGGATGGAATGATAAAGAAAAAGATATGAAATTATTAGGACATGGTGTAGTTCCAACACATATAGATAAAATAATAAAAACAAATAATGATGAAATAAAATTCGTTATTTCAGATGTTTCTGAAAAGTATGATACTTATAATTATCAATTACCAATACCATTAGACAAAGAAAAATATCCATTTGTTGTAAAAGCAACAATGTGCTATTTTCCAAAATGTACAAGAAATCAAGGTGTGGACTATACAAATACAGAATTTGAATTAAAACTAGGAAGATTAAAGTTTAATCCTAAAACAAATGAATATACAATTATAGGAATAAATAATGATGTTCAAGATATTGAAGGCAGTTATACAAGAGAAATAGAAGCAAGAAATGAATTTAGAAAATGGGATAATACAAAATGCATAAAAGAAAAATTTAGCCAAAGGTCAAGAGATAAAAAAATGTATGATAATCCATTGTGGGGAATTAGTGTAAAAACTAAAAATAGAATAAATCAAGAAGATGGAAAAAATTTAAGATTTGGTATCGTTATTACTCTTAAAGAGATACATGGAAAGAATAGAATTAATGAATTTATACATCAGTGTTCATTCCATCAATGGTTTGTAGAAGAAGTAGATATCCAAAATAAAATTGATATTTACAATATATCAGAAGAAGATATTGATTTTGATGAATAGAATTGACTTTTAAGAGTTCGTCATTAAAGAAACCAAAAAAGAGAGCCATATTAAATATAGCTCATAATAAAAACGTATAAAACTTGAAGCATCTTATACATTTTTATTATAATAGAAATAATTTAATTTGTAAATAGCTATGTATTAATAGTCTTGAGTTCTCAGAAAGGAATAAGTATGGCAAATAAAATTAGAACTTCAAAGAATGTTGCCCAAAAAGCAAGTAGACAGTTAAGAAGTAAATCAACTTCTAAAACTCAGAAGTCTGTTGCAGGAAGTGCTTTAAGAAATAGAGCAAAAAAATAAAAAAGGTAGGTGTAAAAAATGAACAAAGAAACTCGAGCAACGATTGCTTACATAGCAGGAAATCTTATATCCAATAAGCATAGTTCTTCTATATATGATTATGGGCAAGCAAAACATATTAATATATCAGGAAAAGTTGATGAAAAAAATATAAATGTATATAACTACGATAAAGGGTGTCATTATTCTGGAAGTGGAAATGGTTTAAATTATAACATTTATAATTATGGAGATGGAGCACATATTAATTTGTCAATTTCAAAAAAACAAATTAATGGATATGATTATGATACAGGATTCCATTTTAGTGGAAATGTAAATAGTAATTCGATATCTATATATGATTACGAAACTAGTTCTTATTATAATTATAGTATTTAAAAAAACATCCAACTTGTCAATATTTCTAATAGATTGGAAAAATTTTTCAAAAAAGATTACTAAAATAGGATAAAAGAACTATTGCAAAGTTGGATTTAGTTATAATATGTAAGAATACAACTATCATTTATTAATTAAATAATATAGAGTATACAACTAGATGGAACTAAGTACTCGACATTATGTACTTACTTTAGTTAAATATCTATGCACTTCAGGGAAAAGGTATTACAAATAAGGGAAAAATCAATTTATTTTTAAAAAATAAAAAACTCCCAAGTTGGCTTGAGAGTATGGTGCGCCTGGAGGGACTCGAACCCCCGATCTCAGCGTTCGTAGCGCTACATTCTATCCAGCTAAACTACAGGCGCATATTTATTTTTTTATAAAATTTATTAGAAAAAATCGAACCTCCACATATTTCTTGGGGGAATTTTTGGGCAATTTTTTCAAAACAATCATTATCAAATCCTTTTGTATCAATCACTTTATCTATATTGCACTCAAGGTTCGTAGCCGAACGCTCTATCCAGCTAAGCTACTAGTGCAACTACAAGTAATATTATAATCAATTTTTTTAAAATATTCAATAGAAAATTCAAAAAAAACTTGCAAATAATAAAAATATGTGCTATTATATATAAGCAGTTTAAATTATATTCATTAATCGAGGTGTAGCGCAGTTGGTAGCGCGCGTGGTTTGGGACCATGAGGTCGCA
>OLSL01001797.1_pt1 | contig 18776 bp, 13 predicted proteins | sample 1672511 | NCBI WGS metagenome assembly OLSL01 (sample SAMEA3136694, study PRJEB25190) | human gut metagenome | biome: human gut; feature: human-associated habitat; material: faeces | place: Austria | collected 2013
GGGGACTTTTACATTGTGTCTTTTTGGTTGGTTTGTGCCGCCGGCATTGACAGATGGGAGACAGCTCGGTACAATTTATTGAGAGTATGTAATATTATCGTAAAATAATCGAAACGGAGGTCGAATCATGTACTATCCCCATCTTCTTTCTCCCGTGACCATTGGAAAGGTAACGCTGAAAAACCGCATTTCCTCCCCGGATGCCTCGCTGCATCTGCTCCAGGGGCCTGAGACGTTCCCGGCGGACGGCTATCGTGCCTGGGTGATCCAGATGGCAAAGAGCTGCGCCTATCTGGTGATGTCTCCCTGGTCCAATCCCACCCAGCGCACCATCGGCATGGCCGACAGCGTGAGAATGCAGAATTTCGACATGGACGATCCCAGCGTCAGCAACTATTTTTCCAAAATGTGCGACGATATCCACTTTTATGGCTCGAAGCTCCTAATCAGCACCATCCCGTTCCGGCTGCCCTGGCCCGATGGGTATAATCTGGACGGACAGGGCGGGATGTTCCTGCCCGGTCAGCCGGTGGAACCCAAAGAAGCTCTGCCTGCCGCGCGGATGGGGGAGCTGGTGGAGAACTATGTCCGGTATGTGGAGAACTACAAGACCTTCGGCTATGACGGCGTATCTCTGAATATCTCCATGCTCATTGGCAAGAACCGCAACCACCGCACCGATCTCTACGGCTGCGATACCCCGGAGAATGCGGCTCGGCTGCCCAAGCTGCTGTTTGGTGCCATCAAGGAGCGGTTGGGCCGGGATTTCATCACCGAGGCCTATGTCTACGGCGAGATGGATCACATCTACACCAAGGAGTTTATGGCGGCGGTGGTGAAGGAGCTGGAGGACGTGGTGGATATCGTGTCCATTAAGGAAAAGGACGCCGCTGCTAACCATCCCACCGGCTTCCAGTTTGCCAAGGGCCACCATCCCTGCTTTGCCTATGCCAAAGCCATCCGCGACACCGGGGCCGAGGTGCTCATCGGAGTCAATGGCGGCTTTCAGGATCCCCAGGAGCTGGATGAATATCTGGCAGCAGGGGACTGCGACCTCATTGCCATGGCCCGGGGCCTGTTTGCCGACGAGGACTATATGGAGAAATGTCTCACCGGGCGGGGCGAGGATATTGTGCCCTGCATTTGGTGCAACAAATGTCACGGCACCATGACGCCACCGTGGATTTCCTTCTGCTCCGTGAACCCCAGGCTGGGCATTGATCCCATGCTGCTGAAAACCCTGCCCACCGGCGGAGCAAAGAAAAAGGTTGCCATTGTGGGTGGCGGCCCCATCGGTATGCGGGCGGCGATGATGGCGGCGGAGCAGGGGCATCAGGTGACGCTGTTTGAGAAGACGGATTATCTGGGCGGACAACTGCGGCACAGCGATTATGTGAGCTTCAAGTGGCCCCTGAGAGATTATAAGGACTATCTGGTACGGCAGCTTGACAAGCACGGCGTGACTGTTCGGATGAACACCCTGGCGACCCCGGAACTGCTGGAGCAGGAGGGCTTTGAGGCGGTCATTGCGGCCACCGGTGCAGTGCCCAACATTCCGAAATTTGCCCAGGACGAGACCGGCACACTCAAGGCCGGCCTGAAAACCTGCCTGGATGTCTTCGGCCATGAAGACGAGCTGGGCAAGCGGGTGATTATCGTGGGCGGCAGCGAAACCGGCGTGGAGACCGGTATGCACCTGTGCGAAAAGGGCCACGAGGTTACGGTGCTAACCCGGCAGGACGAGATTGCCCACGATGCTTCCCATCTCCATGCCATCACCATGGCCATTGTCACCTACGATCCCAAGGACTATCACGAGGTTATCAAGTGTGCCTGGGAAAAATACCCGGACTTCCACTCCATTGTCAACGCTACCACCACGGAGGTAACGGAGAAGACCGTCTGCTATACCGACGAAAACGGGGTCAGCCACACCCTGGAGGCGGATTCCGTAGTGATCTGCGGCGGCATGAGGGCTCAGCGGGATGAAGCTCTGGCGTTCTACGGTGCAGCCCCCCGGTTCTTTATGACCGGCGACTGCGAGAAGGTGGCAAACCTCCAGGCAGGCAACCGCTCGGCCATGGGCAAGGTGGCGCAGCTGTAACAGAAAAATGCTTACAACTGGCCCGGGAAAGTTGTAAAAAATCTTTGGTTTCCCCACAGAATCTATACAATCCCATGGTACTTTTTACATAGACTTTACAGAGGGGGTGTTCCCGTGAGTCAGGACATGATCTCGTCGTTCCAGCGATATGAAGTGAAGTACTTTTTAACGCCCCAGCAGCGGGAACACCTGCTGCCGGAGCTGGAGGAGCATTTTAAAATTGACCAGTACGGTCTCCATACCATCAGCAATATTTACTACGACACCGACAACTATGCCATCACCCGGGATTCCATTGACAGACCTGTTTATAAGGAAAAACTGCGAGTTCGCGCCTATGGAACGCCGGAACCGAAGACCGGCCAGGTGTTTGTGGAGCTGAAAAAGAAGTATGACCATGTGGTCTATAAGCGCCGGATCGCGGTGCCCATCGGAGAAGCCGATGACTTCTTGACGGGCGGCCCGGATCCCAAGGGAGCAGACCCGCAGATCACCCGGGAGATTCGCTATTTCATGCAGCGGACGAAGCCGGAGCCAAAGGTCTATCTCAGCTATCAGCGGATTGCCATGGCGGGCCGGGAGGATCCGGAGTTGCGGATTACCATGGATCAGGAGCTGTTATGGCGTACATATGATTTGGATCTGTGCCTGGGCCCCTATGGGCAGCGGGTTTTGCCCGAGGATATGACCCTGATGGAGATCAAAGTGCCCGGAACCATGCCTCTGTGGCTGGCACAAACCCTGAGCCGTCACGGGATTTATCGATGCTCCTTTTCGAAAATCGGCACCTGTTACACCCGGTTTATTCTGCCGGACATATTTGATAAAAAGGTTGTGACCACCCATGTTTAATTCCCTGCTGGCCAGCGGCTTAACTGCCCAGAGCTTTCTCATTTGTACCGCCGTGTCCCTGGTATTGGGGCTGCTGACGGCCTTGTGCTTTTCGTTCCGGGCAAGCTTTTCCAAGAGCTTTTGCCTGACCCTTGCGATTCTGCCTGCCATCGTTCAGGTGATTATTATGATGGTTTCCGGCAGCATCGGCGCGGGCGTCGCGGTGGCGGGCACATTCTCACTGGTTCGCTTCCGGTCAGAGCCCGGAACGGCACGGCAGATTGCGGCGCTGTTCCTGTCCGTGGCGCTGGGCATTGCGCTGGGCATGGGTTATGCGGTGCTGGCGGGGGTATTCTTCCTGATTGTCACGCTGTTCTTCCTGCTGCTGACCCTGGTGGGCTTCGGCGGTGAACATGGCGCTCAGAGAGATTTGCGGATTACCATCCCCGAGAATCTGGACTATGAAGGGGTATTTGACGACCTGTTCCGGCAGTATACCACTTCCCACAGTCTGGAGCGGGTGAGAACCACCAACATGGGCACCCTCTATGAGATCCGCTATACCGTCGTGCTGAAGGACGAAAAGCAGCTCAAGGCGTTTATGGATGAACTCCGGGCTCGAAACGGCAATCTTACCATTGTCTGCGGACGGGTGAGCACCGAAAGCGCACTGTAACAGCATATCACCCCGTCTGCAATCTCCGCAGACGGGGCGTTTTTTATGGGGGAAGGCGACATTTTGCGAAATTTCGTTGCAATTTTTCGAAATTCCCGGTACACTGTAGGTGTGAATTTATCCGGCGGAGAATCCCGGCGGAACGAATCAGGAGGAACCAAATGGAACAGATGAAAACGGAGCTTCTGGTGATCGGCGGCGGCGCGGCAGGCTTGGCAGCCGCAGCGGCAGCCGCAGAGCAGGGCGCAAAGGTCATTGTGGCGGAGGCCATGGCGGCGGTGGGCGGAAACGGACTGTTTCCCAGAGGCGTGTTCGCGGTGGACAGCGTGTTGCAGCGGAAGCGGCTGATTTTTGCGGACACCGACGAGATTTTTACCCGCTGCATGGAGTATTCCCATTGGAAAATCGACGGGCGCATTGTCCGGCGGCTGCTGGACAAGAGCGGCGACACCATCTCCTGGCTGATGGAGAAGGGCGTGGCGTTCTGCGACGTGGTGCATCATACTCCCAATCAGGCGCCGGAGGTGTTCCATATCACCAGCGCCGAGGAAAATGCGGGCAGCGTCGTGGTGCGGTGCCTGAAGCAGTTTTGCCTGGAGCATGGCGTCACGCTGCTGACGAAAACCAAGGGCAAATCCCTTGTGAAGGACGAATCCGGCGCGGTCATTGGCGCAATCTGCGAGCGAAAGGACGGCGAGCAGCTGGAAATCCGGGCAGAACGGGTGATCGTCTGCACCGGCGGCTTCTCCGGCAATCAGGAGATGATCCGGAAGTATTATCCCAACTTTAAGCCGGAAAACGTGGCCAAGGGAGGCGGAATGCGGCACCCCGGCGACGGCGTGAGAATGGCACTGGAGGCCGGTGCGGATATCGAGGGCAATTTTGCCATGGAAATTGCTGCGCCGAAGATCCAGGGCTATGGGGCACTGAATCTGATTCTGGGCAAGCCCTATCATATGTGGCTCAACCGGTTCGGCCAGCGGTTTGCCAGCGAGGGCATTGTGTATAACTTTGCGCTGGCGGCCAATGCGTGTCTGCGTCAGCCGGAGGGCAAGATGTGGGTGGTATTCGGCCAGAAGCAGCTGGATCAGGCCCTGTCCGACGGCAGAGACATGATCGAGCTGATCCACATTGACCCCAAGGCTGAGGAGCAGCTGCCCGAGACCATGGAGAAGGCCATTGCCGACGGCATTATGGTAAAGGCAAACACCGCGGAGGAGCTGGCAAAGTTCATCGGCTGCGACCCGGACACGGTGGCGGCGTCGGTGGCGGAGTATAGCGGCTTCTGCCAGGGCGGACGGGACGCCATGTTTGCCAAGGATCGGCGGTATCTGGTGCCCCTGGGAGACGGGCCGCTGTATGCCATTCGCGCGGGGGCGGATATGCTCATTACCCACGGTGGCATCCGCGTGAACGAGTATTTCCAGGCGCTGGACAGTCAGTATCGGCAGGTGAAGAACCTCTATGTGGCCGGTGTGGACTTCGGCGGCGTGGATGCGGACGAATACAATGTGGAAATGAGCGGACATGGCTTCGGCTTTGCTCTGAACTCCGGACGCATGGCGGGCGAACATGCGGCAGCGTCCATTTTAAGCGGAAAATAAGACGGAAAATTAGACAGGAAATAGCCACCGATGATTGCCGGTGGCTATTTTTGCACACCGCTCAGACATGCGGACGGTGGCACACAAAGCGCATCGGAGATGATGCCTATACCATAAATGATATACCAAAGGATAAAATCAGCATTGGTAAGAAGACAGAATATGCGGTAAAATAAAGGGGATATGAAAGAAAGGATGGATAAACCATGGCCTATCAAATCAAACCCTTCTGTCTGGGCTGTCATTACTGTGCGCTGGAATGTCCTACCCACGCCATTGACTATGTGGGCACCCAGTACCAGATTGACCCGGAGAAATGTGTCGAATGCGGAAAATGCGTGGCGGTCTGTAATATCAGCGCCATCGACACCGGAAAGCCGGAGCAGGTGGTGCCCCATGAGCCTCTCGAGCTGAAGGCCGACTGCGTGGTCATCGGCGCAGGTGCAGGCGGCACCGTTGCGGCGGTCAAGCTGGCAGAGCTCACCGGAAAGAAGATCATTGTGCTGGAGAAGGCAAAGCGCTACGGCGGCAGCGGCTGGTTTGCCGGATTCTCTATCAGCAGCGGCAGTATGGGTGGTCCAGGTGGTCCCGGCGGTCCGGAAGGCGGCCCCGGTGGTCCCGGCGGTCCGGAAGGCGGCCCTGGTGGACCGCCCATGCCCGATAAGAGCTTCCTGGAAAAGCTGGATCAGAACCTGATTGCGAGCGCCAAGCAGGCGGGCCGGGAGCTCAACGACTGGCTGCTGGAGATGCCCGAGGTGCAGCCCTATCTGGTGGAAACCGAGGTGCGGGGTAAGAAAATTAAGAGCCTGACGGAGGAGCGTGTTTTCTTCAACCAGAAATCCACCGACGGCTCCATCGGCCCCGGCAAGGGCGGCAGCTTCCTGATTGAAACCATGGTGCGCCAGTTCCCCAAGTATGGCATCGAGCTGCGGACGGAATGCGCGGCCAAGAGAATTCTCACCGACGAAACCGGCGCGATCTCCGGCGTGATTGCCCAGGATCCCGGCGGCGAGGTGCGGATCAAATGTAAGTCTGTCATCTGCTCCTCCGGCAGCTACACCCACAACGACGAGCTGCTCCGGCGGTTCATCCCCTGGTTCTTCCCGGACGAGAAGGAGAACCCCAACTGTGAGCACGTCCATCGGTTTGCCGCGCCCACCGATACCGGCGACGTGGTAGAGCTGGGTGAGAGCTGCGGGGCTTATGTGGATTATGATGCGTTCTGCATCAACCTCTTTGGCCCGGTGCATCATCCCTTTACGTTCGCAGGCTTCTTTGCCCAGATGAGCGGCAATCAGATGACCGTCAACCTGAAGGGCAAGCGCTTCTACAACGAGGGAGCCATGGGCGGCGGCGCGGCACCCATCTGCTTCCAGCCCCGGCGCATGGTCTATACCATCTATGATACGCCCACGCTGGAGGAGACCATGGAGGAAGGCGTCCGTACCCGCGGCGGCATTGAGGGCGAGTACTTAAAGCGCTGGAGACAGGACTTCCAGGAGGAGCTGGATTCCCACAACGGCGTATCCCTGTTCGTAGCGGACACCCTGGAGGAGCTGGCAGAGCAGGCGGGCATTGAGAAGGAAGCGTTCCTTCAGGAGGTGGCCCACTACAATGAGATGTACAAAAACGGCGTGGATGAGGACTTCGGCAAGAATGCCCGGAACCTCAAACCCATTGTCCAGGGCCCTTTCTATGCCATCTTCGGCAAAATGGCAACCGACGGTGCCTTTGGCGGCGTGCTGGTGAACCCCAAGTGCGAGGTGTATCGGGCCGACAAGCAGGGCGTGATCCCCGGCTTCTATGCCGCAGGCGATAACGCATCCGGCGTACAGGCCAATGCAGGCAAGCCCGGCGACTATCGGATGAAGGCGTTCACCGATTACCAGTGGGCAGTAGACGGCGGTTATCTCTCCGCTCAGAGCTGCGCGGAATATCTGACCAAGTAAAATGAAAATACCGTCTCATTCCGTTCTGGAATGGGGCGGTACTGTTTTGTAGGCGTGTTATGGACATTCAAATCCGCTCGCCATAAAGGCGGCGGTGGCGTTCAGCTCCCGGTCAATGTGCTGATCCAGCAGCTCCAGAATGTCGTAGTCCTCAGCGCTGCTTAAGAAATTGGGCCGGTGACTTAAAAACACCGAGCGCTCCATTTTGACCCCGGAAAGGGACATGGCGCGGATGGGGGTATCGGGTACCCGGCGCTTGAGAGAACGGTAGGCGGTCACCGGAACGATGCCGATGTTCCGGCACCGATTGATGGAGATCCGGGATTCATCCGGCTGGGTGGCGAAATGCAGACCGGAGGGCAGGGTTTCAAACAGCGAGGAGAGAATCTTCCGGTCATAGGGGGAGTTGTCGAAGATGATGGACTCCCTGGCAAGCTGCTCCCGGGTGATGGTTTTGCCGTCACAGTCGGACTGGAATTGATAGTTTTCGTGGAACATGACGCACCATGGCTCGATATAGGCCTTAGCGATGGTATAGCCCCGGAAATCCTGCTGGGGAATGATCACCAGATCCGGTGCGGTGTCGGTGGGATAGTCGGAAACCGTCCGGGTGCCGTCGAAGCAGGTGAGATCTACATCCGGAAACGCGGAGAGACATCGGTCACAGAAGGACGCAAAATCGTCCAGGAAAATATAGTTGCTTACCAGCACCCGGCGGTTGGTGTTCTTTTGACGTACCGCATGAACACCGGCGTTGATGGCGTCCAGACCGGCGGAAACGTGCTGGAGAAAGATTTTGCCGCTTTCATTGAGGATCAGCGAATTGGATTTTCGGTCAAAGAGCCGCACCTCCAATTCCGACTCCAGTCGGCTGATGGAACGGCTCAGGGCGGGCTGGGTGATATAAAGCTTGTGGGCGGCCTGACTGACATTCTGACATTCTGCTACCGTGATAAACTGGTGGAGCTGGGTAAGATCCACGATGATTCCCCACTTTCGTATACAGTCTTACTCCATTCTATCACATTTTGTTGGATGTGGCAAGCTGGGGGGTATGTTCTCACAGGTACTAGTGACTGCACAAACGGCATTGGTCACAGAAATGTTTCTACTGTATAATAAATCCGTAATAAACGGAAAGGGTGAATACATATGGCGTTTCACATTAACCAGGATATCTGTTCCGGATGTCATACCTGCGAGCTGTACTGTCCCGCTGGCGCCATTCGGATGAATTTTTCCAAATACCAGATCGATGCAGACAAGTGCGTTTCCTGTGGCACCTGTGCCCAGCACTGCCATAATGCTGCGATTTATGACCTGGAAAAGGCCCCCGAGGCTCCTACCCCACACGAGAAAACGGAGCTCAGCTGCGACATCCTCGTGATCGGCGGCGGCGCATCCGGCCTGACTGCGGCGGCCAAGGCTGCTCATGCAGGGAAAAAGGTCGTGGTCATGGAGAAGAACTTCGAAACCGGCGGCAGCGCCTATTTTGGCCATATGATGCGGGTACATTATTCCAAGTGGCATGAGGCGGCAGGTCTTCCCGACAAGCGGGAGAAGATGTTTCAGAAGTTCCAGCGTATGACCCAGGGCAAGTGCAATGACGAGCTGGCCCGCCGGCTGCTGGATGCCAATGTGGATCTTGCCAACTGGCTCATTGATTCCGGCAACATGGAAAAGGGCTTTAAGTGGGGAGTGAACCGCTCCGGCCAGCCCGACATTCAGGACGATTTCCTGGAAAACTATCCCTATGAGATCGACAGCCTCCGTTCCGACCCCTCCTGCGGCCCCGGCGAAAGCGGCTGGGCCATCTGCAACATCCTCACCGATGCCATTAAAGAGTATGGCGGCGAGATTCTGCTGAATACCCAGGCAGTGAAGCTGCTGACCGATGACAAGGGCGCTGTGATCGGTGCTCTGGCCAAGGATCCCGGCGGCGAGGTAGAGGTGCACGCCAAGGCAACGCTGGTCTGTGCCGGTTCCTATAGCCGGAACAAGGAGATTATGCGCAAAATGCAGCCCATGTTCTATCAGAACGAGGGCAAGGAGCCTGTTCATATCTATGCCTGCGCCACCTGCACCGGCGACGGCATCACCATGTGCGAGGACATCGGCGCGAATATTGATTATGTCAACAAGCGTGCGGCCATGTTCGGCCCCATGCATCATCCCTTCAGCTACGGCGTTCTCAGCATGCTCCGGGGCGGCACCTCCGTTCAGGTGAACAAGTACGGCCAGGAAATGCCCATGGAGATGGGGATGCACGAAATCGGTGGCCTGGCCGATCAGCCCGGCTGGATTGCCTGGAGCATCACCGATCAGCAGTCCTTTGACGAGGCGGTCAAGAAGGGCCTGAACAGCTCCGATCCCGACGAGCAGCGCGCCTTCCGTCATTGGGAGCGGGATCTCAACAATGAGCTCCGGGACGGCTCCACCGTCAAGGCCGATACCCTGGAGGAGCTGGCCGACAAGCTGAACTTCAACAAGGCCGATTTCCTGACCTACATCATGCAGTACAACAACGATGTCAAGGCAGGCCGTATCACAAGCCCCTTTGGGCCTCTTCCCGGCAGCGACGGTGACGAGGGTGCCATGCCGCCTCCTCCCGGTGGGGATGACGATGACGACATGATGTTCCCCATGGGCGAGATGCCCAAGCCCCATCCCCTGGAAAAGGGCCCCTTCTATGCGGTCATCATGAAGATGTTCCAGGAGAACGCCGTGGGCGGCATGACCATCGACGAGAACACCAACGTGGTTCGTCCTGACGGCACCCCGATTCCCGGCCTCTATGCCTGCGGCGATAACACCCGCGGCATTATGCTCCCCGGCGATGTGGGCGTGCAGTATATTGAAACCTATCTCTCCGCCATGACCTATGCCATGTGCAGCGGCTTCCTGGCAGCAGAGAAGGCCATAGATTTTGTATCTTAAAATAGGAGGATAAAAGCACATGAAGAAGAAAATCGTAACCATGCTGCTGGCGGTTGCTATGGTATGTTCCATGGCTGCTTGCGGCGGAAACGGCAGCAGTGCAGCATCCGGCGCAGCATCTGCCGGAAGTGCAGCTCCGGAGGCAACCGCTGCTGCTCCTGCACAGGAGACAACCGCAGCTCCCGTAGGCTCTGCCGAGGAAGGCTCTGCTGAGACCGCAGCCGCTCCCGCCGGCACCTATGGCGAGGATGTGCCCATTTCCGACATTGTAAAGGATATGGAGCCCACCGAGTTGCCCCTGTCCGACGGCTCCACCACCTTTGATGTGTGGATGGCAGCCCCCGGCACCGTATCCCAGGTGGAGGATCTGGCAAACTCCAACGAGACCTATGCCGAGCTCCAGGCCCGCACCGGCGTTGGCATCCACTTCCAGATGGCCAACTTCTTCACCCAGATGGATCAGTTTAACCTGATGGCTGCATCCGGCGACTTTCCCGGTATTATGAACGGCGCGGCGACCCTGTACAATGCAGGCCCCGATGCCGCCCTGGACGAGGAGATTTTCGTAAACCTCCTGGACTATGAGGATCTGATGCCCCACTACTCCGCTATCATCCACTCCGATCCCACCACCTTCAACGAGGTTTCCACCCCCGAGGGCAACCTGGTGGCCTTCTACAGCCTGTACGACTACAAGAAGTACGGCGGCCGGGGCGACAAGGGCTACTTCATCCGTCAGGACTGGCTGGACGATCTGGGCCTGGATATGCCCAAGACCTATGACCAGCTCCATGATGTTCTGACTGCCTTCAAAACCGAGAAGGGCGCAGATTCCGCCTTTGTTCTGCCTGTTTCCGGCATGAACGACTTCGTTACCGGCGGTTTTGGCATCGGCAGCACCTTCTATGTGGAGGACGGCACCATTAAGTTCGGCCCCCTGGAGCAGGGCTACAAGGATTACCTGGAGCTCATGGCAAAGTGGTATTCCGAGGGCCTGATCTACGCCGATTACTACAACTATGCCAACGAGATTATGTTTGACGGCACCGATATGATCGGCGACGGTCAGGTTGCCCTGTACTACAACGAGGTCGGCACCATGACTGCCTATGCCGAGTACAGCAAGGATCCCAACTTCCAGGTTCGGGCAATCGCTCCCGTATCTCAGGAGGAGGGCGGCAAAGTCTATCCCACCGAGTTCCATTACACCGCAGTGGACAACTGCCGCTGGAGCATTACCACCACCTGCCCCGATCCGGAACTGGCTGTTCAGCTGTGCGACTATATGTACACCACCGACGGTATTCTCCTGGCAAACTACGGCGTTGAGGATGTAACCTTCACCTACAATGCAGACGGCAAGCCCGAGTTCACCGATCTCATTATGAACAACCCCGACGGCTATTCCTACCGTGATTCCGTTGCACTGCACGTCATTGACGGCATGGGCACCATCTATGATGCACTCCGCGGTGCTTCTAACTACACCGAGCTCCAGCTCAGCGCTTTTGATGACTGGATGGACGCCAACCTGGACTATTCCAGAGCACTGCCCAGCAACGAGATGCTGAACATGGACGAGAAGGCCGAGTACGCTTCCATCTACTCCGATGTGGAGACCTTCCTGAAGGAGGCCATCGCCAAGTACATCATCGGCGACTACAGCTTTGATTCCTACGACACCGACTTCGTGGGCAAGCTGGAGGGCATGAACATTGAGCGTTGCGTCGAGCTGTATCAGCAGGCTTATGACCGCTATATGGAGAACCACGCAGCTTAATTGTTTGCAAAAGATTACACAAGGCGGCAGTCCGTATGGGCTGCCGCTTTTGGTGGCTTTTGGGTGGAAAATGTGGTATCATATGGTCAGAAAACGACGGAAGTGGGGGAGAAACATGGCTTCAAACCGTAGCGAGCTGAGCTATGAGGTCACGGAGCGGCTCGTTCAAATGGGCTTCCGGCGGGAGTTTGCCACCCTGGTGGGGGAGCAGATGAACACGGATTTTGTGGCGAGAATGATGCTGGGCTATCTGCGGGACGGCAAGCCCACCACCATGGAGGCCGTGGCGGACGAGATGTTGGGCATTTTGGAGCTGCGGCAGCGATGCATAGAGAAGAAGAAACGATAGTGGGCCGGTTGGCGCGTTTTTAGGAGGCAGGTCATATGGAAATCAAACAGCTGGAGCGGGAAGTTTACGCGGGCAAGAAATTTACCGCCCGCTATCAAACAAAGGGCTATTATGATATTGCTCCGTCGGAATCCGGGTTTCGGATGGAGTACCGGCGCTTTGACGAGCCCACCGAGCGCTCCTTTGACGATGAGATGTTCGGCGAATGGCTGGAGGAGCCGGTGGCGTTCGGCGCGTTTGAAAACGGAACGCTGATCGGCTTTGTGGAGGGTTCCATGGAGAACTGGAACAACCGATTCCGGATCAGCAATATCTGCGTGTTTGACCACGAACGGCGCAGCGGCGGGGTTGGAACGGCACTGATGGAGAAAATAGAAGCTGTGGCGAAGGCGGACGGCGCCCGGATGGTGGTGCTGGAAACGCAGTCCTGCAATGAAAATGCCATCGGGTTTTATCGGAAGTGCGGATTTGAGATGATTGGGTTTGATTTGTACGCCTATTCCAATAACGATCCACAGCGGCATGAAGTGCGGGTGGAAATGGGGAAGCGGCTGTGATTCGGAGGAATCGACATGAAATCGTGCAGTTGAGAAAATTTCACAGGTTCGTTTCTGGTCAACTGCTCCCAAGTATGTTACCATAAAGGTACACTTCCGGAAGAAGCTTATTTGGGGAGTTGATTTCCATGAAAATTGGAACGAAAATCAGAGAATTGCGGCAGCAGGCGGGAAACACGAGTAGACTTAATCGACCAAAATGTGTATAAGAGCTTGGAGCAACGCGAAGCGGTATCGGCTTCTTCGTAAAATAGTGCCAACCTTTTTCGGAGTTCTGTGTCTATATTCATGAAAGCTTTCAAGGAGATCATCACATGAAAACGAAAATTGCCGAAGCATATGTCATGAAGCTTGCAGGACCTGTTTATGGCTTTGCCCTCAAGCGGTGCGCCTGCTTACAGGACGCGGAGGATCTGTCCCAGGAGATCTTGCTCAAGGCGTTTACGGCGCTGAAGGAGCGGGAGGATATTGCGGATGTGAACCGCTATCTCTGGACCATTGCCCACAATGCACTGACAAATTACTATCGGAGCGGGGGCGCGGTGTATGCGGAGATCCCGATTCAGTCCCGCCCGGATTTGGCGGATGCATCGAAGCCGGAGCTGGAGGAGCAGCTGATTTCAGATGAGATAACAGCCAAGCTCTACCGGGAAATCGCCTATCTGTCCTCCCTCCAGCGGAGAATCGTCACTGCGTATTATTTTGAGCACCAGAAGCAGGCAGAGATTGCCGAGCGGCTGGGAATCCCTGTTGGCACAGTGAAATGGCATTTGTTCGAGGCAAAACGCGAGCTAAAGAAAGGAATGGAACGCATGAGCCAGCCCAATACATTGTCATTTCAGCCCATCCGATTTGCCATTTGCGGCACCAACGGTTCGATCGGAACCAAGGGGGACAATCGTAACTTCCTGCGGACGGCGCTGTCCCAGAACATTGTATATCTCACCTATCACAGCGGTAAGACCATAAACGAGATGGCAGAAGCCCTAAACGTCTCGCCTGCTTTTGTGGAGAGCGAGGTGGATTATCTGACGGAATACTGCTTCCTGCTTTGGGAGGGAAATCGCTATGTGAGCAACGTCCTAATTGACGAGCCAAGCCAGGAGGTCGTGGCATTGCAGGACCGAATGTATACCGAGGCGGCACGGCTGTTTGCCAACGAGTTGATGGATTATCTGGAAAACAATGAAATTCTTCGCCGTACTGGTCTGGAACAGAATGCCCTCCTGTGGTCGGCGGTGCCGTATATTGCAGCATTGAGCGGAGAGAATTTGATGGAGGAAACGGTATCCTTCCGGGAGGCGGCAACTGTTCGCCCCGATGGCGGCATCAATATCTGCTATGCGGTGGTGGATGCCGCTGGCGTCCCAAAGCCAAAGTATGCAGACCATATGGAGCACTGGAACGGTCCCTGCTGGAATGATGACGGCAAGCTGCTTTTATGGCAGATCGACTCGGAATGGTCCAGCCAGCGGGTGGATGAAACCTATCCGCAGCGGACGCAGTATGACCTGAAACTGCTGGAGCGGCTGCATCAGGGAACGCTGTCTGCGGAGGAATATGCCCATTTGGCACAGCGCGGCTATATTTCGGTTAAGAAGCTGGAACAGGACAAATGCTCCGACTATCCAGAGGTACTGTGGCTGAGCCAAGCGGAGAACCGGGAGCTGCTGAAGCTCGGAACAAAGATCAAGGAGAAATACCAGAAAGCATTCGCAGAGCTGAAAGCCCCCTACGAAAAGGCAGTCCTGGCGGAAACACCGGCACGTCTACATAAAGCCCGTCAATTCCAACTGCAAAATATCTTCTATTCAGATGGCTGGTTTGTACTCCACTGTATTATGGAGCTATTGGAGAATGGGAGACTAAAGCTGCCTAGGGAAGAACAGCGCAGGGGGCTGATGACGGTGATTTGTGAGCAGTAAACACGGCTGAAAAATCCTTATAATAAAGTCCTGCCCTCCGGATGCACCGAAGGGCAGGACAATTCTATTTTTTGATGGAAATGGCTGGCCGTTTAGCCCTGCGTCCACTTCCAGTTCCGAACCTCCGGGAGATCCACGCCGAATTCCCGGATATACTGCTTGTGCTCGATGAGCTTATCCCGCATCATCTGAATCAGGAATGCGCCCCGGTTTCCCAGCTGGGGCAGGCGGTTGATGACGTCCATCACCAGGTGGAACCGGTCAATGTCGTTCTGCACGCGCATATCGAAGGGCGTTGTGATGGTGCCCTCCTCCTTGTAGCCCCGGACGTGGAGCTGGCGGTTGGTGCGCCGATAGGTCAGCTCGTGGATCAGGGTGGGGTAGCCGTGGAAGGCGAAGATGATGGGCTTATCCTTGGTGAACAGCACGTCGTAGTCCGTGTCGCTGAGACCGTGGGGATGCTCGCTGGCGGGCTGGAGCTTCATCAGATCCACCACGTTGATGACCCTTACCTTGATCTCCGGCATATACTCCCGCAGAATGGTGACGGCGGCCAGGGTTTCCAGGGTGGGGGTATCGCCGCAGCAGGCCATCACCACGTCCGGCTCCTGCCCGGCATCGTTGCTGGCCCACTGCCAGATGCCGATGCCCTGGGTGCAGTGCCGAATTGCCTGCTCCATGGTCAGCCACTGGGGGCGGGGATGCTTGCTGGTGACCAGGACGTTGACATAATTCCGACTGCGGATGCAGTGGTCGAAGCAGCTCAGCAGGCAGTTGGCATCCGGCGGCAGATACAGGCGTACCACATCGGCCTTTTTGTTGGCCACATGATCCAGGAAGCCGGGATCCTGATGGGTAAAGCCGTTGTGATCCTGCTGCCAGACGTTGCTGGAGAGCACGTAGTTCAGGGACGCAATATCCTGCCGCCAGGGGAGCTGGGCGCAGACCTTCAGCCATTTTGCATGCTGGGCGAACATGGAGTCCACAATGCGGATGAACGCCTCGTAGCTGTTGAAGAAGCCGTGCCGCCCGGTGAGCAGATAGCCCTCCAGCCAGCCCTGACACATATGCTCGGACAGCATACCGTCCATCACCCGGCCGTCCTGGGCGAGAAATTCATCCTCCGGGGTTATGTCGGCCTGCCACTGGCGGTTTTCTTCCTCAAAGACGTGGCCCAGACGGTTGGACATGGTTTCATCGGGGCCAAAAATTCGGAAGTTCTTTTCCTCCTTATTCAGTCGGAAGATGTCCCGAACATAGCCGCCCAGCTCAATCATATCCTGAGCCTCTACCGCGCCGGGCGCGGGAACCTCCACTGCGTAATTCCGGAAATCGGGAAGACGCAGGCTTTTGAGCAGCAGTCCGCCGTTGGCATGGGGATTGGCGCCCATCCGACGGTTGCCCTCGGGGGCCAGAGCCTGAAGCTCGGGGATCAGCCGCCCGGTTTCATCGAACAGCTCCTCGGGATGATAGCTCCGCAGCCACTGCTCCAGAATGGCCAGATGCTCCGGCCGGTCCATGGACACCGGCACCTGATGGGCGTGGAAGCTACCCTCGATCTGTACGCCGTCCACTTCCCTGGGGCCGGTCCAGCCCTTGGGGGAACGGAAAACGATCATGGGCCAACGGGGACGCTGGGTGCAGCCATCCTCCCGGGCGGCCTTTTGAATGGTGCGGATCTCCTCAATGACGGTGTCCAGCACCTCGGCCATTTTTTCGTGCATCTCCATGGGATCGGAGCCCTCGACAAAATAGGGCTTCCAGCCGCAGCCCTCGAAGAAGCTTTGAATTTCCGCATGGGAGATGCGGGAGAATACCGTGGGGTTGCTGATCTTAAAGCCGTTAAGGTGGAGAATCGGAAGAACCGCGCCGTCGCCTACAGGATTTAAGAACTTATTGCTGTGCCAAGCGGTTGCCAGCGGGCCGGTTTCCGCCTCGCCGTCGCCCACCACGCAGGCCGCAATCAGGTCAGGATTGTCGAACACGGCGCCAAAGGCATGGGCCAGGGAATAGCCCAGCTCGCCGCCTTCATTGATGGAACCGGGGGTCTCCGGGGCAACGTGGCTGGCAATGCCGCCGGGGAAGGAGAACTGCTTGAACAGCCGCTGCATACCCTCAATGTCCCGGCTGACGTCGGGGTAAATATCGCTGTAGGTGCCCTCCAAATACGTCTGAGCCACCATGGCATTGCCGCCGTGACCGGGGCCGGAGAGGTAGATCATGTCCAGGTCGTACTTTTTAATGACGCGGTTGAGGTGGGTGTAGATGAAGTTCTGACCGGGGACGGTGCCCCAGTGGCCCACGATCTTCCGCTTGATGTGCTCCGGCTTCAGCGGCTCCCGCAAAAGGGGATTATCCAGCAGATAGAGCTGACCGGCGGCCAGATAGTTGGAGGCCCGCCACCAGGCGTGGAGATCGTGCAATTCCTTTTCATTTAGTACGGGATGCTGTGTATGCATAGGTGCCCTCCTTATCACGAGTGATGTATGAGACGTATGTAACAAGTTGCCGTACTTTCATTATACATAGAATGGCGAAAAAAGCAAGGCATTATTCTGATTTTGAACTGTTTTTTTCGCGATGGAGGGTAGGTAGCAAAAACGCTGCAAGCGACAGATCACTTACAGCGTGGCACTCCCTGCCAGAATCGAACTGATAACCAACCCGTAGGCCTAGACCCGATACGGTAATACCAAGTGCAAGTAAATGAAGTGATAGGAAATCCGATTCATTCTCGTGTGGGGGCGCAGGTGCCCTTAGACACTGATTTCAGTCTGTTTAATGTATTATTTCAAAATGGAGGTTTCAACTAGGGTACGCTGGGGCGGGTCACCGAAGAATCCTGGGACGGAGCCGCCAAGTACCAGTTTTTTATAATGCTGAAGGAGATTTGGCGAAAAAGATTGACGTGACCACAGGGAAGACGGTAAACTATGAATATGACAGCCTTGGCCGTCTGATTCATAGCTACCAGACCGACAATGGCACGGTTCAGCAGCGTACAGACACTGGGGCGAGAGCTACGGCAGCTATACCTATGACGCCTGGGGCAATGTAATCTCACAGAGCGGCAGCATTGCGAGCCTGAACCCGATTCGGTATCGCGGGTACTATTATGACACCGAAACGGGACTGTACTACCACGGGAGCCGGTATTATGACCCGGCGATTGGGCGGTTTATTAATGCGGACGGATATGCAAGCACCGGTCAGGGCCTTATCGGGCATAATATGTTCGCATATTGCCTAAACAACCCTGTGTAGGTGGTCATTTGACCCACAAACCTACTTAGCATCTTTTCCTTTTTAAGGAGGTAATATTCATGCGCTCTGGATTACCGCTCATCATTCTTCTGATTGTCCTTGTGATTGGGCTGTCCGCTTGCACCATTCACAAAGGGGATGCATCCGATCAGCCACCCAGGTTCTTTGATTCCATTGCAAACCGCCCATTTATGTCAATGCGTAAGCAAACCGATGCGCTTATTACCGAGCTCCTTTCCTACATGGAAAATCAGGATCAGGCAGTCTTTCTGGCGCAATTTGCCCCCAACGTAATTTCCGATCCGGACATTCTGGAGCAGCAGTGTTCCAATCTTTTCCAGTTTTTCTCCGGCACCGTGGAATCGCAAACGTGGAAAGCGGCTCAGAATAGTGCCTCAAAGGAATTGGACGAGTATCACAGTGAAACGAAAGTATCCTACGATATTGTTACAACGGAAGATCACTACCGGATTGCAATGAATTTTTGTGCTGAAGATAACTATGATGACGGGAACCTTGGGCTGTACTCCATCTACATTATTCGATTTGAAGATACTGATACAAAATATACCTATTGGGGTGATGGCAACTGGACACCGGGTATCAATGTTGTAACAGGACCGCAAGCGTAGCCTCAATTCTATAATATTAAGAGCAGATGCGCACTAAAACAACACAGATATCCAAACTTACAAATTTTGTCAATCTTGCAAATCTCCCAGAGCTGATTCCTTGCGTTCGTAAAGGCGTACTGAATTCCTAGGGAACTGATCTAGCGGCTAAGTTCTATGCACTGTTGT
>OLSL01001808.1_pt1 | contig 18687 bp, 15 predicted proteins | sample 1672511 | NCBI WGS metagenome assembly OLSL01 (sample SAMEA3136694, study PRJEB25190) | human gut metagenome | biome: human gut; feature: human-associated habitat; material: faeces | place: Austria | collected 2013
TTTTATAGTATAGGCTGTTCAACTTTTTCTGTCTACACTTATATACTAACACCAAGGCTTGGTTGGCGAAAATCAAGTTCTAAAAGTGCAGCAGCTGTTAGCATGTGTATTCGTTTTGTACCTTGCTTATCTGATTTTCGGTCAAAACGTTTTGTACCAAAATAGCCGGGGCAACAGGAAGAGGGAAAAAGACAAAAATCACTCATTGTAATTTTGCATGCTTTCGCACATACGGCATAGTCGTATTCCATTTTCCCAGCGTCTTTTCCATCAACATGAGCTGGAAATTTGATGATCCAAGGTTCTCCATCAATTTCAGTCATGATTTTTGGTCTGGCACCTCCGCTAGTACCGCCAAGATGATAAAGTTCATCCAATTTTTCGGAATATTCCATATTTAATATTTTGTGACATTGAGAAGCGAGTTCATCTAAATCGTCATTTAAATGCTCTTGTGGAAAACTGATTTTGGGATGATATGATAGTGCACCCATGCCGGAATCACCAATAATGGCAAGGCGATCTAATACAGTAATGTCATCCAAATTTTGCTTATATTTTTTGAGCATTCTGTTTAACAAAAGCTGTCCCCAAGCATCTGGTAGACTATCTGCAAAGACACCGAATAGTCCGTTGAAATAAGGCTTAGTAGGAGTAAAAACTTGCTTTTCGAGAGGCAATGAAAATGGACTGATTGGAAATCCTGTTTTAATCCAATCATCATCATATTCAAATGACGTAGAATGACCACGCATAGCAAGCTGTCCTATAACCTTTCCATCATAAAACACCTGAATCACGTTGTTTTTGTTCATTGATAACCTCCTGCAAATTGCGATAAGGAACTTGAGTAAATAAGTTTCTAAGATCATCTTCAATATGAAGAGCCATGGCAATTTTTGTAAGCGAATAAAGAGAAATTTGACCAGTAGATTCAAAGCGTTTGATAGAGCCATAGCTGACATTCGACATGAGGGCAAGCTTTTGCTGCGAGATGGAACGGCGCTTTCGGATGACCTTTACACGATATGCTAACTTCTGATCAAGCTCTTCAACAGTCTCCCATTGCAGTGAACTCATGGTATCACCTCCAATCTTGTGATAGATAATATATTATCTAAAAAGCCGTAAAAAGAGCTAAAATAGATAATATATTATCTATAAAAATTATACCATGTAACACCACGATAATCAATAGTTGATTTAAAATGTCAGCTTTTTTCCTTGTAAAGAACAGTTTGCTATGGTAAACTGTCAATAGCAACATTAATAGAATTGATAACAAAAGAAGGAATAAAGCATGGAATATTTGACAGTGAGAAAAACCTCTGAAAAATGGGGAATGTCCATTAGAATGGTCAATTATTATTTGAATACAGGACGAATTGAGGGAGCTGTCTGCAAAAAAAGTGAATGGCTTATTCCATACACAGCAAAGAGTCCTTTAGATACCAGAAAAAAAGCTGATACGAAGAAAAGCACAAATAGGTAACGTCACTTCCACGAAACCATTCTTTTAGTGCTATGCTTGTTTTATTTTGAAAGTATGCTATAATGAAAAAACATGCGCTTTAGAAATTGAGCGAAAATGGAATACAGGGAGAAAAAAGATGGAGAAGTGGAACATTCGAAAGAACAAGATGCTGCCAGTGATCTTCGCTTTGGCATGGCCAACTATGCTAGAGCAGTTTCTGCAGACAGCAGTGCAGTACATTGATACTGCAATGGTTGGTTCACTTGGCACACAGGCAACTGCGGCAGTCGGATCAACCAGCACGGTAAACTGGCTGATAGGAAGTACAGTATCAGCGATTGGTGTAGGATTGCTTGCGTTTATATCGCAGTCGTTTGGTGCTGGAAATCGGGAACGCGCAAAGAGGGCATCAGGACAGGCTGTTCTGGTAGTGCTTGCGGTAGGAATCAGTTTTACCATCGTGATTGCAGCAATCAACAAGCAGGTGCCGGTTTGGATGCAGGTAGATGAAGGTATCCGCGATATGGCAGCTCGTTATTTCCTTATATTGTATGCACCGATGCTGTTTAGAACAGCGAATATTATTTTTGGTACGGTACTGAGATCAGTAGGAGATACAAAAACGCCGATGAGAGTTGGTGTTGTGATGAATATTATTAATACCGTGCTCAATTTCCTGCTCATTTACCCGACACGTGTGGCAGTGATTGCAGGCATTTCTATTACGCTGCCAGGTGCAGGTTTTGGAATTGAAGGTGCAGCTCTTGCAAGTGCGATTGCATATACATATGGAGGAATTGCCATTACTATAAAGCTGTGGAAACATGCTGATATTTCACCGAAGGGACAGAGCTTTAAGCCAGATAAGACAATTCTTATTCCGTGCGTTAAAGTAGCATTTCCAAATATGTGCCAGCGTTTTGCAACATCGCTTGGATACGTTGTATTTGCTTCCATGATCAATTCTCTTGGCGAGACATCTGCGGCAGCACACACAATCGCAAATACAGTAGAGTCTGGATTTTATATTCCAGGATGGGGTATGCAGACGGCAGCGGCTACACTAGCTGGTAATGCGCTTGGTGCAAAAGATGGAAAAAAGCTTCGCGATTTAGAGCGTGCCATTATTCCTCTTGAAACCGGACTGATGACTGTGTGCGGTGCCCTTCTGTTTGCATTTGCACCGCAGCTTATGACATTGTTCTCACGTGACGCAGAGGTAATTAGGCTAGGTTCTACAGTACTTCGCATGGTCGCAATATCAGAACCTTTCTATGGTATCCCGATCGTACTTGAAGGTATGATGCAGGGAGTTGGAAAAACAGTTGCACCATTTATCTTTAGTGTAATTGGCATGTGGGGTGTTCGTATTATAGGAACTTTCATATGTACGCAGCTTCTTGGCATGGGACTTATTGCTGCATGGGCATGTATGATAGCACATAATGTTTTATTATTTGTACTCTTTGCTGTATACTTTGCGCGAGGAAAGTGGAAACCAAAATTTTAAAATAAAAACGACAAAATGCATGGTATAATGTGCAGCTTGTCGTTTTTTTATTTTACGATTTAAAAAGATTATGAATCAGCTTGCGATTGTAAATTAAATGAAGATACATAGCGTCCTGGGCGCGAATCGGATCATGGCACGCAATGGCATCTGCAATTTCACGGTGAGTTTCAATTGTTTCTGCATGGAGACGGTTTCCGGTTGATTCAACAAACAGTGGAATAGAGCTGTTGATTACTGGAATTAAACGTGGAATTACAACGTTTTTGCTGCTCATAGCTATGGCATTATGAAATTCAATATCCTTTTGCGTATGATCCGTTTTTTCATTGAGCAAGTTTTCAACTTCATCGCATAATGCGGTGATTTTTTTTATGTCCTCATCATCTGCATGGACAGCAGCCATGGACGCGATAGATGGTTCAAGAAGAATACGTACCTCTAATAAGTCTTGAACGAGCTTTTTTTTATCAACAATAAAGGTAAAACCAAGCGGATCTTCGACCATTCCTGGTGTGGAAGCGACATATGTTCCTGATCCCTGACGAATGGTGACAATATTGCGGGAGGCCAGAAGCTTCATAGCTTCTCGTATGGAACTGCGTCCGGCATTCAATCGGTCACAGAGAATAGATTCATTAGGAAGACGGTCGCCTGGCTGCAATTTCTCTTCCAGAATCAGCGCAATGATATCCTCTGAGATTTTGGAGGGAAGATTTTTTTCTTCTTTTAAATTCATCATATGATTTGAACTCCTTTTCGTAAGCAAAATGTTATTAACATCATATCTTTTTTGAATAGAAAAGTCAATATGAGTTGTTGAAAAGGAAAAGTGCACAAAAAATATTTGATAATTTAAGCAATATTACGGTATTGCCTTTTGAAATAAAAACGTGTAATATAAAAACATCAGATGAATTAAGAACAATTAAGAACAAAAACGGAATAAAAAGGGCAGCACGCCATGAAATGACGATAAAAGGTCAGATGTATTGCTGCTAAGAAAAGCATCTGATGAATTGAAAGGAGAAAGAAAATGGAAGAGATGGTTTTTGCGGCAGATCCGGTAAGATTGATTGCTGCGGCAGTTGTGGGAATTGCCATACTGCTGATTTTGATTATTCGTTTCAAGCTCCATCCGATAATTTCGATGATGCTTTCAGCTGTAATAATCGGAGTAGGAGCAGGGATGCCGCTGTCTATGATCTCGGAAACCGTAGAAAAAGGAGTAGGAAAAACGCTGCAGGGAATCGCACTGCTTGTTGGTTTGGGCTCCATGTTTGGCGGTATTCTTGAGGCAAGCGGCGGTGCACAGAAAATTGCAGAGACACTGATTGATAAATTTGGACAAAAAAAGGCAGGCTGGGCACTGGGTATTACCGGTTTGGTGATTGGAACAACAGTCTTTTTTGAAGCAGGTGTTGTTGTTTTAATTCCGCTTGTGTTTAGCGTAGTAAGAACAACAAAGAAATCTACCTTATATTATGCGATTCCATTGTTGGCAGGTCTCGCAAGTGGATATGCATTTGTACCGCCGTCAGCAGGATCAGTTCTTACAGCAAATGCGCTTGATGTCAATCTTGGAATGATGATTATGGTTGGTGTTCCGACTGCCATTATTAGCATGTTGATTGCAGGTATCATATGGGGTGGCTTTATAGGAAATAAAATTTTTGCAGCCCTTCCAGAAGATGGAAATGAAACTGTACACAGCGAGAAAGAGCTTCCGCCATTTGGTCTTGTTTTGAGTGTAGTATTGATTCCATTAGTACTGATTCTTCTTGGAACAATATCCAAATATGTAGCTATTCCTCAGTCAGTTGCAGATATACTTGGATTTATTGGAAAACCATTTTTTGCACTGACAATTGCTACACTTGCAGCGATGTATTTTCTGGGAATAAGAAGAGGCTTTACAGGAGCACAGATCAAGGCAATTTTTGATAAGTCCTTAAAGCCTACAGGTATGATTTTGCTTGTCATTGCCAGTGGTGGTGTAATTCGATGGATGCTTCAAGATTCTGGTCTTGGCAATATCATTGGACCGATTTTGGAGAGCAGCTCAATGCCATTGATTCTTGTTGCATTTTTAATTGCACTTCTTGTGCGCGCATCTGTTGGAAGCTCAATCGTTGCGATGACGATGGCATCAGGTATTATGGCATCAATGCCGGCTGTGATGGAAACAAGTATGCTTTATCGTGCAGCGATGTGTTGCGCAATCTGCGGCGGCGCGACAGCACTAAGCCATGTAAACGATGCTGGTTTCTGGCTGGTAGGAACATTTTTGCACATTGATGAGAAAACAACATTGAAATCATGGACTGTGATGGAGACGCTGATTGGCATTAGTGCATTGATTGTAAGTATGATAATTTCGATTGTTGCCTGATCAATTTTAGGAATCGGGCGTGGGAATCCTCGGCCATTTAATGACCGAGATGAAAGCGTCGCTTGCTTTTATCATGCCATAAATCTGCCGAAGGTGTGAAGCTTTTTGTGTTCCCAAAAGCGAAACTGTCTTCGGCAGAGAAATATAGGAAAGATTCGGGGGGGCAGTCTACAGAGAAAACAATACTGTATGTATAATATATATTCCAACTATTTATTGACTATATGTATACTATATGATATAATATATGCAAAAAGACAACCTGAAATATGAACGTACCTGCATGTATAACATTAATTATCATATTGTCTGGTCGGTAAAATACCGCAGAAAGATGTACGAGAAGTTTTTACGCCAACAGCTGTGGAAAAGAGAGCTTTGGAACCATTCTTACTACCTGGAAACGATTGGAGACATCTCAGAAGAGGCCATCCGCAAGTATATCGAACACCAGTCAAAACAGTACTGACGAAAGGAGGGGCTATGCCAAAAGCAAGAAAGAAAAAGAACAGTTCTTTCCAAACAACCATTACAAAGAGTGTTTTTCTGTATGGTCGGCCGAATAAGGAAAAGCTTGCCGTGTTACGGAAGATGCAGAATTCGTATACTGCTCTTATCAATCGTGACATTGATCTGTTGGAAAAGAATCCTGACATCGTACTTCAACTGGTAAAGAATGATAAGAAGGATCCCAAAATGCGAAAGTTAGAAAAGGCCATTCGTCCGGAAGGAATCAATTCCGCATTTTGCCAGAATGCATTCGATGCGGCAGTCGTGCAGGTATCGGGGCGTTTGAACAATATCCGACTGGATCTTTTGTCAGAAGGTATGGGGATATTTGCACAGTCAAAAGTATTGTTTGCCATGTCTGTCATGGGAAGTTCCAAGCAAAAGATGGAAGAAACGATGCGACAGATAGAAGGTACATTTTATGAGGACTGCACAAAAACACTTCATGAAATGTCGGAAAAGGAATTTTATGATCTGCAGCTGGAGTTTCAGGAACGATATGCTTCAAAATCATTGGAGTATCGTGTTCCAAAGCTTCGTTTCGTATCTGTTCCATTGGATTCACGCTTAATGGAGATCGAACAATCAACAGATACCAAAATGCCCTATGTAATCATTATTACAAATCCATTAAAAACAAGACAGCGAATCACGATCCCGATTGATACCAGCGGCCATTTTTTACATAAGATTCAGAATAACAAGATGGCAGGAACTGTTCTGATGCAGGTGAGAAAAGGGAATCTTCAGATTGGATGGTCTTATGATTCAACAAGACAGCAGCCCGCAACAACAAGTTGTATCGGAGTTGATGCCGGAATCTTGGACTGTTTTCATACATCCGATGGAAAGGCAATCGGTTCCATGAGTCCGGTAATTGACTTTTATCATGAAGAGGTAGAGCCTGCCTTTGCAGAACTCGCGAACCTTCGAAACAAGAAACGAAAAATTAAGCACTATTTGAAAAAACATGATCTGCCTGAGGATGTGAGACGTTCTCTCATCAAAAAGATGGATCATCTGGAACGAATGATTCAGACGGCAAAAGCACCATATCGCAAAAAGCGCTGCTACTATGCACAGCTGGATCACGAGATCAAGGAATCCGTCACAACCTATGTGGACAGCATTTCCAAAGATACACTGACTGCGATTGAAAAGTTGGATATTAAGGAATTTAATAAGAGCCGTAAGGTTAATGGAATGTTTTCCACATTTGCCAGGGAAAAGCTTCAAAGAAAGCTGATGGAAGCACTTAATCAAAAAGGATGTGACTTTTTTGAGGTGGAACCTGATTTTACAAGTCAGGTATGTCCGGTATGCAGCAATCTGAATGCAGAGAACAGACACTCAAAAGGATTCTGCTGTACCAGCTGCGGATATCAGGATGATGCAGACCACGTTGGTGCTGTTAATATCCGAAACCGTGCAGGAGATAAAGAGATACTGGAATTGTGCAGGGAACACCAATACAGTCATAAGAATTTACAGAATGCGATTCGAATCGTATATGAAAAACGACACATCGCATATGAAGCAAAAAAAGCAGCATCTGCATGAAAGCAGATGGGATCCTGTAACATCTTACATGATGCTGCAGGATCTCAACTGTGACTAGAGCAGAACATATCAACAACCACCGTCTTCTTACGGCATGACTGTAAGATGGACTGTCCGGAGAGGATCTGCCTGCGTTATTCGTATTGTGTAATGTGGACTTATTTTCAAAGGGCGGAAATTGAATGTCTGGTATTCAAGGGAAACTTTGCATGCTATGCCATTCAATGACCGAGTTGTTGACAAAACAGGTGTTGGAATCTTCGGCCATTCAATGACTGAGTAATTGAAAAATATGGAGGAAAAAGACATGGAATTAACAAGTCAGAAAATGAGAAAGCTGGCACCGGAGCTGGATCCGCTGCGTATTGGAACTGGTTGGAAGAAGGAAGATCTGGACAAGGTACAGGTCATGATTGAGAGCACATATGGAGACAGCCATCCGGGAAGCGGTCACTTGAATATTCTGGTGGAGGAAGTGCGAAAAGGAATCGAAGAAGAAGGCGGCTTTGGTGCACGTTATTTCTGTACAGATATCTGTGATGGCGAGAGCCAGGGAACAGACGGTATCAACTACAGTCTTGCAAGCCGTGAGATGATTGCAAATATGATTGAGATTCACGCAAATGCTACACCATTTGATGCAGGTGTATATCTGTCTAGCTGTGATAAGGGTGTTCCGGGAAATCTGATCGGTATGGCAAGAGTAAATATTCCAGCTGTATTTGTTTCAGGCGGAACTATGAATGCCGGTCCTGAAATGCTTACATTAGAGCAGCTTGGAATGTACAGCGCAAAGTTTGAGCGAGGAGAGATCAACGAGGAGAAGCTTGACTGGGCAAAGTGCAATGCTTGTCCAAGCTGTGGTGCCTGCTCATTTATCGGAACAGCATCTACTATGCAGATCATGGCAGAGGCACTTGGTCTGGCTTTGCCGGGAAGCGCACTGATGCCGGCGACAAGCCCAGATTTGCTTGCATTTGCACGTGAAGCAGGAAGACAGTCAGTTCGTCTTGCTACAATGGAGAATATGCGTCCATCTGATATTGTTACTATGGAAAGCTTTGAGAATGCAATTTTAGTGCATGCAGCAATTTCAGGAAGTACAAACTGCTTACTGCATCTGCCGGCAATTGCACACGAATTTGGCATTGAGATCACAGGTGATACTTTTGACCGTCTCCACAGAAGTGCACGCTATTTGTTAGATGTGCGCCCGGCAGGACGCTGGCCAGCTGAGTGCTTCTATTATGCAGGCGGTGTGCCGGCCATCATGGAAGAGATCAAGGAACATCTTCATCTGAATGTCATGACAGTCACAGGAAAGACACTTGGTGAGAATCTTGATGAGCTGCGTGCAAATGGATTTTATGAAAAGTGTAATCATTGGCTTGATGAGTTCAATAAGCGTTACAAGCTAAATCTGACAAGAGAAGATATTATTCGTCCATATGATAAGGCAATTGGTACAGATGGAAGCATCGCAATTCTGCGTGGAAATCTGGCACCGGAAGGCGCAGTTATCAAACATACTGCCTGCCCTAAGGAGATGTTTAAGGCAGTACTTCGCGCAAGACCGTTTGACAGCGAGGAAGAGTGTCTGGATGCTGTATTAAAGCATAAGGTACAAAAGGGTGATGCAGTCTTTATTCGCTATGAGGGTCCGAAGGGAAGCGGAATGCCGGAGATGTTTTATACCTCAGAGGCAATCAGCAGTGACAAGGAGCTTGGAAAGAGTATTGCACTGATCACAGACGGACGTTTCTCAGGTGCATCCACAGGACCAGTTATTGGACATTGCAGCCCAGAGGCAGTAGACGGCGGTCCGATTGCGCTTGTAGAAGAGGGCGATTTGATTGAGATCGACGTGAAAGAGAGAAAGCTTAATATCATCGGAGTAAATGGTGTGCATAAGACACCAGAGGAAATTGATGAGATTTTAAAGGAGCGCCGCAAAAACTGGAAGCCGAGAACACCAAAGTATAATAAGGGCGTTATGGGACTTTTCACTCGTCATGCAGTAAGCCCAATGAAAGGTGCTTATCTGGACTAAAAAAATAATAAATATTGAGACAGACATAATAAGGCGTGTACCAGAAGGTGCGCGCCTTTTTGGTGTGAAAGTATTGACACAAAGATGTGAGATATGATATCTTGTAAGCTGCGATTAGTTACAGGTAACTTTAGGAAGGTAAAAGTAATTTTTGTACAGCACGAAAAACTTACAAAAATAACTTTAATCGTGTCTGAATGCATTTGTGAAAACAAAGCAGATAAAAAGAATTTGTGGAGGAACATATGATCAAAACAAGATTAGTGGGACTATTGTCTCATGCAAAAAAGTATATCGTATATACGATTTTTTGGCAGTGGATATCACTTTTGGCGCAGGTGCTTGCAGTTTTTTCAATTGCGAATCTGTTGGAGCATGTTGTGGCTGATGATGTAACTATATCAGTGATTGAGCAAACAATATTGATTTTGGCTCTGGTGGTCATTGTCAGGTTTATGTGTGAAAGGTTGACTGCAAGATCTTCTTATCTGGCGTGTGTAGATGTTAAGCGGATTTTGCGTGAAAAGATTTATGAAAAAATGCTGAGGCTCGGCGCTTCCTACAGTGAACAGGTATCATCTTCTGAGGTAGTGCAGGTTTCCACTGAGGGTGTAGAGCAATTAGAGACTTATTTTGGAAAATACCTTCCGCAGTTATTTTATAGTCTGATAGCACCGCTGACACTATTTTTTATCCTTTGCAGAGTGAGCCTTAAGGCAAGTGTGATTCTTTTGATCTGCGTTCCATTAATTCCTGTTTCTATTGTCGTAGTACAGAAGGTTGCAAAAAGACTGTTAAGTAATTACTGGAGTGTTTACACAGGACTTGGTGATTCATTCCTTGAAAATTTACAGGGACTTACAACCTTGAAAATTTATCAGGCAGATCAGGTAAAAGCAGATCAGATGGATGCAGAGTCACAGAGATTTCGCAGGATTACAATGAAGGTACTTACTATGCAGCTTAATTCGACGAGTGTGATGGATATCATCGCTTATGGAGGCGCTGCAATAGGTATGGGAGTTGCCGTTAGTGAGTTTTTAAAAGGAAATATAAGCATGGCAGGAACGTTGTGCATAGTTTTGCTTGCCAGTGAATTTTTCCTGCCGCTTCGTCTGCTTGGTTCCTTTTTCCATATCGCAATGAACGGCATGGCAGCGAGTGATAAGATTTTTAAGATTTTGGATTTGCCAGAACCACAGGCTGGAGAGAAAACGCTGCCAGAGGGAGCATTAGACGTCAGATTAAATGATGTTCATTTTTCCTACGAAGCTGACAGAGAGATTTTAAAAGGAGTAAAGCTTGATTTGCCGGCAGGAAGCTTTGTGTCGTTAGTTGGAGAATCTGGATGTGGAAAGAGTACGATAGCGGGACTTTTGGCAGCAAAAAATCGCGGATATACAGGAGAAATCACAATAGGTGGAATTTCTCTTTCAGAAATCAATGAAGAAAATTTGATGAAGCATGTGGTTTTAATTCGTCATAACAGCTATTTGTTTAAAGGAACTGTAGAGGAAAATCTAAAAATGGCAAAATCGGATGCGACAAAAGAAGAGATGGAAAACGTGCTTCAAAAAGTAAATCTTTTGGGATTTTTGCAGACGCAGGATGGTTTACAGACAAAGCTGCAGGAAAAAGCAGGAAATCTGTCTGGCGGTCAGTGTCAGAGACTTGCAATTGCAAGAGCACTGCTAAGAAGTGACAGTGCAGTTTATATTTTTGATGAGGCTGCTTCAAATATTGATGTGGAAAGTGAAGAACTGATTATGAATGTTGTTCATGAACTTGCAAAGACGAAGACTGTGCTTTTAATTTCGCACAGACTTGCAAATGTTGTGAAGTCTGATAAGATTTATTTCTTAAAGGATGGAAAAATCAATGAAAGCGGAACTCATGAAGAATTGATGAAGGCAAATGGTGAATACCGACATCTGTATGATAGTCAGATGTCATTAGAAAACTATGGAAAAGAAGGGGTGGCATAATGGGTGAGAATAAAAAGATGATCAAACGCAGAGGTGCAATCCAAATCATGAAAAGCCTGATCGGCTTAGTTAAATCGCTAATTCATATCATGCTGGCAGCAATTCTTCTTGGAACGTTAGGCTATTTATGTGCTATATTTCTAACGATACTGGCGGGGCAGGTAATAGTGCGCGGACTTTTGGCAGACAAAAGTGATATTTTAATTAAGAATATGTGGCTTGCAGCTGCCCCGGTAAAAAACATTCTCACAGTAATGATAGTCATTGCCGTGCTTCGCGGAATCCTGCATTATGCGGAACAATATTGCAATCATTTTATTGCATTTAAGCTGTTGGCGATTATTCGCCATAAGGTATTTTCATCACTTAGAAAGCTCTGCCCGGCAAAGCTTGAAGGAAAAGACAAAGGAAATTTGATTTCAATTATTACAACTGATATTGAGCTGTTGGAAGTTTTTTATGCGCATACAATCTCCCCAATTGCAATTGCCACACTTACATCTCTTATAATGGTTATTTTTATTGGACATTATCATTGGCTGGCAGGACTTATGGCACTTGCGGCATATCTGATTGTCGGTGTTGTTATTCCTATGTGGAATGGAAAACGAGGAAGCCAGAAGGGAATGGAATTTCGTACAGGATTTGGTGAGCTAAATAGCTTTGTTCTTGATTCTCTGCGTGGTCTGGATGAGACAATTCAGTATGGACAGGGTGAGAAAAGAAAAGAGCAGATGACTAAGCGTTCAAAAAATCTTGCAGGAATGCAGGAAGCTTTGAGCAAGATGGAAGGATCACAGCGTTCTTATACAAACATGGTTATTCTTTTGTCATCATTTGGAATGTTGGCACTTACTATGTGGCTTTACACAAAAGGCGAGGTTGGCTTTGAAGGAATTTTAACATGTACAATCGCAATGATGGGATCATTTGGACCAGTTGTTGCATTGTCAAGCCTCTCAAATAATTTAAATCAGACGTTAGCCAGTGGTGAGCGCGTTCTTTCTTTATTAGAGGAAGTGCCGCTTGTGAAGGAGATTTCAGATTCAGATAATGGAGCTTCGCATACATTTTCATCAGACAGTCACGATTCTGAATTTACAGGGGCAGAGGCAAGTAGTGTAACATTTGCTTACAATGAGGAAACTATCCTCGATGATTATTCGCTTAAAGTGAAGCCAGGCATGATTACAGGTATTCATGGAGCAAGCGGATCTGGAAAGTCAACTCTTTTGAAGCTTTTGATGCGTTTTTGGGATGTGAATAAGGGAAGTGTATCTGTAGATGGTGAAAACGTCAGAAAGATTCCAACTAGACACCTTCGTGATATGGAAAGCTATGTAACGCAGGAAACGCATGTATTTCATGACTCAATTGCCAATAATATTGCAATTGCAAAGCATGGAGCATCAAAAGAAGAAATCATGGAAGCTGCTAAGAAGGCTTCTCTTCATGATTTTATTATGACACTTCCAAACGGCTACGATACAGAGGTCGGAGAGCTTGGTGACACTTTATCGGGCGGTGAAAAACAAAGAATTGGAATTGCAAGAGCATTTTTGCATGATGCTCCAATGATTTTGATGGATGAACCAACCAGTAATCTTGATTCATTGAATGAGGGAATTATATTAAAATCATTGAAAGAATCGGCAGAGAAAAAGACTGTTGTACTTGTATCTCACAGAGTATCTACCATGAATGTAGCAGACGTAGTGTACGAAATGGAAAACGGCAGAATTTCTTGATAAAAAATAAGCTAGTGGGGTCGGTTTAAGAGCCGGCCCCATTAGCTTTTGTCTTCTGCGAGTTAAAAGTTTGATCAGAAGGAACGGATGATTTCCTCTGTCATAGAACGAACTACTTCGGTTGCTAACTGTACTGTTGCTTCGAAATCATAATAGGAAGTGATTCCGTAATGAGAATGGATGTAACGAACAGGAACACCAACAACGATTACCGGGATGCCATCAAGAGAAGTGTTAATGATTGCACCATTGTTTCCGCCGCCTTCACGGACAGAAGACTGTACAGCCAGTCCCTTTTCTTCAGCGAGATCTAATACGTAGCGCTGATATCTTGGGGAGCATACAATTGATTTGTCCATAAAACGAAGCATTGGACCCTTTTTCAGAGCTGTCTGAATGGCATATGGCTCAGTAAAGGTATCATCAGCAGGGCAGCCCTCGAAACAAAGTGCAATCTGAGGAGCAACCTTTCCGACTGCAACCTTAACACCACGCTCGCCAAGCTCCTCTTGTGTAGATAACACACCTACCAGATCAACATTTAAGTTCTCGTTTGAGAGACGGCGCATAGTCTCAAGAAGAGCAGCACAGCCAATTCTACAGTCAAAGCCCTTTCCGATCATGACATCATGTTCCTCGTCATAGGAGAAATGTACGTCAGAAATAATAGGCTCACCAATGCGGATACCAAAGTTTTCAACAGCATCTTCCTTGCTTGTTGCACCGATATCAATTACAAGAGACTGAATCGATGTGGAACCAGCATTCTGACGCTCAGCAGGTGTCATGAAATGAGGTGGTTTAGCTGCAATTACACCAGGAATAAAATTGCCATATTTGTTGCGTACAAGAACCTTTGATGCCGGGAGAGAATTATCGCTCCAGCCACCGAGGGAGACAAAGCGAAGTGTTCCATTTGGCTTAATTGAATGAACCATCAGTCCAACCTCATCACTGTGGGCATCAAGCATAAAAACAGGTTTATTACCTGTATTGTTCTTGGAACGCAGATAGAGATTGCGCAGGCAATCCTCCTCAACATCGGCAAATTCTGCACCATATTTTTTTGCTACAGCAACAGCCTCATCCTCAAATCCGGATGGTGCTTTTGCATCAGACAGCTCCTGAATCATAGTAACCGCATTTTGATCTGGTTTGATTTTCATATCATTATCCCTTTCTCTTAGTAGAATATTGTATTCCTCTATATTTGAGTATCATATCATTTCTGTGGAAAAAAAACAAGATAACAAAATTGTTCTATGTACTATGAAAATAGTAATTCTGGTGGACATTTTCGATTACAGAAGTGATCTCGTGTTTGGTGGGATATCAGCCCCCAGTGGCTCCAATTCAAATGTTCACAAAATCTTCACAAAAAATTAGCACTCACCTCTTGACAGTGCTAATAATAAGTGCTATAGTACACATAGAACAAAGGAAGGGGAACAACAAGGAAGCCTCTTAAAAACCTTAGTTCTGCAGCGAAGGCTGCTAAAATAAATACCACATCGGCAGTGTCCGGAGTGTCAAAATAGATTGCAGCTGGCGCTGCAGATGTTAAAGTATAAAATCCAGTTTGGAGCATTGAAAGGAGATTTTGATTATGTTAGTACCGAGCATTTTTGCAAATAGTGTATTTGATGATTTCTTTGATTTTCCATATGTTAATGACAAGAAGACAGAGAGAAAGCTGTATGGTCACAACGCAGCAAACCTGATGAAGACTGATATTCAGGAATATGATGACGGCTATCAGTTAGAAATTGATCTTCCAGGCTTCAAGAAAGATGAAGTACATGCAGAGTTAAAGGATGGTTATCTGGTAGTCAGTGCTGAGAAAGGTCTTGACGAGGACGAGCAGGATAAGAAGACTGGCAAGTATTTAAGAAGAGAGCGTTATGCAGGATCATGCCAGAGAAGCTTCTATGTTGGCAAGGATATCACCGAAGAGGATATCAAGGCACAGTTCCAGCATGGTATGCTGACACTGTTTGTTCCGAAGAAAGAAGCAAAGCCAGTTGTAGAAGAGAAGAAACACATTACAATTGAATAAATATTGTTATGCAGGGCGCATCCGAAAGGGTGCGCCCTATTTTTATCACTTACAATGAGCCATCAGGGACAATAAAAGAGCCATTGCCCCTGTCACCCTGGCTCAAAAACTGTAATGATAAATAGTATCAGTGAGACAAAATTTAGTTGCGAAACAGGATAAAAATGATATACTGAAAGCATAAGAAAAGAAACCGTGTGAAATTACAGTTTTGTTTTCACACGGTTTTTTTAAAAGATTGGGTTAGATAAAACTAATACATGATAGTGATGAATATGGATTCAAGGCAAAAAAATGCAGTGATTGGAGGAAGGGCATGAAAAACGAAGAATACAAAAAATTGTCAATTAGTGAATTTACAAAAGCAGCTGGAAGATATGAAAGTAACCATGCTGGCATTTATGAAATGTGTAAGAAGGATTATCCAGATATTCTGGCAGAGCTAGAGAAAGAGCCGTTCAAAAATTTATTGGATGCAGGCTGTGGACCTGCTCCAATGATTTCTTTATTATCAGAAAAATACCCAGACCGACATTATACAGGACTGGATCTGACGCCAGCCATGATTGAACAGGCAAAAAAGAAAAATATTCCAAATGCAACATTTGTTGTAGGAGACTGTGAGAACTTTCCTTTTGAAAACGATTCATTTGATGCAATTATTTGTTCTATGAGTTTCCATCATTATCCAAATCCACAGGCATTTTTTGACAGTGTAAAAAGATGTCTTCGTCCAAATGGAAGATTGATCCTGCGGGATGTGACCAGTGACAATAAAGTATTGGTATGGCTGATGAATACATTGGAAATGCCTCTGGCAAATATATGCGGACATGGAGATGTTCGGGTTCCAACAAGAGATGTGGTCATGAAATGCTGCAGAAAAGTAGGATTAAAAGTAGAAAAATTTGAAATCCGCAAAGGTATGAGGATGCATTGTGTTGTCAGAAAAGTCTGAAGGAGACTAGCTATGAAATTTTATGAAAGTGGAGACAATCGTAAACCTGTGATATTTTTATTTCCCGGTACCTGTTGCCTGTATAGTAGCTTTGATCATGTACTGGATGGGTTACATTCTTATTTTTATACGGTAGCAGTTTCTTATGATGGATTTGATCCAAACGAGAAAACAGAATTTTATTCGATGGAAGATGAATGTGAAAAAATTGAGCAGGAAATCAGAACAAAGTATGGTGGGAGAATTAAAGCAGCGTATGGATGTTCCCTTGGAGGAAGTTTTGTATCCCTTCTGATTCAGCGGAAAAGAATCCATATAGATCATGGCATCATTGGGAGCAGTGATATGGATGAAGCAGGTTCGTTTATGGCAAAGCTCCAGTCATCTATCATTGTGCCAATTATGTATAAAATGGTACACACGGGTAAATTACCTAAGTTTATGCAAAAGAAAATAAATGAAGCAGATGAATCAAGAAAGAAACTAATTGATGGATTTGTAAATATGTTTGGTATTGACAAGGGAGGAAGTCCATGGATTACGAAACAGAGTGTTTATAATCAGTTCTATTCTGATCTGGTTACGAAAGTCCAGCATGGAATTGATGTACCGGGAACAACAATTCACGTGTTTTATGCAACAAAGATGGGTGAAAAATACGAAAAGAGATATTGTACTTATTTCAAAAATCCGGATATCCGAAGACATAACATGCAGCATGAAGAACTGTTTTGCTGCCATAGTGCAGAATGGGTGAAAGAAGTAAAAAAAGCAGTGGAAGGCGACAGACAATGAAAGAAAAAGTGAATGTGACAGGTGTGCCGGAAACGATGGTACAGACCTTGTATGCAAGAGCAAAAGAAACAAGAAAGAAAAATGCTAAAATAAATGACGAAATTGCAGTAGAACTTGTGAAAAAGCTTGATTATGACTTTTCCAAAGCAGATAAAGATAACGCTATGACTTATGGTGTGATTGCGAGAACAATTGTATTAGACCGGATGGTCAGAAAATATTTGGAGAAGCATGAAAATACAGTTGTCGTAAATATTGCATGCGGACTGGATACCAGATGCTACCGGATGAAGGGAAAATATCTGCGCTGGTATAATGTAGACCTTCCGGAAACAATGAAAATAAGGAGCCAGTTCCTTACCGAAACTGATCCGGTGTATCAGATTGCAAAGTCTGCAATGGATGATTCCTACATAGATGATATCGATTATCACGGTAAGAATATTCTGGTAATAATCGAAGGACTTACAATGTATTTGTATGAGAAAGATATCAGGAAGATGTTTTCTATTATTGATAAATCATTTCAGAAAGTTACAGTAATGGTCGAAACCATGTCACCCTTTGTTGTAAAGCATATGAAAGAGAAATCCATAGAGGGAAGCAATGCAAAATTCACATGGGGAGTTAAGAACAGAAAGGAGCTGCAAAGAATCATACCGGCATTTTCTGTTCGGCAGGAAGTCAGTCTTGTTGAAGGAATGAAAGAGCTTATGCCTGTTTATTATGTAATAGGTAAGATTCCGGCTGTTCGGAATATCTCAAATAAAATAATAGTTTTGGAGAAACATAGCTGATATTAAGGGAGGAGATGATACAGATGAAGAAAAGGCATTTTGATGTGGAATCAGATGGATTTTATGGTGCATACTGGAAATGTAAAACAGGCTCAGACTGTGCAATGATTGCGATGATCGGGGATGATCCGGAGGATTATCTGGCGCGTACATCCGTGAAATGGTTACATAAACTCGGTGTGAATGTGATGACAATGTCACCTGGAAAAAAGGATTATGGACATCATAATTATCCGCTGGAACGTATAGAGAAAGCAATCGATTGGTTAAAAGTACATGGCAATCAGAAGATAGGTATTGTCGGGGCATCTACTACAGGAACACTTGCCTTAACTGCCGCTTCTTATTTTGAAGATATTACATTGACAATCGGTCTGACACCGAGTGACTTTGTCTGGCAGGGATTTATGCAGGGCAAAAAAGATGGCTGTAAGGAATGGCCGATAGAGGGAGAATCTCTTTTTTCGTATAAAGGAGAACCACTTCCGTACATGCCTTTTTGCTATAAACATCCGGATTACTGGCATGTGATTGAAAAAGAAACAAAGCGAACCGGTGATATGATTAATTCAAGAAAACTGTTTGACGATTCGGAAAAGGCTCATCCAATCCAAGAAGACGAGATGATCAAGATTGAAAAGATCAATGGAACATTATTGCTGATTGGTGCGGAAGATGATGTGTTGTGGGATACTGCAAAATACATCCGCCGAATGAAGCAGCGTATAAAAGAACATCCGCATACATGCAGATTGGAGTCTGTAATTTATGAGCATGGAACCCATTTCGTTTTTCCAGAGAGCATGCTAAAGACAATGCTCCCGGTTGGATCCGGACTCTTTGTGAAACTGG
>OLSL01001809.1_pt1 | contig 18687 bp, 17 predicted proteins | sample 1672511 | NCBI WGS metagenome assembly OLSL01 (sample SAMEA3136694, study PRJEB25190) | human gut metagenome | biome: human gut; feature: human-associated habitat; material: faeces | place: Austria | collected 2013
GCCAGAGTATCGCTGGAGCCTAGCACTGCGTCAAAATAGCCCTCAATATGGAATTTTCGGAGATCCCGTTCCAGGGTCTCCTGGTAGCCGGAGCTAAGGATCACCTGCCGGACATTTCTTTGCCGCAGGGCCTCCAGCAGCTCCGGCACCCCCTGGTGGAGGGAGTGGAAGTGCCGGGGATAGAACTCCTGAAATTCACGGGTGATCTCGTCCATGGTGACCACATTGAGGTCAAAAAGATGCTCGTAAAAGCGGCTGATGGGGGTGTCGATGTACTGATAATACTGCTCCATGGTGATGGGCGGCATATCCCGCTTGGCGAGAATGTCGTTGACCACCAGCAGGGAAGCATAGGCGTCGTCGGCCAGGGTGCCGTTCCAGTCCCAAATCACAGTGCGATCGTGTGCCATGGCCGCCCCCTTACATCTGCTCCGGCGGATGCTGACGGGTCGGGAACTGCTGACGAAGCTCCCGGGCGCGCTCCTTCTTTTGCTGGTACTGCCGATCCAGTTCCTCATAGGCTCCGGCGTAAACGGCGGCGATGTAGGGCATTTTCCAGATGTAAAGGATGCCCGCAGTGAGGATGCACAGCAGGTTCCAGGGAAGCAGGCTCAGATCCAGCAGAAACAGCTCCATCCGGTGGCCCCGGGTCATCTCCGTTGCCGCCCGAATGCACTCCCGAACCGTGTAATCCGGATGATCCAGCAGGATGAACGTCGCGCCCCAGTAGCGGTAGGAAACTGCGGTAGAAACCGCAACCGCCACGATCAAAAGAACAACAAGGTACATTGCAAACCAAGTATCCGATTCCGTCATTCTGTCCAGCGGTGTGATCGGAAGCGAGAGGAGAATGATCGCCGGAATCAAAATGGCATAGGTCCACATCAGCATCAGCAGCGCCCGCAATAGTCTCAGCCCAATCGCCCGGCCGGGAATCTGGAACCCCTCCAGCAGTGACTCCATGGGCACCGGTTCCCTGCGGTGGACTTGCAGGGCAATGCGGGTATAGCCGATACTCAGCAGCACCCCGACGATTCCCACAATCACCATAATGATATACACAATTGCCTTGTTCCGGGCGTCTGCGGCGAGGGCATCACTGATGCTTCCCCCGCCGGAGGTGCGGCTGGTCAGAAAATTGGTGAGAAGCTGGAGGCCATTCAGCCCCAGCTGGCACAGCAGATATACCAGCGTCACCAGCTTGGCGGCTTTCCCCGCCTGCTTGGCTGCCTCTTTGGCGGTAATTTTTATTTCACGGCGATTCAAATGATCAACTCCTGTTTCTTCTTGGTTTTTTTCCTAGAAAAACGTAACACAACGGGCGTGAAAAGTCAAGGAGGGGAAATTTAATTGCGGGAATCGGTTGCAATGGCGCCCATTCCGTGGTATAATGCAGTAAATAAAAGTTACAGGCTTGCCCTGCAAAATTTACGATACGAAATGACCAAAGGGGGACCTGCTTATGAATCTCGGTGAGAAAATCAAAGCGGCGCGTCTGGAGCGTCATATGACCCAGAAGGACGTGGTGGGCGATTACATCACCCGCAATATGCTCTCAAAAATCGAAAACGGCAGCGCTACGCCGTCGGTGAAAACCCTGGAATATCTGGCGGGAGTACTGGGGCTTCCGGCGGGTTACTTTATGAACGACTCCAACGGCGACGAACTGACCCCGGGCAGTGTGGCCAGCGCCCGAAATCACTTCCGCGACGGCGAATATGAGGGCTGCGTCCAGGTGCTGGAGGGGCTTGATATGGAAGGCGGCTACAAAGACGAAGCCATGCTGCTCCTGGCCCGGGCAAAAATCAGCCTGTCCAAAAAGGCCATGATCGACGGGCGCTATGAAGAAGCCATTCGCCTTGCCAGGGAAGCTCTCCGGCACAATGAGGACTCCGTGTATTACTCCGCAGCCTTCCGCACCGAGGCGCTGCTGCTGGTGGCCCGGTGCACCATGGAGCTTCAGGGGGATTTCCAGAAGGCGCTGGACGATTATCAGGCCGCCTATCAGGATCAGGGCCTGGGCGAGTTTTACCGGATCACCATGGCGGAATACTATATCGACAAGGGCGATTTGGACAACGCCCGGAAGGAAATGGACAGCATTGCCCGGTTGTCCGAGGCCACCCGCCCTGCCTATCTCATGCTGCAGGGCCGCATGGAGCTCAAGGACAATCAGTTTGACCAGGCCGCAAAGCAGCTGGAAAAGGCCGAGCAGCTAGCCAGAACCACCGGCAGCAACTACTTTATGTCCAGCCTGTACGCCATGCTGGAGCAGTGCTATCGGGAGATGGACGATTTCAAAAAGGCCTATCACTACGCCTCCATGCAGCTGCAAATTAAAGAATAATCCTCAGCGTATCAAAAGGGACGGAATCGCGTGATTCCGTCCCTTCCTGTTTTTAATCGTCCAAAATGTAAACGGTGCAGTTTCGGCGGCCAAACTGAATGCAGGTGTTGTAGTCGTCAAAATAGAGGTCTACAATATGTCCCTTGATTGCGCCGCCGCAGTCCTCGGCCGTGGCAACGCCATAAATCCATTTGCCGTCGTCGGATACGATGTACATCTTCGTGCCATAGGGAATCACCGAAGGATCCACTGCAATGGCGCCATAGCGGGCTGCCGTGCCGGTTGCCGTGGTGCCGCCGCCGGTATAGGCCGTTGCTTCCACGGAGATGGTGCTGGTGTAGGTGAGCACCTCACCGTCTTCGGTGGTGATGGTATTGCCGCTGTAGACCGGTTCGGGATCGGCTTCCGGCTGAGATTCCGGCTCCGGGTCAGGCTCGGATACGGGTTCCGGCTCGGGATCAGGCTCCGATTCCGTGGTGGGCTCCAGCTTTACGGTAGAAGAAGTGCTGGCGGTATCGGATTTCTTTTCATCGGACTGGGCGGGCTCTGCTTCCTTCTGCTCTGCCTCGCCGGTATCGCCCTCGGCAAATACCTGCTGGGCGCCAATGAGAATTACCTCGTCCTGAGGCTCTGTGACGATTCGGGAGGATACCACATCCGAGGATACCAGCTCGCCGTTCTGATACACCAGCTCGGTGGTCACTTCGCGGCTTCCGTCCACGCCGGGGGTCTGAACCTTGGTCTCCCCCACCGGAATGGTGGGATCCAGGTAGGAAATCGTCCCATAGGGCACGGACTGGGTGGTGGTCTCGGTGGTGGAGCGATTTCTGGAAATCTCCAGGGTCATGCCGTCATAGGTGCTGTCCAAAGTGGAAGCGGGGCTGCCGTCTGCGGTGATGGTGTCGCCAGCGCCCAGGGGGATGGACAAATCGCCCAGCAGATCGCCAATGGTGCCGCCATAGGTCACGGTGCTGGTGGATTTCCCGCCGTTGTTCACCGTGACGTTCTGGCCCCGGGAGATGGTAATGGTCTTCTGGGCACTGCCGCCGGTGACGGAGACCTTATCCCCCTCGTCCAGGGTAATTCCGGCCTCCAGCAGAACGTGGTCCGTTCCCACGCTACTTGTGGTAATCTGAGTCACCTGATCGCCATCGGTGATGGTGTAGGTGCAGCCGGACAGATGGTTCAGTGCAAAATAGCCGCCCACCATAAAGACCAGGGCGAGGGACAGGGTCAGCTGGACTGCCCTCCGCCGGATCGACCTGGGGTGTTTGCGGTGTGTCATAGGTATGTACCTCCAATTGGTTGCAATTCAAAAACAAAATTCGATAAATAGATACAATTTGTAACTATTTGATACCCATTATAGCAGAATTCTGAGAATTGTCAAGGAAAACCACCGGAGAAAACATAGGCAGGAATTCCGAATATTCCTTGACGAAACCGGGAAACCTGCTATGATGAATATGGCAGCCACTTGCCATACCATATAGAAAGGGGAACTCACCATGGAATTGAAAGGCTCCAAGACCGAAAGCAACCTCCTCGCCGCATTTATGGGTGAGAGCGAGGCCAGAAACAAATACACCTATTTCGCCAGCACTGCCAAGAAGGAGGGCTATGAGCAGATCGCAGCCATCTTCCAGGAGACGGCGGACAACGAGAAGGAGCACGCCAAGATGTGGTTTAAGGAGCTGGGGCTGCTGGGCCACACGCCCGAAAACCTGCTCTCCGCCGCAGAAGGCGAGAATTACGAGTGGACGGATATGTACCAGCGCTTTGCCCAGGAGGCCGAGGAAGAAGGCTTTACCACCCTGGCTGCAAAATTCCGCATGGTAGCCGAAATCGAAAAGCACCACGAGGAGCGGTACCGTGCCCTGCTCCACAACATCGAAACCCAGCAGGTGTTTGAAAAGAGCACTGTTACCGTATGGGAATGCCGGAACTGCGGGCATATTGTGGTGGGCACCAAGGCCCCGGAGGTATGTCCCGTCTGCAACCATCCCCAGAGCTATTTCCAGGTTCGGAAAGAGAACTACTAAGAAGAAAGCCCCGAAGCAGCCAAATCACTGCTTCGGGGCTTATCGGTATCCAATTATACGTTGAACAGGAAGTTGACCACGTCGCCGTCCTGCATCACATACTCCTTGCCCTCGGAACGAACCAGTCCCTTGGCCCGGGCAGCAGCCAGGGTGCCGCACTCCTGGAGATCGTGGTAGGCAATGACCTCGGCGCGAATGAAGCCGCGCTCAAAGTCGGAGTGAATCTTACCGGCAGCCTGAGGCGCCTTGGTGCCCTTCTTGATGGTCCAGGCGCGGCACTCATCGGGTCCGGCGGTCAGGAAGGAGATCAGGCCCAGCAGTGCATAGGAGCACTTAATGAGCTTGTCCAGGCCGGATTCCTCAATGCCCAGCTCCTCCATGAACATCTGCTTTTCCTCGGGATCGTCCAGCTCGGCAATATCGGCCTCCAGCTTGGCGCAGATGGGCAGCACCTGAGCGCCCTCCTTTTCGGCCAGCTCCGCCACCTGGTTGTAGAACTTATTCTCGGTGGGATTGGCCACGCTGTTCTCGTCCAGGTTCGCGGCATAGATTACGTTCTTGAGGCTCAGGAGATCGGAGGTCTGGAGCACCGCCATTTCGTCCTCGGAGCACTCATAGGTACGGGCGGTTTTGCCCTCGTTCAGGTGCTCCAGCAGGCCCTCGAAAATCTCGGCTTCCTGGAGGTACTTCTTGTCGCCCTTGGCCGCCTTCTTGGCTTTGTCGATCCGGCGCTCCACCATCTCGATGTCGGCCATCACCAGCTCCAGGTTGATGATGTCGATGTCGCGGAGGGGATCGGTGCTGCCCTCCACGTGGGTGATGTTGCTGTCCTCAAAGCAGCGAACCACATGGACAATGGCGTCGGTGGAGCGGATGTTGCTCAGGAACTTATTGCCCAGGCCCTCGCCCTTGGATGCACCCTTTACCAGACCTGCGATGTCCACGAACTCAATGACGGCAGGAGTAAACTTCTTGGGATTGTACATATCCCGCAGACCCTCCAGCCGCTCATCGGGAACGGTGACCATGCCCACGTTGGGGTCGATGGTGCAGAAGGGATAGTTGGCGGCCTCGGCGCCGGCGTTGGTAATGGCGTTGAACAGGGTGCTCTTGCCCACATTGGGCAGACCCACGATGCCTAATTTCATGTATATTCATCCTTTCGGTTTTTGTTCTTCACAATGAATTATCATACCATAGCCCAGGGGAAAAGGCAAATCATTTGTGCAGAATATGGTCGTTGATTGCCGCAGCCACCCCGTCTTCCCGATTGGAGGGCAGCACCACATCCGCCGCAGCCTTCAAGGAGTCCACCGCATTGCCCATGGCAAAGCGCAGTCCCGCCGCCCGAAACATGGGATGGTCGTTCTCCCCGTCGCCAATGCAGGCAACCTCCTCTTTCCTGAGGCCCAGCTGAGCTGCCAGCGCCGCAAGTCCGCTGCCTTTAGAGGCCGTCCGGTGAAAAATCTCCACATACACCCCGGAATAGGCCCCGCACAGCTCCGGGAACTGCTTCAGCGCATCACTGACCGCCTGACGGGTCTTTGGGCTAAGAAAGAAGAATTGCAGCTCCTCCACGTCCCGGTTTTCCGTCTTAATTTCCTCGAACAAATCAGGGATGCAGCGGGAGGTATTGGCGTCCTTGCCGTAAACCATCCGTCCCATGGCGTGGAGCGGATGGCCCTCCACCAGATATTGATGGTCGATGTGGGCCGTGCGGCCAATATGGGAATCCTGTAGGCTTTTCGTCAATTCCAGGGCCATATTTTTTGGGATTTCCGCCCGGAACAGGGTGCTGTGATCCGAAAGCTCCGTCACTCTGGCCCCGTTGGAGCTGATGGCATAGCGGTAAAGCTCCGGATGCGCCGCCAACTGATGGGGCAGGCAGCACAGTGCCCGTCCGGTGGTGGGGACAATTTCGATGCCCGCCCTGTGGGCCGCCGTCAGGGCCTGAAGCACCGCCGGGGTAATGCGGCTTCTTTGATTGAGACAGGTGCCGTCCATATCAATGGCAAGCAGCTTTATCATGAAAATCAGGACTCCTTATAAAATAAGGCTTGGATTTTCCGCCGTGATAGCTTATAATGATGCGTACGGAACAAAGCCACAAGCCTTGAAAGCCAAAGATTTCAAGGCCAATTGGCTTTGTTCTGGTGCAAGGATTTCGGGCAGTATTACCCAAAATTCTTGCACCTTCTGCTGGAGCGCCCCAGCGTTCCAGCGGAAATACGCATTGTAACAATGTCTGAATTTCACAAAACCAGCCATCATTCGCTGTTTTTGTGAAATTGCGCGGCCCTTGCCGCGCGAATAAACCGCAAAGCGGTTTATTCGGTAGACATTATAATGGTTCCATGAAAATGGTACCAGCTTTTTGCGGAAAATGCAAGGCTGGCAAACGGAAGAAAGTGGTGAAATCAGATGCCGATCTATAAAACAGCGTGCCGCGGCTGCCATGGGGGCTGCTTATACGATATCACCGTGGAAAATGGAAAAGTGGTCAAGGCCCGGCCTTCGAAGGATGGCCCGCTGAACCACGGCAGGGGCTGCGTCAAGGGCATGAGCATCATTGAGCAGATGTATCACCCCCAGCGGCTTCTCTATCCCCAAAAGCGAATCGGCCCCAGGGGCAGCGGGCAGTGGCAGAGAATCAGCTGGGACGAAGCCTATGACACCATTGCGTCCCGGATGAACCAGCTGATTGGGGCGTATGGCCCGGCGTGCATTTCCGCGCTCACCGGCACCGGACGGCATCATCTCCCCTACTTTTACCGCATGGGCAACGCCATTGGAACGCCGAACTTCTCCTCCGCCGGCGGTCTGATCTGTCTCGGCCCCCGGCGAACCGGCGCGATGATGACCGGCGGACTGTTCGCCGGTGTGGACTACTTCGGCAAGGTGCGGCCCGGCGGCATTCTGGTGTGGGGTGCCAATCCTGCCATCAGCGGTGCGGATGGCGAACTGCAATGGTTTATCAAGGACGCCGCCCGGGAGGGAATTCCCATGGTGGTGGTGGATCCGAAGCCCAACGAGCTGACCCGTCAGGCAAAATACTGGCTGCGGATTCGCCCGGGAACCGACGGCGCACTGGCGTTGGGCATTCTGAACCTTCTGATTCAGGAAGACCTCTATGACCACGATTTTGTGGAGCACTATACCTACGGTTTCGACGCCCTGAAAGAGCGCTGCAAGGAATACGATTTGGAACGGGTGGCGAAAATCACCGATATTCCCGCCGCAGATATTCAGGCCGCAGCCCGCTGGATCGGCACCACCAAGCCCCTGGGAGGGGAGCCGGGCTGTGCCTTTGAGCAGAGCGTCAACGCCATGGACACCTGCCGGGCGATTTTCATGATTCCCGCCATTACCGGCAACTACGATGTCCCCGGCGGCTTTGTGGAGAGCATGGAGATTGCGCCCGCAGGACTGCCGCCCTGCAACAAAATTCCCCCGGAGGTGGCGGCAAGGGGTCTCACCGGCGATTTTCCATTTCTAAAGGGCGATGGGATGGCCCATCCCTATCTGGTGCTGGAGGCCATCAAAACCGGAAAGCCCTACAAAATCCGTGGGATGTTCATTCAGGCCAACAACACGCTGATCTCCATGGCAGATGCCCGGCATACCTATGACTGCCTGAAGGAACTGGATTTTCTGGTCTACATGGACGTTTTCATGAATCCCACGGCGGAGCTGGCGGACATTGTATTGCCCGCTGCCCTTTGGCCGGAGGTGGACTGTCTGTTCTGTATGCCGGAGTTTGCGGATCGGGTGCTGCTGTCCCAGCGGAAATGCGTGCAGGTGGGCGAATGCAAGTCCGACGAGGAGTTCATTCTGGAGCTCTGCCGCCGGGCCGGATGGAACTATGGCTTTACCGCGCAGAAGGACATGATGAACGGCCAGCTTCAGGAGATGATCCGCCGCCGCCCGGAGCTTCAGGATATGACGCTGGAGCGCATTCAGGATCAGGGCTATCTGGAGCCGGAGCGCACCTATGAAAATTACAAAACCCGGGGCTTTCAGACCCCCACGGGCAAATTTGAATTCCGTTCCACGGCCATGGAGCAGGCCGGGGCCGATCCCCTCCCCTCCTGGCAGGAGCCGCCGGAAACGCCTGCGTCGAATCCGGCCCTGTCGGCGCAATATCCCCTGATTCTCACCACCGGCGGACGGCAGCAGCCCTATTTTGTCTCGAACAATCGGCAAATCCGCTCCCTTCGCAAGCTGGAACCGTTCCCCATTGTGACCATGCATCCGGATACCGCCGCACAGTATGGCATTTCCGAAGGCGACTGGGTCTGGATTGAGAATCAGCGGGGCAGAATCACCCAAAAGGCCCATCTGGACAGCGGCATGGCTCGGAACGTCATCAATGCACAGTTTGGCTGGTGGTATCCCGAAGCGGGCGCACCGGACTACGGCTGGCGGGAATCCAATGCCAATATCCTGACCTCCGCCGCCCCGCCCTATGACCACTATCTGGGCTCTTACCAGCTCCGGGGGCTTCTGTGCCGGGTGTATCCCAATCCGGACTGTACCATTGTGCAGCGGTATGAAAACTGGATGCAGCAAAATAAAGCATAAAAATTGGACGCACTCCACCCGGAAGTGCGTCCAACCTTTTTCTATGTGTATTTTACACGATAGACCGGAACTCCAGTCCCTGATTCTGGAACCGTCTGAGGATCTCCAGCCGCTCGTTGAACCGCTCCAGACCCAAGGCCATTTCCGTCTGAGTGGGATGATCCTTCAAAATTTCCCAGCGGATCTCGCTTTCCGGCGTAGCGCTGTGGGGGCCAGAGCCGCCGGCCCTGCGGAACATGGCGATGATCTGGTCGGAAATCGCGCCATTGCAGACATAGCTGCCCAGAATGGTGTTCTTGTCCTTCAGCAGGTTTACGCCGTTCTGGATGGAGCCAACGCCGTGAGCTGCATCGGCATAATAGCCCAGGGTGCAGAACACGCCTACCGTCTTTCCCTCCAGTATCTCCATCAGCTCCCGCATGGCCTGATTGGGGCCGCCCTTGTCCACCCAGTAGCCCAGAAGCAGCACGTCGCCGTCCAGGGTGGGCACGCCGTCCTTCAAATCGTGGATGGATTTCTCCTCGGCGTTCAGTCCCTCATATAAATACTCCGCCAGTCTCCGGGTCTTGCCCGAAAGGCTGGAATAGATAATCTGTACCTTCATGGGATTCCCTCGCTTTCTGTTACTGTACCAGTTGAAAATATTCCTCAACGGTTTCTAAAATAAAGTCCGCGCCCTTTTCGCCCATCAGGGGCAGATGGTTGGCCGTCTGTGCCCCCCGGATCACCGGCAGGGAGATGCGCAGGAACACATTATCCTTCGGGCACATGCGGAAGGAGATGTCGTCCCCCAGGATCAGCTTTCGATGCACGTTTCCCAGGATATCCATTCGCTCCCGCTCCGTGTCTGGATGGCGGATGGGCTCCTGCGGTTCTTTGACGCACCGAAGACTGTGGAGGCACAGGCTCGATTCCACCGGGATTCCCATACCGGACAGGAATGTTCCCAGGCCCGCCAGCGTGTGATATTCTCCCACCAGCACCGCCCCGGCCTTGTCCTGCTTGAGCATCCGGCTATACATCTGATACATGGCCGATTTCATCGCTTTCTCTCTCAGTCGGCTGATCACATGGGGTTCCGGCTCCCGGCCCAGGACTGTTCCGATCTCCCGGAGCCAATCCAGCGTGGCCTGATAGCCATAGGGCATTCCGAAGACCCAGGGCGTGCCGCAGCGATGCTCCAGAATCTCCGCTGCCTCTCTGGCTTCCTCCCGGAGTACCAGATTCAGCCGCGCGCTTCCCGCCTGCTCCAGTGCTTCTACGCTGGTATCCACGCAAAAGCTGGTGCCCAATGTCATGTGGAACGCCTCGGACATGAGATTCTGAATCTCCCACACATCCGAACGCATCCGATAAGAACCGGCGGATACGCCCACCAGATTGTAGACATTCTCCTGAACGTCCCCGACCTTGGGGAACTCCTGGGCCAGCAGCGACCAAACCGCCTGGCAGCCCAGGCTGTAGTCGCCCCGGAAGCCGCCCTGGTCAAAGCACACCAATCGGGCCTGCACCCGCTCCTGCATATAATTGCAAACGCCCTTGATGTCCGTTCCAATCACCGAAGCAATGGAGGAGCCCACCACAAAGATCACCTTGGGATGATAGGCCTCGTCCAGCTCCACAATGGCGTCCTCCAGCCGGGTCACGTCGCCCATGACCACATCGTCCTCGCTCATGTGGGTGGTGAACAGCTGATTTTCCTGCTCCACGCCCAGCTCACCATAAAGGCTCATGCTGAAATGGGTGGTTCCCGCAGGGCCGTATTCGAGAACGATGCTCTCCTTTACGGTCAAGAGGTTCCAAAGGATGCCCATGCGATCCGACGGCGTGGGCAAATAACGGGACAAACTCATGCCTGCACCTTCTTTCCGTCGTCATCGGCTGCCCTGCCCGGATGACCTCCCATGCCCATCATGCTGTCCATACCGGGATGACCCGCCGGCATTTCTCCGCTTCTCAGGGCTTTGGATTCCTCTGCGGCCCGGATCAGCTCCGTCACCACAAAGTCCGTGATTTCAAAGCCCATCATGGAGGTGGCCCGATCCAAATGGGCCATGGCAATGCCCTTTTTCCGAAGCCGCGCCGCATATTCATGGCCCAGATAGATTTGGGGCTTCAATACGTCATAGATGTACTGGAGGGGCGCAATGTTGGCGGATTTCGTCACATAGGGATCGTGATGCTGCAAAATGGCCTCCAGATCTCCCCTGTCTTCGTCCGTGAATCGGGACAGCTGAATGATCTGCGGCACCATGCCCGTCTCCACCATAAAGCGGTTGAATTCAAAGGGATGGAACGTGGTGTTGCCGTAGATATAGGTCACATTCTTCAGCTGTTCCCGGCCCCGCTCCACCGCAGCCTTTGCCGCCCGATATTTTCCCTGAAGCTCCTCCGGCAGGGGCAGCTCCAGATAGGAAAACAGCCGCTGATAGGCATCCAGAATACGGTCCGGGTCGGTGTATTTGTCGAAGAACACATAAGGCGTGCCAAACCGCCGCTGCATCTTCTTCGCCAACGGCATGGCAATATCGTTGACCACAATATTGACCTTTGCTCTGGGCCCTCTGCGGATTTCATCCACCGAGCAGCCGCAGGGCAGCTGCATGCCGATTTCCACTCCGGCGCTCTTCAAAACATGGCAGAGCTCCGTGGTGTCAAACCGTCCCATGCGCTGGCCCAAAAGGTTTACGCTTCCGTCCACCTCTTGGGGCTCCATCATATCAAGGCAGGCGGTGATGGTGCGCTCCAGACCGGGCAGATGGTTGTCGCACTTAAAATGCTCCGTATGTACCGCCATCACCGGGATGTCGTACTGCTGCGACAGGCCGTCGGCAATGGCATCCATATCGTCTCCGATCAGTTCCGGAATACAGGTGGTCACCAGGAACACGGCCTTGGGATGATACTCCCTTGCCAGCTCGTCAAAGGCCTCCTCCACCTTGGCCGCACAGCCAAAGGTGACATTCTGGGCATCCAGCACCACAGAAAGGCACCGTCCGTCCACCCCGCCAAAGTCCTGGGAGTACAGGGTCATATGCTTGGTATAGTAGGCGCACTCATCGGTTCCCACCAGCAGCATATAAGCGTCCTGGATTCCCCGAATCGCCATCGCCGCACCCATGAGGGGACAGTGGGTGCCGGGGAACATGGCTGTGGTCAGCTGCCGGACATCCTTCATAGAGGTGATCTCCGACAGCCGCCCCAGCTTTTTCAGCATTTCATTTCCGTTCATAGGCTCTCCTTACGATATTTCTTGATAAGCAAGCAGCGGATAGTGCCGCCCGGGGATCTTCACCACCTGGCACTCCACGTTGTAGACTTCCCGCATCATTTTCGGGGTGATGACCGCCAACGGTGTGCCCTCGCTGTACTTTTCCCCGTCCTTGATGACCACAATGTGATCGCTGACCTCCAGGGCGTGGCTCAAATCGTGGAGCACCATGACAATGCCGATCCCCGATTCCCGTTTCAGCCGCTTCACCAGCCGCATAGTCTCCTGCTGATGGGAGATGTCCAAATAGGTGGTGGGCTCATCCAGAAACAAAATCTCCGGCTGCTGGGCCAGCACCATGGCAATCCACACCCGCTGCTGCTCGCCGCCGGAGCAGGCCCGGATGGACTTTTTCGCCAGATGGCTGGTGCCCGTCACCTCCAGGGCCCAGTCCACAATGGCGTCGTCCTCCTTGGAGTTCCGCTCATACCACTTTTGATGGGGCATCCGGCCATAGCCCACCAGATCCCGCACCGTAAAGTCCGGCGGCGCCGTGTGCTTCTGGGGCAGAACGCCGATGAGCTGGGCCAGCTCCTTGGTGTCATAGTCCTTGAGGTCTCGATCCAGCACCTCCACCACACCGCTCCGATACTTGAGCAGCCGGGTCAGGGCCTTGAGCACCGTGGATTTTCCGGAGCCGTTGGGGCCGATGATGGTGGTGATCTCCCCTTTTCGGATGTGGATATCCAGATCGGAGACCACCAGAGTTTCCCCGTAGCCGATTTCCAGCTGCCGGGCTGTAATTTCCGCGTTAGCTGCCACTTTTCGACCCCTTTCTCAGCATATACAGGAAGAACGGACCGCCGCAGACCGACATAATGATGCCCACGGGAATCTCCATCCCCGGTACCACCGTGCGGCCAACCGTATCCGCCGCCAGCAATACCACGGAGCCCAGCACAATGCTCACGGGCAGCATGGACTTATAGTTCGAACCCACCAGCAGCCGCGCAATATGGGGCACCACCAGCCCGACAAAGCCGATCATACCTGCCACAGAAACCGTAGCCGCCGCCAAAAATGCGGAAACAGCGGACAGGAATACCCGGCTGGCATTGACCTTCAGGCCCAGGCTTTTCGCCATTTCGTCCCCCAGCTGGAGGGTATTGGCGCTGCGGATGCAGAAGAAGCTCAGGATCAAGCCGATGATGGAATACACCGCCAGAATCTTCACCTGATACCAGCTCTTGCCCGACAAGCTGCCGTTCATAAAGGCCAATACGCCCTGGAGGCTGTCGGAATTCAGCAGCTGGAGCAGGGAGTTGTACGCGCCCAATACGGAGTTGATCGCCACACCGGAGAGAATGATCCGGGTGGGATCCACGCCGTCCTTCCACGCCATCACATAAATCAGCACACAAGCCAGTGCCGCGCCGCCAAAGGCAAACACCGGCACCGAAGCGCTGAGACTGGGAAACAGCAGCAGGATCGTAGTCGCCGCCGTACCCGCACCCGCCGATACGCCGATGGTACCGGGATCGGCCAGGGGGTTGCGCATCACCGATTGCAGCAGCGCACCGGAAGCCGCCAGAGATGCGCCAATGAGAATCGCCAGAATCATTCGGGGCAGTCGCAGGCTCAGCACGATGATCTTAATGGGGCTCTGATCCGGAGAAACTACAGCCTTCAAAATCTCCGGCACCGAGTACCCGGCGCTGCCGATGGCCACAGAGACCACCGCCAGCGCCGCAAGGATCACCAGAAGCAGCAGCAGCACGCCGCTGACCCGCAGAAGCCCGGCTTCCGTTCTGGACTTTCCGTTCCGTCTCACTTAGCCGAACTTCTCCTCCAGCAGATCCATGAGGCTGTTCATGCTGTTGATGATCTGGATGCCCTTGGAGGTAACGTACTCGCTGGAAAGATAGATGATATTGCCGTTCTTCACCGCCTGGAGGTTATCCCAGATGGCAGGGTTGTTGGCGATCTCCTCCTGATAGGAAGCCTCCAGATCCGCAGCATCAGCGGACATGGGGGAAATGGCGAAGATCACTTCCGGATCCAGCTCCACCAGCTTTTCGAGATCCAGGGGCGCAGTGCGGTCCTCAGGATCGATGAGGGTGTCGGAGAGATTCTCAATGGGGAGCATGGAGAGCATGCTGCCGAGATAGCCCTTGGAGGTCTGCTGATAGCTGGGCGGGAAGGAGAACAGAATCATTGCGGTCTTGGTCTCCATCTTGTCGCTGAAGCTGGCGGCACGGGCCTCGAGATCATCGAATTCCTGCTGCACCTGCTCCTGATCCTCCTGATCGCCGAAAGACTTGGTCAGGGCAATGGCCTCTTCCTTGGCCTCGGTGTAGGTGATGGAGGGGCCTTCGCTGGTGTAGTATACAGGGATACCGGCTGCATCCAGAATGGGGCCGAAGTCCTCCTGGAGGTGCTTGCCCATGATGACCAGATCAGGCTCCATGGCGATGATGGACTCGGTGTCCAGCTGGCTCATGCCGGTGGTGATCACAGGCAGCTCGCTGACCCAGTCGGGATACTCTACCGAGCTGGCAGGGCTGGTCACGGCGATGGGCTTTACGTCGCAGCGAACCATGATCTGCAGGGCCGCATTGGACAGGCAAACGATCTTCTCGGGCACCTGATCCAGATGCAAGCTCTCGCCGTAGGTCTCTACCATGCTCTCGGGATAGTACATGGTGAAGCCGTCCTTCTCGGGCTCCTGGGCCTCCACCACAGAGGTCTCCTCCACAGTGGAAACCACGGTCTTCTCCTGCTCAGAAGCAGCGGGAGCGACGGAAACCTCCGGGGCCTCGGACTGTACGGAGGCGGCGGTGCTGCTTTCTGCAGCAGCGGAGGATGCAGCGGTGTTGCCGCAGCCGGTGGCCAGCAGGGTCAGGCTCAGGGCCATGCCCAGGACCAGGGATCGGATCATTACTTTTTTCATTGCATTGTTCCTTTCTCGTTTCAGGGGTTCACTTGGGTTCACATCTGGGACTCCGCATGGGTGCGTCGGAGCACTTCCTCGGCCAGCGCAGTATATACCTTCTGCATGGCGGAATCCTCCAGACATTCAAATACGGTGCCCCCTTGGCTTTCGGCTTTCTGGATCTCCGGAGAACGGGGCACATACTGAACGATATCCGTTCCGATTTCGCCGCAGGCCTTCTCCACGATCTCCTGCTCGTTTTCGATGTTCTTGGCGTTGAGGATCAGTCCCGTCAGCCGGGCATAGCCTCGTTTTCCGAAGTTTCGGATGGCCTGGGCAATGTTGTTTGCCGCATAGAGACTCATCATCTCGCCGGAGGACACAATAAATACCTCTCTGGCATACCCGCCGCGAATGGGCATGGCGAAGCCGCCGCAGACCACGTCGCCCAGCACATCATAGATCACGATGTCCGGCTGGTAGACCTGAAAGGCATCCAGATCCTCCAGCTTTTCAAAGGCGGAGATAATCCCTCGGCCTGCGCATCCGATGCCCGGGGTTGGGCCGCCGGACTCCACGCACAATACGCCGCCGTAGCCTTCAAATACGATATCCTCCAGCGCCAGACTGTCTCCCTTGGCCTTCAGCTGCTCCAGTACCGTGGGAATCCGCTTGCCGCCCATGAGATTCTTGGTGGAATCCGCCTTGGGGTCGCAGCCCACCTGCATCACCCGATAGCCCATTTGCGACAGCGCCGCAGAGAGATTTGACGTGGTCGTAGATTTTCCGATGCCGCCTTTTCCATAAATGGCAAAGCGCCGCATGGGTCGATTTTGCAATGTTTTCACCTCCCGGTGGAAATTTATAGCCTTGACTTTCTGAAAAAAAATCTGTAAGATAGCAGTAGTTATTTATAGCTAACTCGCTTGGATAGTGTACCACAGTTTGTCTCGACAAACTTCTAATATTTTTCCTCAGACTTTTAATATTTTTACCGATTCCCCAGGGAGGTTTTCATGCAACTCGATTTTCTTCTATCCCCAGAAAACGCTAATTTATTGGATCCGGTCTACAATCACAAGCAAATCTGCGAGCTTCTGGTGCAGCAGGGCGAGGCTCAGGCCATTGCCCAGTTCCGCCGCCAGAGCAAGATTTTAGACACTCTGAGCCCGGAGCATATCAGCGAACTCCGGTGCATTTTCCTCAACTCCCTGAACCGGAGCCTTTACAACTTCATTCTTTTTACCTGGGACATCTCCCTGGCCGGCTGCTGTTTCCAAAACAAGGCCATGACCCATGCCTTTTCCACCCGGGAGGTCTTCGAGGCCGCCGGAGAGGACATCATCAAGACCTACAGCCGCCGTCTCAAGGACTATTCCTCCAATGAGCTGTACATTGCCAAGGCGCTGGGCTATATCAATGAGCACTTAGACGAGGATTTGAGCCTTACCTCCGTAGCCCGGCACATCTTCATCTCCCCCTGCTACCTGTGCAAAATTTTTAAGCCCCTGACCGGTCAGACCTTTGTCAGCTATGTGAACGGTCAGCGCATCAATCTGGCGAAAAAGCTGCTGCTGTCCACGGATCAGAAGATCGACGATATTGCCGCGGCCTGCGGCTTCCACACGGCCTCTTACTTCTCCACCCTGTTCCGGAAGCACAACGGCATGTCCCCGGCGAATTTCCGCAGTCAGGGCCGGAAATCCGTTTCCGCGGATCGGCTGGCACCTCAGGCGGGGTAAGGCATTGACAGTCCCGGCCGTGGCGGTTAGAATGGGTGTAGCCATAGAAATATGTTGACTTAAAATCATAAGCAGATAGGAGGCACCGCCATGTTCTGGGATCGCGTCGCATGGATCTACGATGTATTCGCCAACGTCATCAATCGCCGGGCCAACAAAGCCCTCTGCGCCGCCGTGGAGGAGCTGATTTCTCCCACGGATACCGTGCTGGAATGCGCTTGCGGCACCGGACTGCTCACCGGCGTGATGGCGAAAAAATGCAAAAGTCTCACTGCCACGGACTTTTCCGCCGCCATGCTAAAGCGGGCCCAGCGGAAATACGTCAGTCTCCCCAATGTCCGCTTTCAGCAGGGGGATATTCTGTCGCTATCCTATTCGGACGGGCATTTTGACGTGGTGGTGGCCGCCAATGTGATTCACCTGCTGGATGAACCGCTCCGTGCACTGAGCAAGCTGGATCGTGTTTGCCGAACCGGCGGACGGATCATCCTGCCCACCTATATGAACGGCACGGATCAGGGCGATACCAACCCGGTATCTCAGGCCATTGGCAAGGCCGGGGCGGATTTCAAGCGGGAGTTCACACTGGCTTCTTATCGGACATTTCTATCCGAGGCAGGCTATCCCGACGCCGAGTATACGTTTTGTCAGGGCCGGATCCCCTGCGCGGTGGCGGTGCTGCATAAATAAGCAAATCAAATGGCCAGTGAGCAGGAAAATCTTCCCGTTCACTGGCCGTTTTTGCAAAATTCAGTTGAAAATTGCGCAATTATTTGGTAATCTATAAATAGATTGACATTTATTTCATTCGTGTGAAGGAGGTCCATCATGACAGAACTGGAAACCATGCAGCGCGCAAAAATGTACCTGGACAAGCTGGCCCAGGGCATTGACCCCATCTCCGGTGACAAGGTTCCGGAGGATTCCGTGCTCAACAATGTGCGGCTGGCCCGGTGCTTTTTCTATGCGTCCGGGGTCTTGCAGCAGGTGATTGATAACGGCGGCACCGTTGTTTCCCTTCAGGGGCAGAAGATCCCGTTTTATATGACGCCCCAGCAGATTTCCCAGGAGGTTCTCCCCGATCATGGCCTGCGGATCACGGAATTTACGGCGCTTTTGTATGCCGCCGTGGACAATCCCGCCATGAAGCGCCCGGGTACCACCGCCATCACCAACTGGCTGGTGGAACAGCGTATGCTCCAGAAGGCGACGGGACAGGACGGGAAGCAGCGGCGCGTTCCAACGGAGGAAGGGCTGCGGCTGGGGTTGTATACCGAAATGCGGCAGGGAATGTACGGGGAATATGAGGCGGTGTATTATGCGCCGGAAGCGCAGAGATTCCTTTTGGAGCATTTGACGGAGATTTTTGGAGCGAAATAGGTAGAGAATGACCCCTGTGGTGTAGTACACCGCAGAGGTTATTGCCATATACGATGGAGGGGCGGTTGCTCAGCCTGTGTGGGGTGGGACGAATTCGAATCATAGTATTTTTCGGGGATTTTGTATTTCAATCCACCCACCCCGTGTGGGGTGGGACGCTGTTTATGTAACTCATGCAAATACGATGACGATATTTCAATCCACCCACCCCGTGTGGGGTGGGACTGATGTGATTGATGCTTCTTACAAAGCCTATGACATTTCAATCCACCCACCCCGTGTGGGGTGGGACTCCAGCGGATCTCTGAGTTCTGGGGAACCTATCTATTTCAATCCACCCACCCCGTGTGGGGTGGGACAATTTTCGGAAAGGTAAGCGGGCCGAAAATTTTTATTTCAATCCACCCACCCCGTGTGGGGTGGGACGCAATTTTCCGGATGCCCGGTTGGGA
>OLSL01001815.1_pt1 | contig 18651 bp, 13 predicted proteins | sample 1672511 | NCBI WGS metagenome assembly OLSL01 (sample SAMEA3136694, study PRJEB25190) | human gut metagenome | biome: human gut; feature: human-associated habitat; material: faeces | place: Austria | collected 2013
TCTGCAAAGGTTTTGCGGGAAGTGGGGGCTCGTGTGGAACCGGGCGTCTCTACGCTTGAGCTCGATCGCTTGGCTGAAACCCTTATCCGTCTGGAAGGGGGCATTCCTGCGTTCAAGGGCTATGGTGGATTTCCCGGGAGCATTTGCGCCTCGGTCAACGACCAAATCGTCCACGGTATTCCGGCGGCGGACGTCATTCTAAAAGAAGGCGATATCATCTCCATCGACACCGGAGCGACGGTTGATGGCTGGGTGGGGGATAACGCCTGGACTTTTCCGGTGGGCAATGTCTCTCCTGAGGTGAAGAAGCTGCTCGACGTTACCGAGAAGTGCATGTGGGCAGGACTGGACGCAGCTCGACCCGGCAACCATCTCGGTGATATCGGCTTCGCAGTTCAGTCTATTGCTGAAGCGGAAGGGTACGGCGTGGTGCGCGAATACGTCGGCCACGGCATTGGCCGTAATATGCATGAGGATCCGAACGTCCCCAATTACGGACGCCGTCATCACGGTATTCTTCTTGAGCCCGGAATGGTTTTGGCAATTGAGCCTATGATTAATATGGGTACGCACAAGACCCGTCAGATGCCCGACGGATGGCTTGTGTGTACGCGCGACGGCAAGCCGAGCGCCCATTTCGAGAAGACGGTAGCAATTACCGAAGAAGGCCCCGTCGTTCTTACGACCGAGCCGAATTTCAAGCGTCCTGTAGGAAAGTAGCCGTATGCCGGATGCATTCGTGCGGCCCTAGAAGCATGAATGGACGCAAGAGCGAATTATGACTTAAGGAAAGCCCTGCTCCTTGAAAGAGCAGGGCTTTTTGATGCGTGGGAGCGTATTTCGGGGGCTCTAAGCTGAAGAAGGGTTATTTCGCGTGACGAGGGCCGTTTTTTCGCCCTGCGTCGCGTTCGGCGGTCCGAGCGTGCTTTGGGCCGCCAGAGGGGCTCGTGCGTCGAGAGGCTTCGCTTATTGCATGCGTTGGGCTTTCGACGGCGGAGCTGTTTTCGCGTGTTTCGGCGGGCAATGCGGCGTGGCGGCCGAATTCCGCTTCGGTGGAAAACGAGCTTGGAGCCTTGACGGTTGCATGAAGTCCGCGAGTCTTGGCGGGAGAGGCGTGCCTTCCTCTTTGGCGCAAGGGTGCGGCATCAGAAGCCTGCGCGCTGTTGCGCGTGGCGGCATGGCGTCCTCGCTCCAGAGGCGATGCATCGTGCGCATCTCGTGGACGTGCCGCATGCTTTCCGAGGGGAAGCACGACTTCAGAGTCGAGGTCTTCTGCAGAGGCTTCGACTCCATGACGCCGCGCCACGACGTCGTTGTTTTGCGCGGAGGACGCATCGAGATGCTGGGTATTGTCATGCGTATCGGCGTTTGCCGAAGCCGAATCGAGGGCGGCTTCATCGTCGCCGGCAGGAAGCTCTGCGGTCTTTCGTTTGAAGCGTCGTGCCACTTTCTCGATAAGGGAGGAAACCATGGATGCCTCGCTGAGCTTCAGCTTTATGGCAAGACCGAATGTCACGATGAGTGCAAGCAAACCGCCGCAGAAGATGCATATCAGGGCATTCGGGATGGAGCCGTTCAAGGGGGCGATGGTTGCCGAGAGCCCCGTGACGACGAGTGCCCCGACGGATGCGCCAAGAAGGCCCAGAAGGAAAGACCTCAAAAACGAGATAACGGTGCTTTTTAATCCGAGCGCGCCCATCGTTTTGCGGAGATAGACGAAGCAGACGATGTCCAGGACAAGGTAGTATGCCGTTTCGCTCAGCGCAATCGCCGGCATGCCGATGTTAAGCGGCCCGCCTATTCCCGTGGCGAAGATTGCAATGAAGCCGATTTGAAAGGCGATGCAAGCCACCATCATCACGGCGTAGCGACCCATGATGCGCATGGCGGAAAACACTTTTTGAAGATACGTGTTGATTCCATAAAACGGCAGGGAAAGCGCGAGCGCGGCCAGATAGAGGGCGATTTGCGATATGTTGTCTTCGGTGAAAGCGCCGATGTGATAGAGCGTCACGAGGGGCTCGGCGAAGACGATGAGGTACAAGGCGAAGGGAACCATGAAAAAGACGATCTGATTCGTGCCCGAGATAATGCCGCGTTTGAACCCTCTCGTGTTGCCGTTGGCGTGCATCTCGGATATCTCGGTGAACATGGCGGTCGTGATGGGCACGGTGAGAAACGCATAGGGAAGGGTGAACCACAGGCGTGCGTAGGCGATGATCGACGGCCCGTTGTCAAGGGCACCGTATGCGGCTGCGTTCTGAATCGAGACCACTACGAGTCCCGCGCACATGACGAGAATGGCCGGAACGCCTATGGCGAGCGTTTCTTTCAGGGCGGGGTCGCGAAGGTCGACGCGAAGGCGCAGTTTTATTCCGTTTCGTTTCAGGGCCGGAAGTTGTATCGCCATCTGGACGAAAACTCCGAGGGGGTTGCCGACGGCGATGATAAGCTTCGCAAGTTCGCTGTCATGCGGAGCGACGAAAGCGTAGAGGACGAAGGTTGCGGTCACGATGATGTTGTTGAATATAGGGGCCGCGCTGCTCCAGAGATAGTCTCGGGAAGCGTTGAGCAGGCCGCTGACGATTGACGAGAGTCCGTAGAAGACGATCTGAATCGCGAAGAACCGGAAGAAGAAAATGGCATCATCCATGGTGCTCTGGTCGTTCATGAAGCTTTGCGTGAAGATCAGGGCGGGAGCGAAAATCGTGCAGACAAGCGCCACGGCTCCAAGCACGATGAAAGCGATGCTCATGATGTTGCTGGCGTATTCGTTGCCGCCGCGGTCGCCGAGTTTTGCTTTCACCGACATGTAGACGGGAAGGAACGCGGTTACGAGCATGCCGCCCATAACGAGCTCGTAGAGCATGTTCGGCAGGTTGTTTGCCACTTGGTACGAGCTGGCAAGCATCGTGGATCCAAGGGCGAATGCCATGGCCCAGGTGCGCATGAAGCCGGTGATACGCGAAATGATGACGAAGAAGCTGATGAGGGCGGCAGATGACCCGATGCTTGCCGGCGTTTGCGCCGCGGCCTCCGAAGGAGAAATCGAATCGTCTTCTGATGTGGAAATATGCGTGGCGTTCATACTACGCTTTCGACTTTGGGTATAATGCAAAAGTTGACATCAATCATACCTTTTCGCGTCCAGCGTTTGAAACGAGGCACTATGAACATCCTGATTATTCGCAATAACTCCAATGCGGCCGCTCTTGATGCATCCATGCTTTTGGCGGCTTACCTCGATTCGCAGGGAGTTGCTCATCAGGAACTTGACTCTATCCCGCTGTCTATCGAGTCGGTGAAAGACACATGCTCGCATGTAGATGTTTCATCGTTCGATATGGTGGTCTCTCTCGGTGGGGATGGAACCATGCTTCGTACGGCGCGCCTCGTCGGCAAGACGCGGGTGCCTATTCTCGGTATTAACTTCGGACACCTGGGTTTTTTGGTCAATTCCTCCGAAGACGGCGTTGTTGCCATTGTTGCCGCGGCGTTGGCGGGCGATGTCGTCAGGGAAGAGCGAGCAAGCCTGCATATCGATCTTATTGCCCACGGAGAAGTGGTCGCGAGCCGCTTCGCTTTGAACGAATTTTCCGTCACGCGCGGAACCCTGGGCCGTATTATCGATTTCGGCGTGGATATCTCGGGCAATCATCTGGTGGATATGCGAGGGGATGGACTCGTCGTTGCTTCGGCAACGGGGTCGACGGCCTATGCTCTTTCTGCTGGAGGCCCGCTGGTAGCCCCCGATTTCAAAGGTCTTGTCGTGGTTCCGTTGGCTCCCCATACGTTGCTGTCCCGCTCTATCGTGACCGACCCGAGCGATATCGTGGAAATCGATTTGTCCCGCAATCCGGAAAGCCGCGAGGCGAGCTATTTCGTCGATGGCGAGTTCATCACGCTCGAAGAGCCCATCGATCGCATCCTGGTTCGCAAGTCCAATAACCCCACGATTCTTCTGCGTTACAAAAACGAGGGCTTCTACAGCGCTGTGGCGCATACGTTCTTTGCCGATCAGCGCTCCTAGCATTGCCGAGGTCTGCCGGCTTTCTCGTTTGCCACGTGTCGACCTTCGGGCCGGCGCTGTCGATGCATTTCGAAAGCGGGGCGGACCTTGCATGATTTCGTGGGCGAAAAACTCAAGTTTCGGGCGGTCTGCGCACCTTTCTCTATAAGGGAGGGGGTGCAGGAGCTCTTTTCTCTTAATGAAACTATGCGGATGTATCTAAACGCTGATCATCTTGGGAGGATGTAAGGACACCGCTCTTTTCCCATGATGCAAACCGTGCGCAATTTGAAATGAGCTTTCGTTAAAGCGTGCACGACAAAGGCCCGTACGCAGTCTGTGAACCGCGTACGGGCCTTTTGCTGTTTTTCGGCAGGGCGTTCTCTTACTATTTGTGATAGTAGCTGTGCTGCTCGAACTTAGGCTCGCAGCACACGTTGATGCCGAGTTTGCGGTACAGACGCTCATCGGTCGAAGAGATAATGACCGAGAAGAACGCGTCGCATCCGCGCAAATCGCCCACATGCTCGATGACTTTCGCCGCGATATCGTCGGTCGCAGAGCTGATGGAGAGTGCAATCAGGGTCTCGTCGGAATGCAATCGGGGATTCTTGCTTGCCAGGCGGTCGGTCTTCAGGCGGCAAATCGGCTCAATGGCCTGGTCGCTTATGATGAGCAGGTCATCGTCTACGCCTGCGACTGCTTTGAGGGCGTTCATGAGCAAAGAAGAGGCTGCGCCGAGCAAATCGGACGTTTTGCCCGTTATCACCCGTCCGTCAGGCAGCACCATGGCGCCTGCGGGCGCGCCGGTGGTCTGCTCTTTGAGCAGGGCTGCGCTTCGTGCCGGCGAGAAGCTGCTTGTGACCCCCGCCTGGTTCATGAGCATCTCGAGCTTCTCAATGCTCTTTTCGCCGACTCCCGTACGTTTTGCTTCGACGGCGGTTTGGAAATAGCGGCGCACAATTTCCATCTTTGCGGCTTCGCGGACGACTTCGTCGTCGGTGATGGCGAGTCCGGCCATGTTGACGCCCATATCGGTGGGGGACTGATACGGGCTCGATCCGGCGATACGCTCCATCATCGCCTTGAGAACGGGAAAGATTTCGACGTCTCGGTTGTAGTTGACCGTGGAAACGCCGTATGCCTCAAGATGGAAGGGGTCGATGATGTTGGAGTCGTCCAAATCGACCGTTGCCGCCTCGTAGGCGATATTGACGGGATGGTTGAGCGGCAGGTTCCATACGGGGAAAGTCTCGTATTTCGCATAACCTGCGTCTATGCCTCGCTTATGGTCATGGTATAGCTGGGAGAGACAGGTCGCCATCTTTCCCGACCCAGGGCCGGGCGCGGTGACGACAACCAGCGGCTTCGTCGTCTTGATGTATTCGTTTTTGCCGTACCCTTCATCGCTGACGATGTGGTTGATGTCGTAGGGGTATCCGGAGATGGGGTAGTGCAGATAGCACGTGATGCCGAGCGATTCCAGACGGCGGCGGAACAGGTCGGCGGCAGGCTGGCTGGCGTAGTGCGTGATGACGACGCCGCCTACGAGAAAGCCCATGCCGCGGAAGATGTCCATGAGGCGCAGGGAGTCTTCGTCATACGTGATGCCGAGGTCGCCGCGGACCTTGTTTTTCTCGATGTCGTTCGCGTTGATGGTGATGATGATTTCGACGTCGTCGACGAGGCTTTGAAGCATGCGGATTTTGGAGTCGGGCTCGAACCCGGGCAGCACGCGTGCGGCGTGGTGGTCGTCGAAAAGCTTGCCGCCGAACTCGAGGTAGAGCTTGCCGCCGAACTGGTCTATACGGTTGCGGATGTGCTCAGCCTGCAGTGCGATGTACTTGTCGTTGTCGAATCCGATGCGCATGAGTGGTTCTGGCCCCTTTCAAAACTGGGCGGCTTGGCCGTCCGATTGAAACCATGACGTATGAAATATAGTCGAACAGAGGAATTATAGCCCACTACGGGCCTTCGCCGCATTGCGGGGGTTTCGATCGGGTTAATTTGGGCAATGACGCTTCGCCGATGCAAACGGAGGAGCAGGAAGACGGACCGTGGATTGCATGGTTGCGACGCGAGCAGCAGAAAGCGAGGCGAAGGTTCTATGGCGACGGAGAGCTCGCTGGGGCGTTCGGAGGGAGAGGTCGCATCCGGGCGCACCTATGACGCGATAGGGGAATACCTCTCCTTTCTTTCGGTGGAAAAGGGCGCTTCGCCGCTCACGGTTCGCTCTTACGCCTGCGACCTGCGCGATTATGAGTCTTTCCTTGCGCGCCGCGGCGCCGATTGCCTCAGCGCGTCGTGCGACGATATCCTCGCATTCGAGGGCGATCTGCTCGAGCGCGGATACGCCCCTTCGAGCAGGGAGCGTCACGTTTCGGCCGTGAAGGGCTTTCATCGCTTCATGGTGCGAGAGGGCCTAAGTCCGGCCGATCCAAGCATCGGGATCGCGCTGCCGAAGGTTCCCCTGCGTCTTCCCGACGTGCTTTCGATAGATGCGGTGAACAGGGTTCTCGACCAGGATATGCGGGCGGACGAAATAGGCCTGAGAGACCGTGCCATCCTGGAGGTCCTATACGGTTGCGGCTTGCGGGTAAGCGAGCTCGTCGGTATGGACAGGGGCGATGTGTTTTTCGACGAAGGCTTCGTGCGCGTCAGAGGAAAGGGTTCGAAAGAGCGAATCGCCCCCTTGGGGGGCATGGCGGCGCAGACCCTTGCTCGCTACCTCGACGAAGCGCGCCCCGTTTTGGCGCGTCGTTCTCCGGGCGATGCGGCGATGTTTCTGAACGCGCGCGGATCGAGGATATCGAGGCAAAGCGTGCATGCGATCGTCGCTCGATGGGGACGGGCGGCAGGCATCAAGGGCCTTCATCCGCATACGCTGCGTCACTCGTTTGCGACCCATATGCTCGAAGGCGGTGCCGATCTGCGCACCATCCAAGAAATCCTCGGTCATTCCGACATCGCTACGACGCAGATATACACGCACGTTTCGCGCATTCATATGCGCGAAGAATACCTTGCTTGCCATCCGAGAGCGAAACGGCGCCCGAAGATGTGACTCGCGGTGCATCGGCGGCGCGCCCATAGTTCCTCCACTTTGTCCCACGGGTCCCTCAACACTATATATTGTGTTGCGGGCTTTTTGTTACCCAATATGTAATTTCGAGGAAAGCATATGCATGCAAGGGTGGTGTGCATGTGTTGAAAATGCCCGAAATAGGGCGCATTGTGGGAGGGCTTTATTGCGGAGTGGGAGAAAGTGGGATAGAATGTCGCTCATCGGTTCAGGGGTGGAGAATTCAGAAGGAGATGTGCGTGTCGGGTCTATTCGGCGAATACCGTCATAAGATCGACGCAAAAGGGCGCTTGTCTCTTCCTGCGGCTCTTCGCAAGGGCCTGACCGAAGACACCCAGTTGGTGGTCGTTCCCAATGTGAAAACCGGCTTTCTGTCCGTGTACACCGTCGAAGCGTTCGAGGCATGGCAAGACGCCTTGTTCGAGAAGAAGGGCGGTTACAATCCCGGCGATCGAATGCATGTCATGCTGCGCACCAAGCTCAATGCCAGCGCAATGCCTGCAAAGATCGACGCCGTGGGTCGTATAACCCTTGTCGCGAAACAGCGCGAGATGGCGTCTCTGGAAAAAGACGCGGTTCTTGTGGGCAACACCGACCATTTTGAGATCTGGGATGCCGTGCGTTGGGACGAATTCCAGAGCAGCATCGATCTCGATGAACTGCTGTTCTCGTAAGGAGTCTTAACGTGGAAGAAGTGACAAAAGAATATCGGCACATCCCTGTCCTGCTCTCCGAGTGCCTCGAACAATCGAACCTCAAAACGCACTATACGTTCGTGGATGCAACGCTTGGCGGCGCAGGACATTCTTCCGAAGTAGCACAACGGCTTGGTTCGGATGGCGTACTTATCGGCATCGACCAAGACGAGATGGCGCTCGCCGCCGCAGGGGCCCGACTGAGAAATCTCGCATTAAACACACCACCTCAGATCGAGCTCCTACGCGGCAACTTCGGCAATCTCGACGAATTGCTGCTCGAGGCCGAAATCCCCGGGGTCGATGCGTTCCTTTTCGACCTAGGCGTCTCTTCTCCCCAGCTTGATTTCCCGTCGAGGGGCTTCTCCTTCAAGGAAGATTCCCCGTTGGACATGAGGATGGATCCGGGCAAACAAACCGTAACCGCAGCAGAGCTCATAAACACCTTAGACGCATCGGAGCTCACCCGGATCATCCGCGATTACTCAGACGAAAAATGGGCCAGTCGCATCGCCCAGTTTATCGTCGAGTCTCGCGAGCACGCACCGATCGAGACGAGTTCGCAGCTTGTCGAAATCATCAAGGCCGCCATTCCCGCATCGGCACGCCGCGCGGGAGGCCATCCGGCCAAGAGGACGTTTCAGGCCTTGCGCATCGAAGTGAACTCGGAGCTTTCGGTTCTGAGAAAGGGGCTGGAAGCGGCGGTTAGATGGCTTAACCCTGGAGGCCGCATTCTCGTGATCAGCTACCATTCTCTCGAAGACAGGGTGGTTAAGGAAGTTTTCGCGAAGCATGCGCGAACATGCACCTGCCCCCCCGGATTGCCGGTATGCGCATGCGGGGCGAACCCCGTTCTCAAGGTGAGGACGCGCAAGCCCATTCTTCCAAGCGCGGAAGAGATTGAAAACAATCCGCGGGCGCGAAGCGCGAAACTTCGTGTCGCGGAAAAAATACGATAAAGCACCGCCGACCAAACGCAGCTTACACGATGAAAGGGGGCCGGTATGCGGCAGGCACGAACCGACCGGTCCACAAGGCAGGACTATCTCTACGGTAGCTCCGCGCCCTCTCTTTCTCGCGGCTCGCAGACTGAATTCGAGGTGATTCCGGGACGGCGGGGCGCGTCTTCCGACGTTGCCACGCTGCCGTCTTCGATCATCGGAGCGGCAAAGGCGGTCGTCGTCGTCGCCCTGGTTATCGCGATGGTCTGCTGCGTTCGGGTAGGCCTTTCTGCGGCGAGCATCACGACGTCCATCGAAGCGAACAGGCTTAGCACCCAAATCGAGAACGCCCGTTCCTACGGAAGCGACCTCGAGGTTCAGCAGAGCCGCCTTTCCAATTCGACGCATATTCGCGTGGAGGCGGCAAGTCTTGGAGTCACGCCTCCCGAGAAGACGGTCGCGGTCGTGCTCGGGGCGGACGTCGTAGCCACCGACGAGGCGGGCAATCTGTCTTTGTCCGGCAGCATTGCCGCTTTGGAGAATCAAGGATAAACGTATGTCTGAGCGTAGCTTTCGCCAAACACCTCACACCTCTCATGACGGCTCGAATTCGAGCCGGCTTTCAATCTTGCTGTTTATTTTCATTTTCATAGTGTTATGCCTGCTCGCAAGGCTTGTGTATCTTCAAGTGATAAAAGGCCCGGAGTTCAGCCAGGCTGCGGCCGACTCCCGCACGCTCAGCGTGAACATCTCGCCCCATCGCGGCACGATCTACGATCGCAACGGCAATGTGCTCGCGACAAGCGTCGACGCCATGACGATATACGCCAACCCGAAAGAGATAGAGGACGTCTCTTCCGCTGCCGAGGCTGTGGCGAGTGCTTTGGGCGGGGATGCGGACGAATACGCCGAGCTGCTCAAGCAGGACACGACGTTCGTCTATCTGAAGCGTAAGGCTGATATGGATGCAGCGGAGGCTCTGAAGAGCGAAGGCATCATGGGCATCTACTATATAGAGGATACGAAACGCGTCTATCCCTACGGGAAAGTAGCGGGGCAAGTGCTTGGATTCGTCAATGTTGACGACGAGGGCGTATCGGGCCTTGAGCTGTATTACGACGATATCTTGAAGGGCACCCCTGGAAAGCTTGTCGTTCAGCAAGGAGCGGGAGGCATTCCTATGCCGGGAGGCACCGAAGTCGACGAGCCGGCGGTCGACGGGCAGGATATCGTGGTGTCTATCGATATCGACATGCAGAGCTATCTTGAAAAAAGGCTTGCCGAGGGCGTGAGCACTATAGAAGGCGAAGACGGCCGAGCTGTGCTCATGGACGCCTCCACCGGAGAGTTGCTCGCCATCGCCTCGACGCCTTATTTCGACCCTTCCAACCCTTCGGATTCGGAGGTGGGGTCGGATTCGCTCAAAACTGTGACGCAGGCTTACGAGCCGGGATCGACGTTCAAGACGGCTTCCATGATGGCTATGCTCGAGGCGGGGGTTGTCACTCCCGATACGACGATATTTGCTCCCGCGGAGCTTTCTGCCGATGAATACGTCATCACGGATGCGCACGAACGAGGCGACATGACCATGACGGCTCGCTATGTTATCCAGGACTCCTCCAACATAGGCACGTCGCTGTTGGTGGAGAACTACCTGGGGTTCAGACCCTTATATGACAAGATCGTATCGTACGGGCTGAACGGGCAGACGGGGATAGACTACCCCGGCGAAGCTGCGGGCTACCTGTCTCCCGACGTGGACGCATGGCCGCTCATCACGAAGTACAACGTTACGTTCGGACAGGGCATTTCCACGACGCCGTTGCAGATGGCGCGATTCTACGGCGCCCTTGTCAACAACGGCGTCGCCTGCACCCCGCATTTCCTGATATCGAAGCCTCAGACCGGAGAGACGCTGCAATACGACACGGAGCAAATCGTCGAGAACACCGCCGCGATCGACCCCATGATCAGTATGCTGGAGACCGTCGTCGAGGAAGGCACGGGTACGGGCGCGGCGATAGACGGGTATCGCGTCGCCGGCAAGACGGGCACGGCGGAATATGTCGATGAGGACACGGGCGTGTATGCGAAGAGCTCTTACAACCTCAGCTTCGTCGGCGTGCTGCCCGACGCATCGACCCCGTTGGTATGTTTTGTCGGTGTGAACGAGGTTCCGTACGAGCGAAATACCACCGAAGTGTTTAAGGATATAATGACCGAGGCAATAAGCCGCTACCGCGTAGTGCAGAGCGATTGATCGCGTTGTCGCGCGTAGCCTGGAAGAAAGCATCGAGATGAGACTGAACACAACGAGCATCCAAGATATCGTAGGGGGAGACCTCGTCGTCGCTCCGGCGGATGTCGCGCACGATTTGCTTGGATTGACATGGGATTCACGCGAGGTTTTCGCGGATTGTCTGTATGCAGCCCTGCCCGGAGAACGGGTTGACGGCAACGATTTCATAGCTTGCGCCATAGAAGGAGGGGCGATGCTCGCCCTTGCGGGACGCGTCCCTGACGAGCGTACGCGCGAAGTCGCCCGCAAGGCGGGCGCTGGCATCATCGTAGTGGACGACGTTGCCGAATCTATCACCGCGCTCGCTTCGGCGTGGCGTAGCATGATTTCCGCCACAGTCGTCGCGATCACGGGGTCGGTGGGCAAAACCACCACGAAAAGCCTGACGCGTCAGATCCTCTCGTCGCACTTCAAAACGTGCGCAACGAAAGGAAACTTCAACAACGAACTCGGCGCGCCGTATACCGTGCTTTCCGCCGATTCCGATTGCGAGATGCTCATCGTCGAGATGGGGATGGACGATCTGGGCCAGATTGCCCATATCTGCTCGTTCGCCCGTCCCGATATGGGCCTGATCAACAACGTCGGCGTTTCCCATCTGGAGCGTCTTGGCACGCGCGAGAATATCGCCCGCGCAAAAGCGGAGCTGTTCGAGGCGTTGCCGGAAGGCGGCAAGGCCTTCGTGAACAATGCGGACGACATGGCTGATTTCGTATGCGAACTCGGTAGACTCGACGAGCGGGGGGTCGAAACGATCCTTTTCGACGGCACTGGGGCCGTCCCTGGCGCCGCTGGGGCTCGGGCCGTTTGGGCGCAGGACATATCGGTCGATGACGAAGGACGCCCGCATTTCACGTTGTGCGCAAGGGGTTTCGATTCTTGCTCTGACGAACAATCGGTGCCATGCGCTCTCGGTCTGCGCGGAATCCACAACGTTTCGAACGCATGCGGAGCCGCCGCGATAGGTCTTGCATGCGGTCTTTCCCTCGAGAGCGTCGCATGCGCGTTGGCGGATGCCGAGCCCGAAGCGGGACGCCAAGAAGTCAAGCGCGCATCCTCGGGCGCCGTCGTGTTCGACGACTCGTACAACGCGAGTCCTGCAAGCATGGTGGCGTCGCTTTCGATGCTTGCCTCCTACAAAACCTCCGGTCGGAAAATTGCCGTTCTCGGCGACATGGGCGAGCTCGGCTCTGCGAGCCTTGAAGGGCACGAAGCGGCAGGTCGGCGCAGGCCGATGTCGACAAACTTGTGTGCGTCGGAGAGCTGTCCGGATCCATTGCCGAAGGCGCGCGCGATGCCGGCTTGCCCGAAGATCGCATTGCATGCGTCCCGGATGCGTCTGCCGCCATTCTCGAGCTTCAGGGGACGCTTGGCCGCGCCGACGTCGTTTTGGTGAAAGCCTCGCACTATATGCATCTCGATCGCGTTGTTGAAGGGATTCTCGAATAATGCTTAGCAGTCTGTTTTCGGCCTACCCCACTTTTCAGGTGTTTCTCGGCTTCATTCTTGCCGCAGCCATCACCATGGTGATGATGCCGGCTTGGATCAGGCTCTTGACGCGTACCCACATCGGCCAGCAAGTCCGCGCCGATGGGCCGCAGAGCCACCTGGTGAAGCAGGGAACCCCCACGATGGGCGGCGTCATCATGATCATCGCGGTGGTTATCACGGTTTTGCTGGTGGTGGCGCCGTCTTCGCAATTTATCGCCTCGCTCGTGGCGGTGCTCTTGATCGGGGCGCTCGGTCTTTTCGATGACGCTTCGAAGGTCATCCACGAACGCTCTTTGGGCCTGACGCCGAAAGGCAAGCTGATCGGGCAGTTCTCGGTTTTCGGAATCTTCACGCTGGTTGTGGTGAATTTCATGGGGGTCGAACCCACGGTTCAGATTCCGTTTCTTCCCGCAATCGACCTCGGCGTCCTGACGACGGTCATTCCGTGCGATTTCGTCGAGGGCGGTTTTAAAATTCCGTGGTTGTATGTGCTGTTCAGCTTGATTCTGCTCGGCGGGTTGAGCAATGCGGTCAATCTGACTGACGGCCTCGACGGTCTTGCTGCGGGCACGGTGATGGTGGTCATGCTGGTCATGGCCGGTATCGCATACCGCATGGATATGCTTCCCATGTCCGTCTTCGGGGCCACCATAGCCGGAGCATGCGTGGGGTTCCTTTGGTTCAACGCCTATCCCGCCGATATATTCATGGGCGATACGGGCTCGCTTGCGCTCGGCGCCGCGCTCGGCTGCATCGCCATGATCACCAAGACCGAAGTCTACTCGGTTATCATCGGCGGCCTGTTCGTCGCCGAGGCTCTGTCGGTCATGATGCAGGTGCTGTATTACAAAAAGACCAAGAAGCGTCTGTTCCTGATGGCTCCGCTGCACCATCATTTCGAGAAGAAAGGATGGAGCGAGACGAAGGTGGTTATTCGCTTCTGGATTGTCTCGGGCGTCCTTGCTGCGACGGGATTCGTTCTGTGGTTCATTCAGCCTATGGTCATGGGAGCCATGGGGCTCTAAGGCGCCGGCGGCAGCCTTTGGCGCATCGCTGGCAACGGCGCTTGCGATGATTCTCTTTTCTGGAAAGGAACGGCAATGGACAACGTGTATATCGACGGCCGCAAGGCTGCGTTCGCGTCGCTTGGCGACGTATTGATTCTTGGTTTGGGAAAAAGCGGCCGTGCCGTTGCCCAATACTGCCTCGATCTTCTCGGCACCCGCGTTTCGAGCCTGACGATTGCTGCGGGCGAGCATAATGAATCGGCTCTTGCCTTCGCCAAGGACTGCGAGAAGGCGGGCGCCAAGGTCTACTTCGATCGCTATACGTTCGATGAGCGCTACGATCTTTGCGTGGCAAGCCCCGGCATATCCCAGTTCTCGCGTTTTTACGAGAATGCTGCGGAGGCGAGCGCATCCGTCATCAGCGAGGTCGAGTTCGCATGGCGCGAAAGCCGTGCTGATTCCTCTTGGATTGCTGTCACAGGGACGAACGGCAAGACCACCACGACTACCTTGATCACGCACATTCTGGAAACGGCGGGAAAGCGCGTCGCTGCCGTCGGCAATATCGGAACGACCTGCATCGAATCCGTCGCTTCTGACGCGGCCGACGTCTATGTTGCCGAGGTGAGCTCGTTTCAGCTCGCTTCGATGGATCTGTTCGCTCCTCAGGTCGCCGTGCTGCTCAACATCACGCCCGACCGCCTGTACTGGCACATGACGTTTGACGCATACGCGGAGGCGAAGAAAAACATCTACCGCCATCTGGACGATACGCACGGCACCTTGGTTATCGATGCGGTGTGCGATGTCACGCGCGCCTGCGTCAAAGAATTCAAAGAGAAAACCGAACGGGGTTTTTCCTACATACCCCTAGGCTGCGGCGCTGGTCTGGATTGCAGCATGATAGACGCATGCGGGTCCGAGAACGCGGCATGGCTTTCCGACGGCATGCTGCATGTGGACTACAAAGGCGAATCCGTTGACCTGGTGGCCGCCTCGAGCCTGCATATCAAAGGCGAGCACAACGCGAGCAATGCTCTTGCTGCGGCGAGCGCGGCCCTTGCGGCGGGCGTTGCACCGGGGGTCGTCCGTCGCGGCTTGCGCTCGTTCAAACCACTTGAGCATCGTCTTGAACCCTGCGGGGATATCGCAGGGGTCTCGTTTTTCAACGATTCCAAGGCCACGAATGTCGACGCCACCTGCAAGGCTTTGTCGGCCTTTCCGAAGGGAAGCGCCATTTTCCTGCTTGGGGGCCATGACAAAGGCACCGAGCTCGACGAGCTCGTCGAGGCCGCTTCCGTCTGCCGCGCGATAGTTTGTTTCGGCGCTGCGGGGCAGCGTTTCTTCGAGGCGCTGTCTCCTCTCGATATTCCCGTCGAGCTTGCCGACCATATGGAAGATGCGCTCGACAGGGCGATTGCGCTCGCGCAGCCGGGCAATTCGGTCGTGCTTTCTCCTGCGTGTGCGTCGTTTGACGAATTCGACTCCTTCGAACACCGCGGCCGCGTTTTCAAGCAGCTCGTCGACTTTCGCGCCCAGCACGCGCGATAGGGGTCGAGCAGACGTTGTCTCGGTTGAACATACATAGCGAAAAACGGCACGACGAGCCCGATCGGATGCGCCGTCAGGCCGATGCGCGCGGCGTGCCGGCCGATATCATGATGCCGCGCGTGCTTTTGGTGGTCGCTTCGTTTCTGCTTGTGCTCGTAGGCCTGGTCATGGTGTTTTCCGCCTCTACCGTCGAAACTATCAGCCAGGGCGACAGCATCTTCTCCTACGTGGGCAAACAGGCTCTTTTCGCGGTTGCAGGTGCAATCGGAGCGTTCATCATCGCGAAGTTCATTCCCTACCATGTGTGGAAGGGCGGCTTGGGGTTTCGGCTGACTTGGGGCGTGTGCGCTTTGCTGCTGCTGGCGGTTCCCTTCGTCGGCACCGAGATTCTCGGCGCGAAGCGATGGATTCTTATCGGCGGCTTTAGCTTGCAGCCCACGGAGTTCGCCAAGATAGCCATCGTATTGGCCGCAGCCAAGGTGCTCTACGACTTCCGCAACGAGTTCACGGACACGAAGCAGGCGATCGTTTCGTCGGTGGTGCTCGTCGTCTTGCCGGTTGCGTTTTTGTACAAGACTCAGTCCGACATGGGCTCGGCGGCTATCATCCTCGTAGGCATTCTTACGGCGATGTGGCTTGGCGAGTTTCCCATGAAGCGCCTTATTCCTTTGGTTGTCGTAGTCGGGGTCGTGGGCGTCATCGGCCTGGCGGGCTATCGCTCCGACCGCATCAGCGTATGGTTGAACCCTTGGGATGACGGCGAAGGGGGCTACGGCACCGGGTATCAGATGATCAGGTCGTTTTACGCCTTTGCCGAAGGCGGCATCTTCGGTGTCGGCCTGGGCAATTCGCGGGAGAAGTTTTTGTATCTGCCCGAAGCGGAGACGGACTTCATCTTTTCCATCATCGGAGAGGAACTCGGTCTTATTGGCGCGCTTTTCGTGATAGCCCTGTTCATGGTGGTGCTCTTCGCGGGATTGCGCATCGCCCATCACGCTCCGGACAATTTCGGCTGCATGATGGCGGGATCTCTCACGGTTATGCTTGTGGCCCAGGCGTTTTTGAATATGGCTTGCGCCACGGGGCTTCTTCCCACAACAGGCAAGCCGCTTCCGTTCATCTCTTCGGGCGGGTCTTCGATCCTTGCGTCGCTGTTTATGGTCGGCCTGATCATGTCGGTCTCGGTCGGCTCGAATACGCTGACCCCTCATGAGCGCCGACGCAACGACCTGAACGTCATCAGGGTCGATGACCAGCGGCCGAGGGTGCGGGGCGCGAACGAGGACGATAAGAAGAATTCGCGCGGAGGCGGCCTTCGTTCTCGTGCGCAGCGCGTTCGCGCGGCGGTTCCGACGCGTCCCTCTCGGGGCGGACGTTCTGCGAATCCGGCGCGCGTATCTCCCTCGTCTCGTTCCGGGCGTCGGTCGCGCGATGCCGTGCGGGCTCGCGAGGAGAGGGGCCGCGAGCGTACGCCGCGCAATGGAACGAAGGGCAGAGAGGGCGTTTCTGAAAGGAGCAGACGATGAAGGTCGTTCTTTCCGGCGGAGGGACCGCCGGCCACATCAATCCGGCGCTTGCGCTGGCCGACGTCTTGCGCGACCGGGGTCACGAGGTTGTCTTCGCGGGAACGCCGACGGGAGTGGAGGCCCGTCTTGTGGCCCAGGCAGGCATAACGTTCGTTCCCTTCGAAGCTGCGGGTTTCGATCGCCAGGCTCCCTGGACGCTTGTGACCTCCACGTTGAAGATACTGGGGTCCGCGCGCAAGGCGAAACGCTGGATGAAGGAAATCTCGCCCGATGTCGTGGTGGGATTCGGGGGATATGTGTGCATTCCCGTAGGCCTTGCGGCGGAATCTCTCGGCGTGCCGGTTGTCGTGCATGAGCAGAATTCCGTCATGGGCATGGCGAACAAGTTTCTCGCCAAACGGGCGGCTTCGGTGGCCCTTACCTACGAAGTGGCGGGAAAAGACGTCGCCGACGCATCGAAGCTCGTGGTCACCGGCAACCCTGTGCGCGCATCCATCGCTTCTGCGACGCGTGCAGAGGGCCGTCTTATGCTGGGCGTTCCGGAAGATGCGACGATGCTCGTCGTTTTCGGCGGAAGCCTCGGCGCTCGCCATATCAACCAGGCGGTGTGCAACCTGAAAAGCCGGCTTCTCGCCGTCGATGACCTCTATATCGTTCACATCACGGGTCCGAAGGAATACGATTCCGTGGTTGAATGCCTGGCTTTGTCGGAGGAGGAATCTCGCCGCTGGACCGTTATGGCGTATCAGGACCGGATGCCCGAAACACTTGCGGCGGCGGACTGCGCTATTTCTCGCGCGGGGGCCACGTCTTTGGCGGAAATCTCGGCCCTGGGCCTTCCTGCGCTGCTCGTGCCGTTTCCCTACGCCACCGAGGACCATCAGACCACGAACGCCAAGGCGTACGTGGCAAGCGGTGCTGCCTTTATGCTGCCCGACGATGCGCTCGATAGCGAGGAATTCTCCGAAAAGCTCTTCGCGCTGATCGAGGATGAATCGGTGCGCGCCGCCATGCGCAAGGCTGCGGGCGGATTTGAAACGCAGGACGCCGCTGCTAAACTGGCGGAAGTAGTATGCCGTTGCGCGCGTGCGTAATCGCACGTTTTCACGATAGATATCTTTTCCGATAGACTTAAGGGGGAGTCTTGATGAGCTCTGAAACGAAATGCGTTCATTTTATCGGCGTCGGCGGAGTGGGCATGAGCGGCATCGCCCGCATCGCTTCCGATTCCGGCATGCGGGTGAGCGGTTCGGATATGAAGTCTTCTCGCTATACCGAGCAGCTCGTCCAAGCGGGCATTCCCGTCTTTGTCGGCCATGATGCCGCCAACCTTCCGTCTGACTGCGACGTCGTTATTGTCTCTACGGCCATTCCCGAAACGAATCCCGAGCTTGCCGCCGCCCGCGAGCGTGGCATAGAGGTGTGGCAGCGCGCCCGCATGCTCGCCGAGCTTGGCCGCGGCAAAAAGACGCTCGCCGCCGCCGGCACGCACGGTAAGACCACGACGTCTTCCATGCTCGCCACGGCCACAGATGCCTTGGGCCTTTCCCCGACGTTCGTGGTGGGCGGCATCGTTGATGCGTATCAGACGAACGCGGTGTCGGGAGAGGGCGAGTACTACGTGGTCGAAGCGGATGAAAGCGATGGCTCTTTCCTGAACCTTTCTCCTTACGTCGCTCTTGTGACCAATGTGGAGGCTGACCATCTCGACCATTATGTGGGCGGTATCGAGGAGATTCGCGAGACGTTCGCGCGCTTTATGTCTTCCGTTCCCGATCAGGGGGCAATCGTCGCATGCGGCGAAGATTCCGCTCTCGTCGATCTTGCCCGCAGCACGGGAAAGCGCGTGGTCACATACGGGTTCGACGCTTCCTGCGATACGCGCGTGCTTGATTACCGCACGGAGGGAATAGCGACGTTGTTCACGTTGGCGTTCTCCGACGGACTTTCCGTTCAGTGCCGCCTGGCGAAAAATCCCGGTCGCCACAACGCCCTTAATGCCGCCGGCGTGCTGAGCGTCATATGGGCCTTGGGGGAAGACGTTTCG
>OLSL01001816.1_pt1 | contig 18644 bp, 26 predicted proteins | sample 1672511 | NCBI WGS metagenome assembly OLSL01 (sample SAMEA3136694, study PRJEB25190) | human gut metagenome | biome: human gut; feature: human-associated habitat; material: faeces | place: Austria | collected 2013
GCCCCGGCGGTCCTGGCGGCCCTGGTGGTCCCGATGGCCCTGGTGGCCCGGATGCAGGTACTGCAAAATACGATATGGAGGATTACGAAGCGCTCAAAGCAAAGATTCTGGAAACCGACGCCGCATATGTTGCCGGCTTTGAGGCCATCAGCGAGGAAAAATGCGTGGCCGGCCCCGGTGTTCCCCTGTACGACATGGTCATGAAGGGCATGTTCATTGCCAACTTTGTCCGGGGTGCCGTCTGCCAGGCTCTCAAGGCGGAATACGGCATCTCCAGCGACCTGATTTCCGGCGCGCTTCTGTCCTGATCTTAAATCTACAGATCTACACACATTAGGAGGCTTATCATATGATTGCTGCGCTTTCTCAGGGCACCCTGCAACGGCTGCCGCAATATCTTATCATGCTGAAATCCGAGGCCCACGAAGGGCATACCGCCGTATCTGCCGACGATATTGGGCAGGTAGTGAAGGTCAGTCCCAGTCAGGTTCGCCACGATCTCAGCAGCTGTGGGGCCAACCGCGCCCCGGGAGAAAGCTATGACTTGAAGGAGCTCATGGCCCAGGTGGAGCACGCACTGGGCTATGACGACATCTCCAATGCCGTAATCGTCGGCGCCGGTCAGCTGGGCCGCGCTCTTCTGAGCTATACCAACTACTCGGAGTACGGCGTTGACGTGATTGCAGCCTTCGATGCCGATGAGTCTCTGGTGGGCCGCGAGGTGGGCGGCCGTCCGATCCTGTCCATCAAGCGGATGAGCAGCCTATGTCGGCGGATGAAGGTACATATCGGCATCATCACCGTGCCCGCGCCTCACGCCCAGGAGGTCTGTGATAAGCTGCTGGAGGGCGGCATTCAGGCCATCTGGAACTTTGCCCCGGTGCATCTCAAGGTGCCGGACAACATCATCGTGAAAAACGAGATCATCGCCGTTTCTCTGGGCGAGCTGTCCCGGCAGCTCCAGGAAAAGCGAAGCGGCTCCTAATCGAATCGTGTTTTGGGACGCACAGGGCTTCAATGCCCGGTGCGTCCTTTTCTTCGTCCTTTTGTTGCATTTCCCGTCACAATATTGTAGAATAGTAACAAAAAACGCGGAGGCTATTATGGAACCAGAACTCTTTTCCCAGGCAGGCATGGAACTATCCTGCCAAAAATTCAGTGACCGCCTCAATTCCGAGACCGATCAGCGCGGCCCCAGCTTTAACGTATTTATGCAGAATCAGTTTGAGTCCTGCAACTTTGAGAAGAAGACCCTTCTGCTGTCCTTCCCGGTGACAGAAGCCATGCGGAACCCCATAGGTGTCATGCACGGCGGTGCCGTAGCCGGTGCCATGGACATTACCATGGGCAGTCTGACCTTTTACTGCTCGGGCGAGTTCATCACCCCCACCATCAGCATGAACGTTTCCTATGAGCGTCCCATCGCCACCGGAAAGCGGCTGTTTGTGGAAGCCACCTGCCTGTCCTGCGGCAGAACCATGGCCTATGCCACTGCCCGGGGCTGGCTGGAGGGCGCGCCGGAGAAGACCGTTTGCAGTGCCACCGGTACCTATTACACCGCCAGCGGAGTCCGCTAACTTATGATAAAATCCCGCACAGTCCAAATGCTGAACTGCGCGGGATCGTATTTTATTCCTCGCTGGTGGGAACGCTGCGGTACTTGCTGTAAGCCACCACGATTCTCCGTCCGGGCTCGGTGCCAGTGGAGTAGGTGGTAACATCGGGGTAATCCTGCAGCGCTGCGTGGATCACATGGCGCTCATAGGCATTCATGGGCTCCAGGGTGATGTTCCGACGAGAGCGGACCACCTTGCCTGCCACCTTGTTTGCCAGCCGGATCAGGGATTCCTCCCGCTTTTTCCGGTAGTTTTCTGCGTCCACGTTGATGCGCACACGCTTGCCCTGACCGTGGTTCACCGCATAGTTGGTGATGTGCTGAATGGCGTCCAGAGTATCGCCCCGGCGGCCAATGAGCATGCCCAGGGAGTTGCCCTGGAGTTCCACGGAATAGGTGTCGTCGCCGGACTTGGTGGCCACGGGAACCGCATCGGAACCCATATGCTCCAGCAGACCCTTCATGAAGGTCTCGATCCGTGCCTCCACGCTGCCCTCGGGTGCGGGTGTGTGAGGAACCGGCGCGGGCTTGGGTGCCTCCGGCTTGGGTGCTTCTGCCTTGGGAGCAGGTGCGGGCTTGGGCTGTGGTTTCGGCTGAGGCTTTTCCTCTGCCTTGGGGGCCGGAACAGGCTCCGGCTTTTTCTCCGGAACAGGGTCCGGAACTTCATAGGTGAGCTTTACCTTTGCAGGGGTAGCGCCGATGCCAAAGAAGCCGGAACGAGGCTGCTCCAATACTTCTACAGAGACGCTGTCCCGGTCCATCTGGAGCTTTGTAAGGCCAGCCTGAATGGCCAGATCCAGGGTCTTGCCGGTAGCTTCAATCGATTTGAACATAGATATGCGCTCCTTTATGTGGGGACTGCCCGCAGGCAATCACTGGGAATCGGTAGAATCGGTGCTCTGCTGGGAATCCTCCTGGGGTGCGGGTTCCTGCGCCTTCTTTCCGTAACGGTTGGGATCATAGGCACGGCCGCGGCTGTAGGGACGATTGGGATCGCCGGACAGTCCGCCCTTTGCCTGCTCTTTTTCCTGAGCCTTTTTGCGGATTTCTTCCTTCTGCTCTTCGGTGAGCTTTCCGAGGCCGTCAAATTCGGAGCTTTCCGCTGCTTTCAGCTGCTTCTTTACCTTCCGGCGGCTGGTATTGGGGTTGGCAACACCATCGGGATTGGCGGCACGGCGTTCTGCGCGGCGCGCTTCCTTCTCGGCTTCGATGGCAGCTTCTTCCGCAGCTTTTTCCCGCTTGATCTCGTCCTCTGCGTCGTAGACCTTCTTATAATGGAGGGTCAGCAGTCCGTCAAACAGGGTGCTGAACACTGCCTGTGCAATCCAGTAGACGCACATGGAGGCCGGCATGGAGAAGCCGATCCACAGGGAGAACAGCGGCATGATGATCATCATGGTCTTCATGCTCTGGTTCACCGCAGCGGCAGCATCGGCATCCTTCTCGCCCTTGTCGTTGGTAGCCACAGAGCCGTTGAGGGCCTGAGAAATCTTAGAGGAGACAAAGTTTGCCAGAGCGGAGAGCACAGGGATAATCCAAAGGCCAAAGCCCACCAGGGTATAGGGGCCCTGAATGATCCACTTCAGGGAAGGAATCTGTGCCAGGTTGATGCCCAGGAACGTAAAGTCAATGTCCATGATGTTGGGAACAATGGCGCGGATGGCGTCAATGTTCTGGTGGACATGCTGGGCCAGGATGATTTCCTGATATGCCTTATTGGTGGTAGAGAGATCTACGCCCATGGTGCCAGTAAGCAGATCAGAAATCTGGGTGATCTGATCGGCAGACAGCCCCATCAGGTAGGTCATGGGCTGACGGATGACATAATACAGAGCCATCAGCAGAATCAGCGGCAGCAGAGACCACAGGCATCCGCCGGTGGGGCTGACGTTTTCCTTTTTATAGAGGTTGGAAACCTCCTGCTGATATTTGAGCTTGTCTTCCCCGCATTTCTTCTCCAGCTCTTTGAGCTTGGGGCCCAGGCGAGAGGTCTTCATCATGCTCTTTTTGCTCTTGGCGTTAAAGGGCAGAAGGATCACCTTGGTAATCAGGGAGAACAGAATCAGCGCGACGCCGTAGTTGCCGAATACCTGATACAGGGTCCGCAGCAGCCAGGCAAAGGGGATGAGGATAATTTTCATTCGTTACCTCCGGTCGTAACATGCTTTCCGGCGCTAAGGCACCGGGTCAAAGTAGTCCCCTTTGTAAAAAGGGTTACACCGAAGAAGCCGTCGTAGCGTTAAAAAGCCGCCCTTCGCTGCGCCGTATTTTTCAATCGCTTCCATTGCGTAAGCGGAGCAGGTGGGCGTAAATCGGCAGCGGGGCGGAAACATCGGAGAGATCTTATTCCGGTAAAACCGGATCAGAAACAGCATCAGCCGCTTCATGGGTCGTCTCCTTTCTGATGAGCCCCAGCTTATCCATCTGTTTTTGAAGGCACTGGGCGATCTCATGATAGTCCGCGTCCACCGCCCGATGCCGCGCCACCACCACGATGTCGTAGCCGGACAAATAGGTATGCTCCGACAGGCGGTAGGCCTCCCGGATGCGTCGGCGGATGCGATTACGTACCACGGCATGACCGAGCTTTGTGCCGGTGGTCAGGCCAAGCCGGTTATAGGGAAGCCCGTTTTTCCGGCAATAGACCACCAGGCAGTGACCGGAAGCGGATTTCCCCTTCTGGTACAGCCGGCGGAACAGGTGATTCTGTTTCAAGGATCGTGTGGAAACCATGGTACTGCCCTTCCATCAAAATGAGATCACGCGCCATAAACGTATGGGGCGAATAGATTGCTCCATTCACCCCAAATTTATCGGCATCAACGGTGTAAGGACGGGCGAATCAGTAGCTGAGTCTGTTTCTGCCCTTGTTGCGGCGACGGGAAAGAACCTTGCGGCCGTTTCTGGTAGCCATTCTCTGTCTGAAGCCATGAACTTTCTGGCCATGGAGCTTCTTGGGCTGATAGGTACGCTTCGTCATTTGTATACACCTCCTGAATGATTATGCTCGACAGCGGTAATTGCTGCAGCTTGCCATAGTTATGCCGTCCCGTGGACAGGCAACGACTATTATACAGGAAAGACCGCCAATTTGTCAACCTTTTGTAACGATTTTTCCCTTCAAAATTGTATTTTCCTCAGCCGGGGCGGCGGGACTCCTGGGGGGCCAGAATGCAGTTGATGGTCAGCAGCACCCCAAGGGCCGACAGCTCGGCGGTACGGTCATAGAATTCCATGGAAAACAGCTCGCCCCGCTGACCCTGCACCGGATGATTGGCCGCCACCACGGAGTTCTGCCAGGTGAGCTCATAGTCGCAGATGCCCATGGTGCCGCATAGCTCCCAGCCCAGGTTCGACACGGAATATTTCGGGCGCAAGAACGTCAGATCCTTCACCACGCTGCCCACCGGCTTGCCATAGGCCTCGATCTCATAGCTGGGGAACATGGAGGGGATCTTCTGATGGATATAGATGGCCTCCCGCCCGGCCAGATCATGGACGTGCAGGCGCTTGCCCAGCGAATAGGCGTCGCCAGTGACCGTATAGCGGGTGTGCCCGCCTTTATCCCGCAGGGGCATTGGCTGCCCCCACGCAAACCCCTTCTGCTGCATAAATAGCTTCATCTCTGCACGTCCTTCCTGTTTCTGATTGAGTTTGGGAAATTGTCCCGAAAAATGCGAAAAGGTGCCTCTGATTCCTCAGAGACACCTCTTTGTGTCGTTTTATATTCAAATTAATCCAAAATACGAATGGAAGTAATCTTCGGCTGATTCCACCAGGAGACGGTGCCGTTGCTGTCTTCCGTCTGCGCATCCTTACAAATCTGATCCACAATGTCCATACCGGAGGTCACATGGCCGAACCCGGCATACTGACCGTCCAAAAACGTGGAATCGGACTGGACAATAAAGAACTGGCTGCTGGCGCTGTTATAGTCATTGGAGCGCGCCATGGATACGGTGCCCCGGACGTGGGAGATATCGTTTTTCACGCCGTTCTCGGAAAATTCGCCCTTGATGTTCTGGTCGGTGCCGCCGGAGCCGTCGCCCTTGGGATCGCCGCCCTGGATCATAAAGCCGTCGATGATCCGATGGAACGTAAGTCCATCATAAAATCCGTCGTTGGCCAGCTTGCAAAAATTCGCCACGGTAATGGGCGCGGTATCGGCATCCAACTCCATGGTGATGGTGCCGTAGTTCTCAATCTGGAGCTCGGCATGATGTAGGCCGGTGCTGTAGTCCTTGCCGCCGCAGCCGGATAGCATCAGCATCGCGGCAATCAGGAATAATCCAATCAGGCGCTTCATGTTGCCTCCCGTCCGGCGCTTTGCCCCTTCAAATTGATGTAAATATTATAGCAGGTATCCCCACTGGTGTCAAACGTCCGGTATCACAAAAATCAGGCTGGGGCAACAAAATTTTTGCACCAGCCTGACAAAATGCATCGTTTCTTTCGTATTATTGCTCGCTCCAGACGAATTCCTCCACGGGGCCAACGGTCACCGGCCCGCCCATGGAGCAGCCCGTTACCCGACCGTTCTCCCGGCGCACCGCCACGTTGATCTCACCGCCGGGCTCCTGAAAATGGAACGCCTGCCTTGATTCGTCCTGTCCCGCCAGATACCAGGCCGCCGCCACACTGCCGGAACCACAGGAGGACTCCCACACCAGGGACTCCGTGCTCTTTACATATACCGCCGGAGTCAGCTGCTGCCCATCCAGGAACATAATGCCCCAGGCTTCCTGCTCCAATTGATTCAGGATCGGACGCGCTTCCTCCAAAAAGGCCGGTTCCGGCGGCTGATTCAGGGCCAGAAGATGTCCGATGCCCTGGCACTGCACCAGGGGATACTTTGTCCCCCGCACGGAAATCCAGTCCACCCCCAAAGGCAGCGGCATATCCGCAAAGGCCGACTGCTGCGCGGAATTCACCGTAACCGGCACCGGAGCCGTTGCCCCGGAGATCTCTACCGCCAACCGATTATTTTCCGTTCCATCCGCTCGGAGATAGCCATAGGAACGGACGGCATTTCCGCAGAACTCGCCGCCCATCATTTCAACGCGGCAGTCTCCACCCAATCTGGGTGTCGCCGCAAAGCCCACCTGCTCGGCCCGCCCCTGGGCCATAATCGCCCGGGACAGCGCAGGCCGCAATTCCGGCAATACGGAACTGAGCACCACGGCAGTGATATTTCCCGCCGGATTCAGATATCGAACCTGGACTTTCATCCCTGTGCAAACCTCGCCAGGAACTGCCGGGTGCGCTCCTCCTTGGGATGCTCAATGACCTCGTGGGGATCGCCCTGCTCTACAATGTAGCCGCCGTCCATAAAGATCACCCGGTCCGCCACATCCCGGGCAAAGCCCATCTCGTGGGTGACAATCACCATGGTCATCTTCTCCTGAGCCAGCTGACGAATGACCTTGAGGATTTCGCCGGTGAGCTCAGGATCCAGTGCGGAGGTAGGCTCGTCAAAGAACAAAATGGAGGGATTCATAGCCAGTGCCCGGGCAATGGCGACCCGCTGCTGCTGACCGCCGGAGAGCTGACAGGGATAGCTGTTCTCTTTGCCGGTGAGGCCCATTTTCGCCAGCAGACTTTTGGCCGTTTCCATGGCCTCCTGCTTGGACTTTTTCTGCACGTGAATGGGCGCATCCATGATGTTTTTCAGCACGGAATAGTGGGGGAACAGATTGAAGTTCTGGAACACCAGGCCAAAACAGCCCTGGATCTCCCGAAGCTCCTTCTTGGCGGCATATTCCGCATGGCCGTTTTCCGATTTCGCCGCCGCTTTGCCCAGATAGATGAGGTCGCCATCGTCCATGGTTTCCAGCATAGTGGCACAGCGCAGCAGGGTGGATTTACCGGAACCGGATGGGCCAATGATCGCAACGACCTCGCCCTCCTCCACGTTCAGAGAAATATCGTGGAGCACGTCCGTCTCGCCGAACGCCTTTTTGCAGTGATTGATTTCAAGCAATTTCATCGGAAGCACCCCCTTACTGATAGTAGTTCATCCAGTTTTCAATTTTACCCATCATGCCGGCCACCAGCAGGTTGAAGATGTAGTAAAACACGCCGGCCACAAACAGCGGCAGAATATTTGCCTGAGCTGCAGCCACCTGCTTGGCAATGGTGAACATCTCCGTATAGGCCAGAACAAAGGCCAGAGAGGTATCCTTCACCAGGGTAATGACCTCGTTGGTCACAGGCGGCAGGACACGCTTGCACATCTGCGGGAAAATGATCTTAAAAAAGGTCTGGGTGCGGTTATAGCCCAGCACCCGTGCCGCCTCCCGCTGTCCGTTGGGGATACCCTGGATGCCGGAGCGGAAAATCTCGGCGAAATATGCCGCATAGTTGATGGAAAAGCCCACAATGGTGGCGCCCACACGCCAGGCCGCATTCAACCGCCAGCCAAAGAGATAGTAGGGGCCGTAAAACCAGACGATCAGCTGGAGCATCAGCGGGGTGCCCCGGAGAATGGAGATCAGGAACTTGATGATCAGCTGTACCGGCTTAAACTTCCCCAATACGCCTTCGGTGCTCAGGCAGCGGAAGGGCGCCCAGTTGTTCATGCGGCCCATTGCCACCAGCAGACCCAGGGGCAGGGAGAAAATCAGCGTGCTGAAGAAAATCAGCAGGGTGGAGCCTACGCCGGACAGCACCTGCTGTACCACAGACAAGAACGACATGTCAGATACCTCACTCGTAGAAATTGGGGGGCAGCCTCCGCCGCCCCCCCAAGGCTATACTTTTTCCGTTACTTTACGTAGTCACCCAGGCAAATCATGTCGGGCAGGTTATAGTCGGTGTACTTCGCGGCGATCTCATCGAAGGTGCCGTCCTTGTACATCTCAAACAGGGTGTCCTGAACCTGATCTTTCAGCTCCTCGTTGCCCTTCTTGAAGCCGATGCCGTACTGCTCGGTGGAAAGGGGCTCGTCCAGCTTCCGGAAGGTGTCGCCCCGGGAAGCCAGCTGATACTGTGCCACGCCGATATCTACTGCGATGGCATCGACTGCGCCGGACTCCAGGTTCATGAATGCGGTGTTATAATCGGCAACCTGCTGCAGGTCTGCAAAGGAAGCAGCCAGAGCCAAGTTCTCGTCGTTGTCTTCCTCGCTGGTCAGCGCGGTGAGGGCGGAGGAATCGGCCTGAGTTACTACAACCTTACCGGCCAGGTCTTCCTTGCTCTTGATGTCGGAATCGTTCATCACAACAAATACAATGGAGTTGTCCACATAGGGAACGGAGAAGGTGTAGTCATCCTCGCGGCCGGTCATGGTAAAGCCGTTCCAGATGCAGTCGATGGCGCCGGTGTTCAGTTCCATGTCCTTGGAATCCCAGTCGACGGGCTGCTTGACCAGCGTCCAGCCATTGCGGTCACAGACCTCCTGGGCCAGCTCCAGGTCGAAGCCGGTGTATTCGCCGCTCTCGTCCTTGTAGCCATAGGGGGGATATTCCGCATCGAAGCCAACGGTAAAGGTGCGGCCCTCACCGGTTGCGGTCTCAGCAGCGGATGCGTCGTTGTTCTCAGCCGGTGCCGCGGTGGTTTCCTCTACAGCGGCGGTCTCAGCGGGAGCTTCGGATTTTGCAGCGGATGCGGCGGAAGAAGCGGCATCGGAGCCACAGGCGGCCGCAGAAAGCATCATTCCGGCGGCCATCAGCAGTGCAAGCAGTTTTTTCATCGTAGTCTCTCCTATCGTTTCTGCGGCTGCACTGCCGCAGGGTTTGGCAATTCCGCTCGTGCGTTCTTGCTCTTAAGTTGCTATTATATTAGCGAATCATTACGCTAAAGTCAAGAGGAATTTGCCCAACTCCACAAAAAGCGGCATTGTGTACAAACAACGCCGCTTTTTTGCCCTATTTATGTTGCGTTCCGGTGAGGTTTTCGGCCTCCAGCTTCAGAACCGTCAGCCGCCCTCATATTGTGCAGAATTACTTGAACAGCTCCAGTGCCTTCTTGGCAAACCGGGTGCCATAGGTCTGGAACAGAGGCGCAGTCTCCTCCTCGCCGCCCTTGAGGCAGATGGGTCCAAGATGGATAAAGGGCAGGCCCTGTGCGGTACCGCTGGAATAAACCACGGTGCCCTTCACCAGCAGCTGGGTCAGAACGGACTGAATGGCAATGTCGCCGCCGCCCTGGAGGAAGTTTGCAGTGGCATATGCGCCGCAGAGCTTGTCGGCCAGCTTGCAGGGGCAGTTGTCCAGCCAGGTCTTGAGCTGGTTTGCCTCAGCGGCATAATAGTCGGGGGTACCGACGATCACGGCTGCGGAGTCGTTGACAAAGTTCACGTTCTCCTCATGATAGGAGGTCACCTCGGAAATGGGGAACAGGCCCACCTCGATGGAAGCGTCGGCAGCAGCGATGCCCTTCTTGATCTCCTCCGCCATGGAAGCGGTACGGCCGGTGGATGTAAAGTAAACAATAGAAATTTTCATAGCATATTCTCCTTATTTGTTGCCGATCAGGTTGACAATATAATCGCCGATCTCGTCAGCGGTAGCCAGCTCGCCGGTGCCCTTGCCGCCGTAAGCCAGCACGCCCTCATGGGGCTCGATGAACTTATACTGGCCCAGCTCCTTGAGCTTCTGCATATTGCCCTGGACAATGGGGTTGGTATACATGGCATCGTTCATAGCAGGTGCAATGACAACGGGGGCATGGGTTGCCATCACGGTGGTGGTGAGCATATCGTCGGCAATGCCGTTGGCAATCTTGCCGATGACGTTGGCGGTGCAGGGAGCGATTAGGAAGCAGTCCGCCTTCCGTGCCAGGGAGATGTGCTCTACGCTCCAGACTGCGGGCTCCTTGAACATATCCCGGGTGACGATGTTCCGGGACAGGGTACGAATGGTCTGCTCCGTGATAAAGGTCTCGGAGTTCTTGGTCATGATGACGTCCACGTTGGCGTGCAGGTCGATCACCAGCTTATTGAGGATCAGGCAAGCCTTCCACGCGGCAATACCGCCGGTCACGCCCATGACAATATTTTTACCTTTGAGCATTTGAATGCATCCTTCCTGAGAAAATATATCGTCTTCATTATATCACAGAAAACGTAAAAAACACAACTATTTTTCTGCAAAATCCGTATACACATTTCCCGGCTCCAGCTCCGTTCCCCGGAGGGCCGCCAGCTCACTGACCGTTACAAAGCAGTAGCCCTTTTCTTCCAGCAGCTCCACCAGTCTCAGGGCCGCTTCGACAGAGCTTTGGGAGAGGTCGTGCATGAGAATAACATCTCCGTCCCCCGCCTCCCGGGCCATGGTGTGGAGCACCGCACCGGCATCGTGGGACGCCCAATCTCTTGGATCCACTGACCATAGTATCACGCTCATGCCCTCGGTCTCGGCTTCGCGGCACACCGTTCCATTACATGCACCCCCGGGTGGACGCATGACCACGGGCGAAATTCCTGTAAGCGCTCGGATTTTCTCGGCCGTCTGAGCCATATCCTGCTGCACCTCCCGGGGTGTGAGCTTAGTGAGATCCGTATGCACCGTGGAATGTACCCCCAGCTCATGTCCTTCCTCCAAATAGCGGCTCAGGGCCGAAGGATACTGCTCCATCCGATAGCCGCAGAGGAAAAACGTTGCCCGGGCATTCCGCTGCCGGAGGCCGTCCAGCAGCTGCTCCGTCAAAGCCCCGGACGGTCCGTCGTCAAAGGTCAGGGCAATATAGCCCCTGGGCTGCTGCTCCTTTTCCTCGGGGCTCTCCGCCCAGACGTTGACAAGGAGCAATACCGCCGCCAACGTCCACCCGGCGCTTCTCCAAATTGTCCGCTTTTTTCTCACGATCCCGCTCCCCTTTTCGTTTTCCTTTTCCATAGTATCCTCCGGTTTTCTGCCAATTATCCGTCTGCATTGCTTCGGCATGAATCTATTTCGACAGCTTCTGGTTGGATTTGCGTATTTACACCGATTTTCATTGACTTCTATCTCCATTTCCAGTAAAATATTTTTAAACGGATGTGTAGATTTGGTGTTGGATCAAATCGAATATCCCCACATTCGTGCCATATAAAGAGGAGGCTTATTATGAAACGCACAACCCGTTTGCTGAGCCTGCTGCTGAGCTTGAGCTTGCTGCTGAGCTTTGCACTCGTCCCAGTATCCGCCACCGACACCGCTGTAACCCCTCACACGGGCAGCGCCACCTACCAGAATCCCCTGTATCCGGACGTTACCCCGCTTGTCGATCCCGATGAAGCGCTGGCATCCGCCGAAGCAGGCCTGAACAACGCACTGACCGCACAGTCGAAGCTGGCTACCACCTTTGTTTCCATTCAGAAGGCCGCTGAGCAGATGCGGGACTATATGACGGGGCGCAGTGCTTCCTTCGTCCTGAACGTGAACGCTCCCGGATATACTTACGATGACGATGCCGTTTACTCCCTGATCGTTGATACGCTGATGCCCATGGCCTACAGCGAGGAGCTGTCCACCGGCATCACCACCGGCGACTATCTGAAGTGGAGCTGGGCCAACACCAGCTTTGGCTGGGAAACCTATTCCAACGGCAACATTACCCTCTATTTCGACTTCTACTATTACACCACCGCAAGCCAGGAGGACTGGCTGATCAAAAACGTAAATTCTACCGTAGACCGTCTGAACCTCTGGAAGGTCAGCGACTACAAGAAGTACCTGGGCCTCTATCAGTTTGTCACCGATCATGTAGACTACGACTTTGACGGCCTCAACAACAATGACGTGGGCGTTTTCACCGCTTATGCCGCACTGGCCAAGGGCAAGGCTGTGTGCCAGGGCTATGCAACCCTGTACTATGCAATGTGCCGCGCCATGGGTCTCCCCGTCCGCATCATCACCAGCGTTGACCACGCCTGGAACATTGTAAAGCTCGGCAGCAAGTATTGGTACGACATGGACTCCACCTGGGACGGTCAGGAATCCTCCTACAGCACCCTGAACTACTTCCTGAAGGGCTACTCCAACTTTGAAGCAAGCCATCCCCCCGAGGACGAGTATCTCACCTCTGCTTTCAAGTCCGCCTATCCCATCTCCTACTATGACTACACCCCGGTAGACTCCGACTATCAGCCCGTCTGCCAGTTCCGGGACGTTTCCCCGTCTTCCCCCTACTACTACGCCATTCAGGACGTGGCGGACCGCGGTCTGTTCAACGGCTACAACAAGTACACCTTCCAGCCCAACGGCACCATGACTCGGGCCATGCTGGTCACCGTACTGTGGCGTATGGCCGGCCAGCCCGACGTCTCCCAGAACACCGGCTTCTCCGATGTTCCCACGGGCCGCTACTACTCCAAGGCAGTTGCCTGGGCAGCTCAGAACGGCATCACCAACGGCTATGCGGATGGTCAGTTTAAGCCGGATCGGCTTCTGAACCGCCAGCAGCTCTCCACGTTCCTGTATCGGTACGCAAACCACTTTGGTTATTCCACTGCCGCATACAACGATCTCTCCGATTACTCCGATGTGGATACCATCGATGATTTCGCAGTTGACGCCATGCACTGGAGCGTTGGCGCAGGCATTGTCAACGGCTATGGCAACGGTACCCTGAGACCCACCGGCAACGCCACCCGCGGCCAGATGGCAGCAATGGTCAGCCGTTTCCTCAGCTACTACGGCCTCTAATCTCTCCGTTTTCCAGGTAACATACGCCGGACAGCATACCATTTTCGGTACGCTGTCCGGCGTTCTTTTCTCTCCAATTAATCATTAATTCTGCATATGAATCTGCTGTCCGGTGATCAGCGGATAGCGGCTGAGCTGCTGGCCGTCCAGATTCTCCCGGTGCAGGTCTACGCCGGTAATCTGGCTGTTTTCATAGGTGGTGTAGTAATAAATGCCCCGGTCGGTGTTGCAGCAGGAGGTATAGATGGTGATCTCATACTTTCCCTCGCCCATATGCACGCAGCCCCGCTGCTGGGCCACGGAGCCAAGGATGTGGAAAAACTGGCTGATGCTCTCGCTCTCCGACGTTCCGGAAACGGAATGGAGCTTGGTAAACGCCACCCGGACAAAGCGGGACGCCGACGACAGATCCCCGGGCATACCCAGCATTCCCATGCCCCGGCTGTAGGGCGTCAGGTCGAGCTGATCGGAGAAGTGATTTTCCGGGGGCTCGGTGGACAGGCTCATAAAATTCGTGAGATTTGTCATCTGATAGTCAAAGGGCGGATTATTGGTGAGAATCCCCACGGGGTTGTCATAGATCCGGATGCCCTCCCGCACGGATTCCACTGTGATGGCGCAATCCCGGTCTGCGATGATCCAATGGAGGGGCGACACCGGAAACTGAGGGCTAAAGGGGGTGTTCGCCAGGTTCATCCGGGCAAGATACGCCTTGGCCTCCTCCACCGTAGCGCACTGGCCCAGCAGCCAGGGAATCAGTTCAAAGGTCGCTACGTTGTCCTTGCCCTCTGCCAGGGGCTTATAATCCGCATTGCCCGGGAAATTTAGCCCCGCCATACTCAGGCCCTTTTCATTGGTGGCGTCATAGTATAGGGGATATTCCCCCGCCACCGTTGCCATGCCGATGATGGCATAATGGCTGGAAAGGCCGCCCATGTGCCGGAAGTGGAACGGGAAGTTCCGCGGGGTGACCACAACCTCCTCCCCATAGGACACCTCATAGTCCAGCGTCCTTCCAAAATAATGATCTTTTGTTCGATACGTTGCCGCAGTACACATTGCAAATCCCTCCGTCCAAATTGTTATTCCACAGTATAGCACCATTGATACAGAATTACAAACGAAAATCCCCTCCGCACTAAGTGCAGAGGGGATGATTTTATGCTTCTTCGATGACCTCCAGCTGATCGCCGGGACGAACGATACCGGGGGTCAAAATCTTCACAAAGATTCCCTCCCGGGGCATAACGCAGTCGCCTGCCGCCTTCCGAATGGCGCAGTCATAGTGACAGGTCTTGCCGATCTGAGTCACCTCGCCCACGGCCTCGGGGCCGATCTTCAGCCGGGTACCCACCGGCAGCTCATACAGGGTAATGCCCTTCACCAGAATATTCTCGGCAAAATCGCCGGGCTTCAGGGTCACATGGGTAATCTTGCTCTGGAGCTTGTCTACGCTCTCCTGGCCCAGCAGGGATACCTGACGGTGCCAATTGCCGGCATGGGCGTCGCCTACAATGCCCCAGTTCTCCTTCAGCTCCACCTGGTCAACGGGATGCTTCTGCTCCCCCTTCTTTTCACTGATACATACGGCCAAAATTTCTGCCATGGTCAAACACTCCTTCTATCCGCGGGATATGGGCCCCGTCCTTGTCACCCGGTATTATACGAAACTTCGACGGCCTTTGTCAACCTCCCCCACGTTTTCCCACTCACGGCTGAATTCTTATTGTGCTTCCCGCACCATTTGATTGAATTTCAGCAAATAGGAAATGAAGCTCCACAGCAGCAGCACAATGCCAACGCCAATGAGCGTACTGGACGCTGCCGCCGGAATGCCGGATACCAGTAACAGCAGCGCCATCATAGCGTAGAGATAAAAGGTCGTCACCTTGCCGCACCACATGGCGCCGTCGTTCTTCCCGGCCTTCTTCACCGCATAAGCACCGTAAATGCCCTGGGTCAGCTCCTTCACCACCAGCACCAGAAACAGCAGCTTCATAGGCCCATAATGTTTGGCCAGGCAGCAGGCCACCACCGCCTGGGTGAGCTTATCGGCAATGGGATCCAGCACCTTGCCCAGCTCAGAGATCATGTGGAACCGCCGGGCGATCTTTCCGTCGGCAAAATCCGTCAGCCCGGACAGCACCAGAACCCCAACCGCCAGGTAGTAATCCTGCTGCTCCTTGGCGTTCCAGTAAAGATAGGCGAACACCCCTGCCAGCACCAGCCGAAAGGCGCTGAGCAGATTGGGAATGGTCAAAATCTGATGGCTGCGATCCGAACATGGCTGCATATCAAAATTCCTCCTCGTTTCGATTTCTGGGAATGCCCACCCCGTCGTCCACCACCAGCACCTCGAGATTGGAATAGGTCTGGTGCTGAATTCGGCGCAGACATTTTTCGATGGTTTCAGCCCCATTATACACCGGCACAATGATGCTGACCAGCGGGGTTTGCATAGTTTTCAGCTCCCTAACATTTTCTTTTATCAACATTTTATCTTCATTATAATCAGGATTGCTCAGAATGTCAACGGAGCATTTTTCGCCAGGTTTTTGGGGACTGGAGGAAGCGGAAAAATTAGGGATCCGGTACTGCTATCGTGGTGGCGCTTTGTCTGAGCGTGTGGTATACTCGGGGTAGAAAAAGAAAAAGGAGGCCCCGCCATGTCATCCACCAAAGCCTACCTGGACTTCATCCTGGAGCAGCTCTCAGCCCTGCCCGACATCACCTACCGCGCCATGATGGGTGAATACATTCTCTATTACCGTGGAAAAATCGTAGGCGGCATTTATGACGACCGTCTGCTGGTCAAGCCCACAAAATCCGCCCTGGCCGCAATGCCCAATGCGCCCTATGAGCTTCCCTACGAGGGTGCAAAACCCATGCTGCTGGTAGAGGATGTGGACAGCAAGGACGCTCTGACCGTGCTGTTTCAGGAAATGTACCCCGAGCTCCCCGCCCCAAAGGCAAAAAAGAAGCCAAAGATCCAATAGCTGCACAAAAAGAGCAGACCCTCCGTTTTGTCGAGGTTCTGCTCTTCTATTTTCTGTGCTATCGGTCTTCCAGCACCTTTTTCTCCATCCATTTTCCGCTGATGAACCGGCCCACATACCAGAGGTCCCGGTCAAACCAGTCCACAAACATGGCGATCCAAACGCCCAGAACGCCAAAGCCAAAGCCCCGGATCAGGATCATGCACAGCGCCACCCGGAACACCCACATGGACGCCGCCGAAACGATCATGCTGTATTTCACGTCGCCGGCCGCCCGCATTCCGTTGGGCAGGGTAAACGCCAGGGGCCAGATAAAGGGCTTCACCAGCGTAATGAGCACCATCATCCGGTGGACGATTTGCGCGCTCTCCGGGCTCAGTCCCGACAGCCGGGATACGGTATCCACGGAGAAGAAAATCAGAATACCGGTGCCGATCACCAGCAGCTCGGATATTCCCGTAAGCTCCAGGCTATACCGTTTTGCTTCCTGTGGCCGTCCAGCGCCCATGCATTGGCCCGCCACCGTCACCAGCCCCAGGCCCACGGCCATCGAGGGCATACTGGTGAAGTACTCCAGGGTATTTACCACCGCCTGCGCGGCAATTTCGGAGGTGGGCAGGGTTGCCACGGTGCTCTGAATCACCAGCTTGCCGAACTGGAACATCCCGTTTTCCACGCCGGTGGGAATGCCGATCCGCAGAATGGTGCGAATCAGCTTGAAATCCGGGCGGATGGATGCATAGTGATTCAGCACAATCACCTGTCCGGGCCGATGGTGGAACCATAGAATTGCAACGCACTGGAGCGCCCGGGACAGCATGGTGGAAAACGCCGCGCCGAACACGCCCCAATGGAACACAAACATAAACACCGCATTGCCCGCGATATTCAAAAGGTTGCCCACGGCGCTTACAATCATCGGCAGCCGGGAGTTTCCCGTCGCCCGATACAGGGCCGCACTGGCATCATAAATGCCCATAAACGGGTAGGACAGCGCCGTCACCAAAAAGTAGATCCGCGCCGCATCCATTACGTCCGCTTCCACGCTGCCAAATACCAGATGTAAAATCGGATTCCGCAGTACCACGCAAACCACGCAGCACAGCAGCGAAACCACCGTAACCGACAGCAGCACCTGCCGAGCAGATCGATTGGCCCCCTCCCGATCCTGAGCGCCGAGATATTGGGCGCAGGCGATGGTTCCGCCGGTAGCCAGGGCGGTCATCATCATGAGCACCAGGTTGTTGATGGAGTCCACCAGCGAAACGCCGGACACTGCCGCATCGCCCACCCGGGCCACCATCATGGTATCCGCCGTTCCCATCAGGGCGGTAAACAGCTGCTCCACGATCAGTGGAATCAGCAGCATGGCCAGGTCTTTTCTTGAAAATAGTCTGCCGTTTTCCTGCAGCACAATTTCATCTTCTTTCCGCGCTGTCTGCGCCTATGATAATCGCTCCTCCACGCAAAAGAAAGACACGCAAACAGGTGACCAGCCCGTCTGCGTGCCTTATCAGGAAGAAGGAGAAATGAAAAAGAATTGTTATGGCTATATAGTACACGACGGATATTACAGAAGTCACCGGATTTTTGTTTCTTTTTCATGAATTTTGGAGAAATATTTGTGTAATATTTCTATTGCATTCCTCTGATTTAGACGATACGCTCCGCAATACTCCGCAGCAGCTGTGCCACCGGGCCGCCAAAGCTGCTCTGCTCCATGGCCCCGCTTTTCACCATCAGTCCCATGAGCACCGTCAGGAATAGGGCACAGCTCACCGCACCGATCAGCGCGCCGCCTGCATGGTTCAGGGTATGCACCACCGGCAGCCGATCCACCAGGTTTACAATCAGGCTCACGGCACGAAGCAGCAGATAAATCAGCAGAAACGCCACCAGGAAAATCACCAATCCCGCCAGGGAACTGACAACAGACTGACTAATGCTCTTTGCAATGCTCTGCACCACCGGCTCTGCCACCGTCTGGGCCGCCCCCTGCACCGACTCCTGAACGTCCAGTCCAAAGCCGCTGAGGATGCCTGCCAGGTCATTCAGCGTTACCTGCTTTCCGCCGATGGTCAGGCCCACCTCTCCGGTCTGCTCCAGGGCATTTTCCGTGCTGTCCTCCACCCCATTCTGAATCACGTCCACAAGATAGGATGTGACCTTTGGTTCCATCCATTCTGAAACCTTCGGAGTCACCGCCTGCTGCACCGCCGCCGCCCCCAGACAGCTCAGCGCCAGCATTAACAGGGTACACAGCGACAGGATCAGCCCCTTCCGATAGCCGGACAGAACGCAGACCACAAAGATCAAAAGTAAAATGATATCCACTGCCATTTAGGGTTCCTTTCTTTCATTGATTACCTGCTTCAGCCGTTCCAGCAGCGCCTCCCGTTCCGGCTGCTG
>OLSL01001824.1_pt1 | contig 18600 bp, 15 predicted proteins | sample 1672511 | NCBI WGS metagenome assembly OLSL01 (sample SAMEA3136694, study PRJEB25190) | human gut metagenome | biome: human gut; feature: human-associated habitat; material: faeces | place: Austria | collected 2013
AGGTGATTTGGAATGCATTTTGACTCGTAACTGTGAGGGTACTGAACAGTTACAAAATCGAATAAATGTAACTGTGAGGGTATTGAACAGTTACGAATAAATAAATGAAAAGTACACCTGTTGTATCGGGGAAGTTTACCTGATATAACAGGTGTATTTTGTTTTGTTTTTAATGAGAAAAATCAATCAATAAGCATTTACATGAGAAAAAAAGTCAATTTAAGGGTTAGAAAAATCTAACTAAAGCATAGACAGGAATATGGGTTTGTGGTATAAAATAATAGTTAGAAATAGCTAACGGAAAGAAAGAGGAGGAAGAAGATGGCAAACCAGAAATTGTTAAAAAAAGTAGCTCCTGTAGTGCTCAGTGCAGCTATGGTAATGACAAGTATGCCGGCGGCAGCTATGGCGGCGGATTTCTCAGACAGCGATGTGGTTGCGGATACCGTTGAAGCAGAGGAAACACAGGAATCAGAAGCTGATGTAGAGGTAGATACAGAAGAACCGGCGTATGTAGAGGATGTAGACGTGACAGAAGATAATGCGTCTGATGCAGAGGAGCCTGCAGAAGAAACAGAATCGGACGAAGAAGCACTGTTTACTTCAGAGACTTCTGATGAGGAGTTTTCTGATCAGGTGAGTGCTGAGCAGACAGAAGGGGAAGCATATGTTCTTATGAACATTCCTTATGATGATTTCTATAAGGCAGAATTAAGGAATAACGATGTCAAAGTCGATGCATTTACCTCTGCCACATTGAACAAATCCAGAACAGCGGGTATGATGAATGGAAATTCAGCCTATCATACAGATGTAGAAGGAACAAATCTGGCAGGTGTCACCTTTCCTGTTAAAGTAAGTGATCTTGCACTTCTGAAGGATCAGAAAAAGGTGACAGACGATGATTCCGTAACGATCACAGTCACAAACAAAGGACAGACAGCAAGCAATACTTATACAGGAAAAGATTCTCTGATCGAGAATGCTTCCTACTCTTATTATGTACTGTCAGAAGTTCCGGGTTATTATAAAGAACTGACAGTAAATGAAGATGGGAGCTTTACCTTCAGTGATGTTAAGGGTGCACAGGAGAAAACAGTTGAAGCAACAGCAGAACTGAAAACACAGAGCAACTATGGAGACTATCAGCTGGGCATCAATAATGAAACCTTTTCTTCCCTGATCAATACAAGTACGGATAAGATTTATGGTGCAACAGTTAATACAACAGACGGTACAGAGTATGGTATGCGTCATCTGGAGAATATCTGGAAAGGTTATAAGCTGGCATGGTGCACAGGATTCACGACAAGTGTTCATGGATGCCCGACTTCATCTGAACATTATAAATCCATGATGGGCAAAACCATTGACAGCGTTACCTATTATACAGATAAGGGTATTATTACATTTGATGTCAACGATGAAAAAGTCCTGACTAAAACCGGCGTGACAGCAGAGGTTACAGGTATCCACACAACAGATACAGAAGCAGTAGTTACTCTGGATGGAACTCTTCCGGAGGGATTTGCAGCAAAATATGCGGTTGATGGAACAGAAGTTGTATATGCAGACGGCAAGATCACAACCGGAACACTGGAAGCAGGCTCCCACACTCTGGTCATCAGCGATACAAATGGTGAATATGCACCAATTCAGGCAACTTTCAGTGTGAAAGAAGCAGCGGTACCGGCAGTTTATGATTCTGAAAATAATAAACTGGTACCGGCAGAGGGTGCCACAGAAGAACAGCTGAGCGCTTATATCAAGACAATTACAGCTGTAACAGTAGGCGATAAAACCTATCAGGCTACCGGAAAAGGTGCGAAGGTGATTGTCAAAGAAGACGGAACACTGGATCTTACAGATATCGAAGTAACAAATGGAACCAAATTCGTTGTAACTTCCAGCACATATGATGATCTTACATTTGACTATGTGGCTGCAGAATATAAATATGTCTATGCAGGACTTACCTGGGCTCAGTACTGGGCGGCAGAAGGCGTCTATGCAGCAGGTGATGCTTCTTCTTCCGATGCAAAGGACAGAAGAGGTGAGACGGATCTTGGTGCATTTGATGCGGTAACAAGAGCAACGACCAACCATGGTCTTCACAGAGGAAGCTTCCAGGCAGTCGCAGTGATTGAAGGAAGCAAGGGCTCTTACACAGTTTCTCATTGGGAAGGCAGAAACACAGTTGTATTCACAGATGGTAAGAAAGCTACTTATAATCGTGGAAGTCTTACATTTGAGGATGGTACAACAGATGAAATGACAGATTACAAAGTAATCGGTCTGAAGTATGTTCCTGTAAAAGTAAAGACATCTGATTATGAAGCATTCAAAAATGCTTATGCAGTTGTAGAAAATGAGGGAACACTGACAGGCGGATTCGGAGAAGTAAACCTTCAGTCTTACAGCCTGACAGCAGATGTTACTGCAAAGACAAATGGTCTGAAAACTGTTACAAAAAATGAAGATGGAACCTTCAGCTTCAGCACAAGAGCAAACGGAAGTGATTCTGGTATCAAAGATACTGCTCTTAAGACTGTGGAAGGAGTAAACTATACTGTAAAACCAGGAAATGGTTCTTATGGAGAATTCCTCAGAGTTGACCTCACAGGAAACTATGGTGATCTCGGTGGTGCAATGCAGGCTGTTAAATGGACATACTATGGAAATGACAGCAGTTACACAAATGCCCTTCAGTCTTATGGAACAAAATTTGCTGCAGACAACTGGATGCATAAATCCATGGGTATTCAGCTAGGTCTTACTGAGTCTCAGCGCTGCCAGCTTCCGGAAGGATATGATGGAACAGGCTACTGGACATTAACAGTATATGCACTTGGATATGTGGACTACACAATTCAGTTCCAGGCAACAGAAGAGAATATTGCAAAACCGGCAGGAGATGCGGATTCAACTCCTCTGAAGAACATCATTGAAGAAGCAAAGGCTCTTAAAGAAAGTGATTACACACCGGAAAGCTGGGCTGCAAACTATGAGAGCATTCAGAATGAACTTCAGGAATGCGAAGAGATGCTTGAGAATATCGCAGAGCAGACACAGTATGGAGTAAATGAGCAGATCGGTCATCTCAGAGAAGCAATTGATTCCCTCGTAAAAGCTGAGTTCAAACTCAATGCAGCTTCAGGAACACTTTATACTCAGGATAAAACATCCACAACTCTTAAAGTAACAACAAACCTGGCAGGAACCGTAACATGGAAGTCCAGCAATACCAAGGTTGCAGTTGTAGACTCCAAGGGTGTTGTGACAGCCAAAGAAGCAGGTATAGCAAATATCACTGCTTCTCTGAATGGAAAGACAGCAACTTATAAAGTAACTGTCAAGAATGCAATGTCCATCAATAAAACAGCAGTCACCGTTTATGTTGGAGGAACACCGGCTTCCTATACACTGAAAGCAACATCTGCAATCGGTGGAACTGTAAAATATGCAACAAGTAGCAAGAGCGTTGCGACAGTAAATTCCAAAGGTGTTGTAACAGCGAAAAAGGCAGGTACAGCAGTGATTACAGCTACAGCAGGCAAGGCAAAGATTACCTGCAAAGTAACTGTTAAGAATCCGGGCATCGCGGCAAAAGCAGCAAAAACAACTATTTATACCAAAGGTCAGACCAGTACAAAGATCACAGTAACTAAGGCAGGTGTATCAGGAACAGCGAAATTCACATCCAGCAATGCAAAGATTGCAACAGTAAACAGCAAAGGTGTTGTAACAGCGAAAAAAGCCGGTACTGTTAAGATCACAGTTCAGGTTGGAAAATACAAGAAAGCAGTAACACTTAAGGTTAAAAATGCATCTCTGAAGCTCGCAAAAACAGCAGCAACTGTTAAGAGAGGCAAAACAACTACTATCAAAGTAAGTGCAGTTCCGAGCGGAAAAGTTACTTATACAAGCAGCAACAAAAAGGTTGCAACTGTAACTTCCAAAGGCGTCGTAAAAGGCGTTAAGAAAGGAACCGCAGTGATTACAGTTAAGTGCAGCGGTATGACAGCAAAATTCAAAGTAACTGTAAAATAAAAAGTTATAGAACCATTACAAAAGACGGGGGCGTTTTTTAACAGCCCCTGCTTTTGTACGTTTACAGATATGCAGGAGACATTATGAAAAAACAGGACAAAAAGAAATTTCCGGACGGAAAAAACTATATCAAACTTCTTCCGGCGGCCGCAGTGATTGCAGCAGTTACGGTGACCGGTGTTCAGGGTAAAGCCGGGATATCTCAGAAAGTACAGTCAGAAAGTGCAGATGTCAAAGATGCAGAGGAACTGTCAGGATTACTTACGACCGCCTATTCCTATGATGACTTTTCTGATGGAACTTCTTCATCAAAAGCAGCCAGCTCTTCTTCCAAAAAGGTCAAGAAAGGCGGGATCAAGAAGGGAACAGCCAAAACTCTTCCTGATGAGTCGCAAAAAACATCAGCTGCAGGACAGGGAAGCACCTCTACACCGACTACATCTGTTCCGGCAGGCGGATACAAAGACGGAACCTATCAGGGAAGTGGAACCGGATTTGGTGGGACGATCACTGTTCAGGTAACGATCTCCGGTGGAAAGATTGCTTCCATTGATATATTGAGTGCTTCTGGTGAAACACCATCGTATTTTGCATCTGCACAGGGCGTGATCGACAGGATGATCTCCGGGCAGACGCCAAATGTAGATGCTGTCAGCGGAGCTACATATTCCTCTAACGGAATCATCCAGGCAGTGCAGAATGCTCTGTCAAAAGCAGGAAATGACAGTGCAGCAGTAAGTACAACGCCGACTCCGACTGCCAGACCGACCGTGAAGCCAACGGCCATTCCGAAACCGGCTGCAAATACGACTTATAAGGACGGAACCTACACGGCGGAAGCAGAAGGTTTTGATGGTCCGGTAAAAGTAACAATTACCATCAAAAATGGAAAAATTACAAAAATGACAAATACAAACACGGATACCAGAGAATATTTCAGCAAGGCATGGTCAAAAATCCAGCCTGCAATTCTTAAGAAACAGGGCGTATATGGCGTAGATACTGTCAGTGGAGCAACCTTCTCCTCTAATGGTATTCTGGAAGCTGCTCAGAAAGCACTGGCTAAAGCAGAGACAACTGCCAGACCGACTGTGAAGCCAACTGCCACGCCTGCAGTGACGCCGAAACCGACTGCGTCACCTGATACTCCGGACACACCGGTTTCCGAGTATCGGGATGGAACGTATTCAGGAAGAGCGAGAGGATATTCCGGTTTTGTTACCATTACCGTAACGATCAGGGATGGCAGGATCACCGAGGTAACAAATACAAATACAGACACTGCATCGTTCTTCAAAAAGGCATGGAAGACATTACAGCCTGCAATCATGGAAAAACAGTCTGCGGATGGAATTGATACGGTAAGCGGGGCAACGTATTCTTCACAGGGGATTCTTGGCGGAGCACAGCAGGCACTGGCAAGTGCAAAGATCACAGAAACTCCGACGGAAACACCAACACCGACAGTCACACCGGAAATATCTGTAACACCAACCCCGTCACCGACAACGACACCAGAAGCAACTCCGACACCGGAACCTACAGCTGTTCCAACAGAAACACCAACCCCAGAGCCAACGGAAGAACCGGCGGGAAGATACAGAGACGGAACTTATACCGGAAGTGGCGAGGGAAACTATGGAGCAGGAAGTGTGACTGTAACCGTAACCATATCCGGCGGTCAGATCGTTGAAGCTTCTTACAGTACACTTGATGATGAAGAGTATTTTGATGAGGCATGGAATTCTATTTACAATCAGGTGATGGGAAGTCAGTCTGCGGATAGTCTGGATGCTGTATCCGGAGCAACCTTTTCCTCGCAGGGTATCATTCAGGCATTTCAGAATGCATTGAACCAGGCACAGAATTAGGTTATACTTATAATAAAACAACAGGAGTAACGAGAGAATGAAATACCATAGTTTTTATATGAGGCTTTTGTGCCTTATTCTGATCATCGGTGCAGTTCTGGGATATAATTTTATGCAGAAAAATGACACACAGGCACTGCAGATCACAGAGCTGACTGACCGTGTAAGTGCATTGGAGGAACAGCAGAAAGAAATGCTGACTGCCCTTGAAGATGCAGCAAAAGCACAGGAAGAGGCCAGAGCGGCAGCGGACAACGCTTCACAGAAAACAGAAACAGATAATGAGACGGGCAGCAGCGATGCAGCAGCTTCCGGAGAAGGTGTATACAAGGACGGAACCTACACAGGTGAGGCACAGGGATTTGGTGGAACAATCCAGGTTCAGGTTACACTTTCCGGTGATGAGATCACAGATATACAGGTAACAAGTGCTCCAGGAGAGGATGCTGCGTATCTCTCACAGGGCGAAGGCGTGATCAGTTCTATTATTTCCGCACAGAGCACAGATGTTGATACTGTATCCGGAGCAACCTTCAGCTCTACCGGAATCATTAATGCAGTTGTGGATGCATTAGGAAAGGCGGAAAACGCATGAAAAAAAGGCAGAGAAAGGTCCGATTGATCCGGGCTGTTATACAGCTTATCTTTTTCATCGTGGCACCGGCTCTTTTTTCCACTGCATTTGCAGGAGTGAAGTCCATTTTTCAGGCAATTGCGGCCAGTCAGCCGGTGATATGGAATTCTTTCCTTGATGTTACAGGTGCCCTGCTTCTGCTCACAGTGCTGTTTGGACGGCATTTTTGTGGATATGCGTGTGCATTTGGTTCACTGGGGGATGTCATGTATGAGCTGACAGTATTTATCAGGCAGAAAGTTTTTCATAAAAAAGGCAGACATGGATATCCGGAAAAAGTGGTTCGTTATCTGCAGAAAGTGAAATACCTTCTTCTGGCATTTCTTCTGCTTTCTATTCTGGCTGGCTGGTATTCGAACCTTCAGGGAATGAGTCCATGGGATGTGTTTTCCATGCTGACAGCACGAAAACTTCCGAATGCTTCCTACAGGGTCGGAATCATCCTGCTTGTGCTGATCCTGATTGGCATGTGTACACAGGAGCGCTTTTTCTGTCAGTTTTTGTGTCCGATGGGAGCAGTCTTTGCGATGATGCCGATCCTGCCGTCTGCACTGTTCAAGAGAGACCGTTCCAAATGTCCGGCAAAATGCGGACTCTGCAGGAAACGCTGTCCGGCACATCTTGATATTGACGGCGATACCCTTCTTTCCGGTGAATGTATCTGCTGTCACGCGTGTGAGGCAACCTGCCCGCGCAAGAACATCCAGATTGGGCAGGAAGTGGAGCAAAAGGAAGCGGAAGCAGTTTCGTCTACAAGAGGAGAGGGAAAATGAGAAATCATAATTTTTACAAAAAAATTGCCTGCGCACTGACAGGAGTGGTGCTTTGTGGTGCGCTTACAGGAGCAGTACCGGTTCTGGCGAAGGATGCGGAGAAATATACAAATACAGATTTTGCGATGGATACCGTAGTCTCAGAGACACTGTACACAACGGGAGATGATCTGAACGCGGAGATTGGAAACAAGCTTCGTGAGATTGAGAGCGGCCTTTTATCCTGGACAGACGAGGATTCCCAGATTTCGAAGCTGAATGCAGCTGCAGGTGAGACGACAGAGGTTTCCGATGAACTTGCAGGTTATCTTGCAAAGATTGAGCAGCTTGCCGGTGATTCCGACGGTGCATTTGACCCGACGCTTGGTGAGGTGATACGGCTCTGGAACATCGACGGCGAGGATCCTCATGTGCCGGAAGCATCAGAGCTTGATGCGCTTCTTAAGGATGTCGGCTATCAGAAGGTGACTCTGGACGGAAATAAAGTAACTCTGGCCAAAGATACGACCCTGGATCTGGGTGCAGTTGGTAAGGGAATCGGCTGTGATGTGATCTCAGAGTTTCTAAAAGATCAGAAAGAAGTAGAAGGAATGATTCTGAATCTTGGTGGCAGCAGTGTGTTTGCGTACGGGCAGAAACCGGATGATTCTCCGTGGAAGGTGGCAGTGACCGATCCCAGAGATACAGAAGGAGAGTACCTTGGTGCAATCACGATCGAAGGTGGAGAGTTCCTTTCTACATCAGGTGATTACGAAAAATATTTCATGGAAGACGGCAAACGCTACCACCACATCCTGGATCCGAAAACAGGCTACCCGGTATGGAATGGCTTAGATTCTGTGACGATTGTCTGCGACAATGGACTTCTGGCAGACGGACTCTCTACTGCATGCTTCGTGCTTGGAATGGATGATGCAATGGAACTGCTGGAGAAATATGATGCTGATGCGATGTTTGTGGATGAAGATAAAAATATTTATCTTACTGATGGGATGAAAGACCGATTTGAACTGATGAAGAATACCTATACAGTCAATACAATTAAATAAAATATGTGAAATAAAAACCTGTAATGAACTTATAAATGGATAACTATGTCAGACTTATAAGTTCTTACAGGTTTTTATTTGCTCTAAAATCTAATACGTTTTAATACTTCGCCGGTAAGTGTGCCAATAAGAAGTCCGGTGATTACTCCGGATATCAACAACGCCGGTGCATAGTAGATCAGTCCTGAAGTCATCGTGATCAGGCTTGCAATGATAAGCTGTCCGATGTTATGTGAGACACCACCGGCAACGCTTATCCCAAGGATGCTGAAGCCGGATTTTTTCTTCATGAAAGTCATAACTGTAAGGCTGAGTGCAGCCCCGGCAAGGCTGTAGAGGATGCTGAACAGATTTCCAAACATAAATCCGATCACAATGATCCTCACTGCGGATACAAGTGCAGCTTCCTTCCACGTATATTTCTCAAGGATAAAAAGTACCGCAAGGTTTGCAAGTCCAAGCTTCATCCCCGGGATTCCTGCAAAAAACGGGATTAGCGATTCCACATAGCCAAAGATGATGGCAACTGCGGCAAACAGTCCGAGATTGGCAATTTTTTTCTGGTTCATAATATTTTCCTTTGTAAATATAGAATAAAAGTCAGACAACAGTATCGAATTCCGGTGAAGCCTCGTCGGAAGAGGTGCCTTTTATTCCTTCGATCACAATTTTATTTGGCAGGCAGACGATTGTTCCGCCGGTGCTGTCAACAGCTCTCTGTTTCAGGCAGAGATGATCTGGACAGTCTGCTTCGATCATTTTGACCTCGCCATTTTTTATTTCACATACATTGGTATCGCCGATGGAGATCACCTGATCCTTTGCAAGAGAGTATGTGCCGTATTCTTCGCCGTTTATCGTGATCCGGATCGAACCGTAATGTCCACGCCGAACAAGATACATTCCACCCCAGAGAAGCAGGGCAAAGACTATGATGCCAATGATAAATGTCAGTTCTTTTTTCTTCAAATACCAGTACCTCTGTTTCCTGAGAAGAGTTATTTTCTGATTCTCATATAAAATCAATCATAGCATATCCACTAAGCAATGACAAGAAAAAGTTAGTATTAACGAACAAAACTGCTTTGTCAAAATTATAAACATACCGAAATCAGACATATTGCTTTCCAGAAATACATATGCTATAATGCCTGTAGGCAAAAGAAGTAATAAAGGTTCAATACAAAGCAAAAACCCCCGGAGCGGCAATCTCTGGGGGTTTCCTTTTGGGGCTTTTACGGTGCACTAACCGAGGCTAGTTGCTGTTAATATCGCCTGTCTAACCATTTGCAGATGAGGTGGCAAGTCATACCCGCCACAACAGCGATAAAATAAGAAGTAATTGGACTCAATACAAAGCACCCCCTTTCTGTTGCCAGATTGAGGGCAGCAACGTTATTACTATAGCACAGGTTAGAACAAAATGGAACAAGGACACAGTTTGTTTAATAAAAATTCATTGTTTTCCCTATGCGAAAGTGTTAAAATAGAATAGATATAACGTTACCATGAATGAAGCAAAGGGTGACGTGTGACTGTCGTGCAGCCATGAAGCAGCAGACAGGAGTTAGTGGGTGTGGAGAGATCCGCAGGAATTGAAAAGAAAAACAGAAACAGGAGCAGATATATGAATATTTTTTCAAAAGTGTTTGGAACAAGAAGTGAGCATGAAGTAAAACGAATCATGCCGCTCGTAGAGAAAACAGAAGCACTTCGTCCGGAGATGCAGAAATTAACAGATGAACAGCTGAGAGACAAGACCAGAGAATTCCGTAAACGTCTGGATGAGGGAGCAACACTGGATGATCTTCTTCCAGAGGCTTTTGCAGTTGTACGTGAAGGAGCAAAGCGAGTTCTCGGCATGGAACATTACCGTGTACAGATCATCGGTGGTATCATTCTCCATCAGGGACGTATCGCTGAGATGAAGACAGGTGAAGGTAAGACCCTTGTGTCCACACTTCCTGCATACTTAAATGCCCTTGAGGGCAAGGGTGTCCATATCGTAACCGTCAACGATTATCTGGCAAAACGAGATGCTGAGTGGATGGGTAAAGTCCATGAGTTCCTCGGACTGACAGTAGGTGTTGTTCTTAATGATATGAAGCCGGAAGAGCGTCGTGCTGCATACGGATGTGACATCACTTATATTACAAATAACGAACTTGGATTTGACTATCTTCGTGACAATATGGTTATTTACAAGGAACAGCTTGTACAGAGAGATCTGCACTACTGTATCATCGATGAGATCGACTCCGTCCTGATCGACGAGGCACGTACACCTCTTATCATTTCCGGACAGAGCGGCAAATCAACCAAGCTTTACGAAGTATGCGATATTCTGGCTCAGCAGCTTGAGCGTGGTGAGGCCAGCCATGAGATGACCAAGATGGCAGCTATCATGGGTGAGGAAGTTGTCGAGACCGGAGACTTCGTTGTCAATGAGAAGGACAAGATCGTCAACCTTACCGAGCAGGGTGTCAAGAAGGTTGAGAAATTCTTTAATATCGAGAACCTGGCAGATCCGGAGAACCTGGAGATCCAGCACAATATCATTCTTGCACTTCGTGCACACAATCTGATGCATAAGGATCAGGACTACGTAGTTAAGGATGATGAGATTCTGATCGTTGATGAGTTTACCGGACGTATCATGCCGGGTCGTCGTTATTCTGACGGACTTCATCAGGCGATTGAAGCAAAGGAACATGTTAAGGTCAAGAGAGAGAGCAAGACCCTTGCTACCATCACATTCCAGAACTTCTTCAATAAATATGACAAGAAGGGCGGTATGACCGGTACAGCACTTACAGAAGAAAAAGAGTTCCGTGATATCTACGGAATGGACGTTGTAGAGATTCCGACCAACAGACCTGTACAGCGTAAAGACCTTGAAGATGCCGTATACATGACAAAGAAAGAAAAATTCAATGCAGTTGTTGAGGCGGTTAAGGAAGCACATGCGAAACAGCAGCCGGTTCTGGTTGGTACGATCACAATCGAGACTTCCGAACTCCTCAGCAGAATGCTTCGCCGTGAAGGTATCCAGCACAATGTACTGAATGCGAAGTTCCATGAGCTGGAGGCTGAGATCGTAGCACAGGCTGGTCAGGCAGGTGCTGTTACGATTGCAACCAACATGGCAGGCCGTGGTACCGATATCAAGCTGGACGATGTGGCAAGAGAGGCCGGCGGTCTGAAGATCATCGGTACAGAGCGTCATGAGTCCAGACGTATTGACAATCAGCTCCGTGGACGTTCCGGACGTCAGGGAGACCCGGGTGAATCCCGTTTCTACATCTCTCTTGAGGATGATCTGATGCGTCTGTTCGGTTCTGAGCGTCTGATGAAGGTATTTACTTCCCTCGGTGTTGCTGAGAATGAGCAGATCGAGCACAAGATGCTCTCCAACGCGATCCAGAAAGCACAGGAGAAAATCGAGTTCAACAACTTCGGTATTCGTAAAAACCTTCTTGATTATGACCAGGTAAACAACGAGCAGCGTGAGATCATCTATGCAGAGCGTCGTCAGGTGCTTGACGGAGAGAATATGCGTGATTCTATCTACAAGATGATCACAGATATCGTAGACAGTACGGTAGATATGTGTTTCTCAGACGATGTGGATTCCGAAGAGTGGGATCTGGATGAGTTCAATACCACACTTCTTCCTGTCATCCCGATCAAACCACTGACAAAAGAGGATGTCAAGGGCAGAAAGAAAGATGAGATCAAGCACGAGATCAAGGAAAAGGCTGTCAAGCTTTACGAAGACAAAGAAGCAGAGTTCCCAGAAGCAGAGCAGCTTCGTGAACTGGAGCGTGTTGTGCTTCTGAAATGTATCGACAGTAAGTGGATGGATCACATTGATGATATGGAAATCCTGCGTCAGGGTATCGGCCTTGTAGGATATGGACAGAGAGATCCGGTTGTAGAATACAAGATGAGTGCGTATGAGATGTTTAATAACATGATCAGCGCGATTCAGGAAGATACTGTCCGTATGCTGTATCATGTACATGTAGAGCAGAAGGCAGAACGTGAGCAGGTTGCCAAGGTTACAGGAACCAACAAGGATGATTCTGCAGGCAGAGCACCGGTTCAGCGTAAAGAAGAGAAAGTTTATCCAAACGATCCATGCCCGTGCGGAAGCGGCAAGAAATACAAACAGTGCTGCGGACGTAAATTAATGAAAGCATAATAGAGCAGAGAATAAAAGATATCTGTTCACTGGCAGTATCCTTCAGTGAACAGGTACAATAGAAGAGCTGCACATCACCGGTTTTCCGGAGAATGTGCAGCTCTTCTGCGTGTTTTATTAAAAAAATCTGGCGATTTCGTTCAGTTCTTTGCGCGGCGGGCGGTTTGGTGATTCATCTGCCTTGCCAACTGCGATAACAGCTACGATGGTCTCTGTATCCGGAATGTCAAGAAGCTCACGGAGTTTATCTGCTTCGCGAAGACCCATGATCAGGGTAGAAAGTCCCATATCTGCAGCTTTGAGGATCAGGTTTTCGTTCTGCAGACCGAGATCGTAACATCCCCATCCATTTCCAAGTTCATTGTCAGCAGTGCCATCCTTCTGGAAGCCGGCACGGTCATGTACAAAAGTTGTCACGATCAGTGCAGCGTTTTCGGATTTTTCTGCATTTCTCGCACCCGGAAGGCAGGTTGCACGGATCTTGTCAACCATTTCTCGGGAGAGAACACAATAGTAACGGCCTGTCTCTGAGTTTTTCCAGGATGGTGCCTCCTGTGCCGCACGGATCAGAGCTTCCATCTGCTCTCTGGTCACTTCGCTGTCAGCAGCGTATTTGCGGATTGTTCTTCTGGTTTCTATCAATTTCTGAAATTCCATGATAAAGTCCTCCTCTGATGTTAAGATAAAATTGTAACTATTCAGAAGGTAGTATCCCGCGAGGTGTTTTGGCATGTTTTTTGCCAAAATCCCGAGACATACAAGGCAAAATGCCATCACCGAAGGTGATTTGGAATGCATTTTGACTCGTAACTGTGAGGGTACTGAACAGTTACATAAAATTCAGGAATGTACCGACATTCCTGCTTTGATATAGCATTAGTTTAACATAGCGAAGAGTAGACTTCAATAAAAAACAAAATGTGGATTTTTGCATATTTTTTTGAAAAACCCTTTACAAACCACATAAAACAATATATAATGCACTCATAAACAAAGAGAAACCACATAAAAATGAAATAAACCAGAAACAAAACCACAAATCGTATAAACAGACAGGAGTGTATAACAATGAAAATTCTTGAATCCAAATTTGTAAAAGGCTTTATCAAAATGGCAGATGACGGTTATCAGCAGGGATGGCATGAGAGAAACGGCGGAAACTTAAGCTATCGTCTGAAACCGGAAGAAGTAGAGATGATCAAGCCGAGACTGAACGCACCGGGAGAATGGGAAGAAATTGGTGTGGAAGTTCCGGGTCTGGCAGGAGAATTTTTCCTTGTGACAGGAAGCGGAAAATATTTCCGAAACATCATCGTAGATCCGGAAGTATGTCTGGCAATCATTGAACTGGATGAAACCGGAACCAGATACAGAATCCGCTGGGGACTTGTTGAGGGCGGCAGACCGACCAGTGAACTTCCGACTCATCTGATGAACCATGAAGTGAAGAAGAAACTTACCAATGGAAGACATCGTGTTATCTATCATGCACATACTACAAACACCATTGCACTGACTTTTGTTCTTCCGCTGGATGACAAGGTATTTACAAGAGAACTCTGGGAATCCGCAACAGAGTGTCCGGTCGTATTTCCAGATGGTGTCGGTGTCATCGGATGGATGGTTCCGGGCGGAAGAGAGATTGCTGTTAAGACAGCAGAACTGATGAAGAAATATGATGTTGTCATCTGGGCACATCATGGAATGTTCTGCTCCGGAGAGGACTTTGACCTGACCTTTGGTCTGCTCCATACAGTAGAGAAATCAGCCGAGATTCTGGTTAAAATTCTTTCTATGACACCACATAAGCTTCAGACGATCACACCGGACAACTTCCGTGCACTGGAAAAAGATTTCCATGTAAATCTTCCGGAAGAATTTCTGTATGACAAAGAAGATCAGAAAAAATAATCATCTCTGCGTAGGAACCGTGCCGAACTGTTTCTTATAGGCACGGACAAAGGCAGTATAATCCTGGAATCCACTCTGCATGGCGGCTTTCATGACAGGGGTTCCCTGAACAATAAGGGATCTGGCATGAAGCAGTCTTTTGCTGATGATATAGTTGTGAATCGTGTAACCGGTCTCTTTCTTAAACTTCCGCATCATATGATACTTACTGAAGAAAAATCTTTCAGCGAGATGATCAATCGAGAGATTTTCTGATAAATTCCGATTAATATATTTCAGAAGCTGCTCCACCTGAGAGTCCGAAGAGTAGGACTTTTGGTCTGGAGCAGTACTGCTTTTAAGAAAAATCCGGTTGATATAGACCATAAACTGTGTGAAAAGTGCTTTGCTGAGAATGGAATCGCCAAACTGTGCATCACGCAGGGAATGCTCAATTTCCGGCAGGAGATCCTTAAGCTTTTCCTGGAGAGCAGAGTCCAGACGAATGAGATTGAAGCTTCGGTCATTGGCTTTCTGAAAGCAGGTGTTGAGTTCTGGGAATGACAGATCATCTCTAATCCAGAAAATATAGCGCTCATACGGTATGGACGGATCAATCTCAGGTTTGTGGATCGCCCCCTGACTGACGAGAAGAATATCCTGTGGCTTAAGCTGGTATGTTTTTCCTTCTATATGATAAGTGACCTTGCCGGAGACAAAGACGATAATTTTGTGAAAGTCGTGATAGTGCCATTCAAACTCCCGGTCCGTACGGTCGTTGATGTGAAAAAGCCGGAAGTCTTCTTTGAGATAGCCGGTTTTGGCAAGGGAATACTGAGAATAATCCATGGGAACTCCTCCTGATTGGTTAGATATATCATCTATTATAATGAAGTGTTCAGAAGAAGAAAAGTAGTGTATAATAAAAACTACCATATATGGAGGGAAAGATGATAGGATGAAAAGAAAGTTGTGGATCAAAATAACGGCGGTACTTATGGCAGTCATTATGCTTATGGCAGGAAGCGTCAATATATCTGCCGCATCCGGAATTACCGTCCGGAAGGGAGTAGTATACCAGAATAATAAAGTATATACAGGATGGTTTGTTCAGAAGAACAGCAGATATTATTCTGTAAAGGGAGTAAAGGCAAAAGGCTGGAAAAAAATTTCAAACAAATATTATTATTTTGACAGAAACGGCAGACTTGTCACAAACCGTATTGTAGGATCAAAAGCGAAGGGATACTATTATGTAGATAAAACAGGAGCAAGAGTCACAACAAGGGAGATTCGGCAGGCAGTTGCTTTTGTTATGAGTTATTCAAAAGTGACAGATATACCTTCAAAGCGTCTGAAAACCTGTTTCCGGGCATTGTTAAAATATCCATATTATAATATGACAGATAAAGCACCACGGGCAAATCAGCTTGCGTCCTGTGCGAGGTATATGTTCAGCCGTCGAAGGGGTGACTGCTATTATTATGCTTCTGCAATGGCATATATTGCGCGGGTTCTGGGATATGATGCGCGCGTGGTCTGTGGAGCGGTTACTGCAAGAGGACCGTATGCTGCCTTATCACCGCATGGATGGTGTGAGGTGAAGTGCGGAAAATACTGGAGAATGCTGGACTGCAGTATGCAAAGGGTGCACACAGGAAGAAATCTATACCTTGTCACAAGAAAGCAGTATCCGTTTCGGCTGAGATGTGATAAAGCTTATACAATGATTTCCAGAAATGGCGCAATTAAATGGCTATAAACGCATTTTTTGCAATATAAATCGCATTTTAATCTATATACATTGTAAAAAATAGCTTATATACTGGAACTATCGAATGGTTAAAAGTTTCCAGAGGCTGTAATAACAGCGGAAATAATATAAGTAAAACAAAGCGGGAGGGCATGACAATGACAGACTGCATTACAATGATAAAATATCAGGGACTTGGAAATGATTATCTGGTACTGGATCCAAACAAAAACCGTGTACAGATGCAGGGTAAGAAAGTTGCACTGATGTGTCAGAGAGGTTTCGGACTTGGAGCAGATGGTGTTTTGTACGGACCGGTGGATATCAACGGAAAGATGGGCGTGCATATTTATAATTCCGATGGCAGCGAGGCCGCAATCAGTGGAAATGGTGTCTGTATTTTTGCAAAATATCTTCTCGATCATGAATATATCAAAGAGAAAAAGTTCAAAATTGAGACCTTATCCGGTGCTGTAGAGGTAGAGTGTCTGAACAGCCGTGCAACGGAATTTCGTGTAAATATGGGAAAGGCATCTTTCCTTTCCAGAGAGATTCCTGTGACCGGTGAGATGCGTGAAGTGATCAATGAAGAGTTCACATTTAATCATGAAACTTATAAGGCAAGCTGCCTGACGATAGGAAATCCACATTGCATTATCTTTATGGATCAGGTAAGTGCAAAACAGGCAAAAGAACTTGGACCATATGTGGAAAACGCGGACGAATTTCCAGAGAGGATGAACCTCCAGATCTGTCGCAAGATCGACACAGGAAATATCGACATGGAAATCTGGGAGCGTGGTTCAGGCTATACCAAAGCATCAGGAACAGGAAGCTGTGCTGCAGCAATGGCAGCGTATAAACTCGGTCTGACTGAGAACAGAGTCAATGTTAACCAGCCGGGAGGAATGATTCAGATTGATATTCATGAGGATGGAAACATTTATATGACCGGAAGTGTGGGATATGTTGCAGATATGAGTGTGGCAGAGAGCTTTTTTTCATAAAATATAAAAAATATTTATTATCAGAGTAAAAAAGATGAATATATAAATCAGGGAGGGAAACGGCAAAGGCTGTTTCCTTTCTTTTTCAGTTATGATAATATATATCCAAAAAATATTGAAACATATGAAAGTGAGGCCGGAATTTTTATGGATATTACAATGCTGGGAACAGGAAATGCAATGGTCACAGAGTGTTATAATACATGTTTTGTACTGAGAGATGGGGACAAGCACCTGCTGGTTGACGGCGGCGGTGGAAACACTCTGCTCGCACAGCTGAAACATGCCGGATTTGACTGGATGGATATGCGTGAGATTTTTGTAACACACAAACATGTAGATCATATCATGGGAATCGTCTGGATGATCCGAATGATCTGTCAGCACATGAAACAGGGACAGTATGAAGGAGAGGCAACTATTTATGGACATGAGGAAGTAATCTGTATCCTCAAAGAGATGGCAGAGATGCTTTACCCTAAGAAACAGACCTGCTATATCGGAGACCGCCTGCATCTTGTAGTTGTGGAGGATGGGGAAGAAAGAACCCTTATGGGACATAAGACGACATTCTTTGACATTCAGTCTACCAAGGCAAAACAGTTTGGTTTCTGTATGGATATGGGAAACGGTGAGAAATTCACCTGCTGCGGTGACGAGCCATACAACGAATATGAGAAAAAATACGCCGAAAACAGCAAATGGCTCCTTCATGAAGCCTTCTGTCTCTTTGACCAGGCAGACAGATTCCACCCATATGAGAAACATCACTCCACAGCTAAAGATGCCAGTGAACTGGCAGAACAGCTCGGCGTACAGAACCTGATCCTCTACCACACCGAGGACAAGAACATTGCCCGCCGCAAAGAACTTTACACAGAAGAAGGAAAGAAATACTTCCACGGAAACCTCTTTGTTCCAGAGGATCTGGAGAGAATTGAATTATAATCTGTTGATTAAGATATAAGATAGTAAATATAAGTCCTCATCATACATATAAACATTGGAAAGTTTTAGGTATGATGAGGCTTTTTTATCTCTTTCCACCCGCGCAAATCTTGCAGTTTTCTCCGATTTATGATATTGTATTACAGTATATGAATATATAGAAAGAAGGTGAAGCTGTGGTTGAATTAGATCAGTTCAAGAGTATTCTTGCAACATACACAGAACCATTAGTGGAAGTGAGGGATTCACTTTGACCTCGCTAACAAAGAGCAGCGGGTTGAAGAATTAGAGCGCGAGATGGAAGCGCCTGATTTCTGGGATGATGCAGAAGTTTCCCAGAAAAAAATGAAAGAACTCAAAAGCATGAAAGACGACATGGAGATCTATCACAGTCTGGAGAGCCAGATGGAAGATATGGAAA